>Ga0194129_10003192_pt1 | contig 23126 bp, 24 predicted proteins | sample TA2KigCa35mmetaG_FD_150862 | JGI IMG/M metagenome (GOLD analysis project Ga0194129, IMG submission 150862) | Freshwater microbial communities from Lake Tanganyika, Tanzania - TA2015038 Kigoma Deep Cast 35m | ecosystem: Environmental > Aquatic > Freshwater > Lake | place: Tanzania: Lake...
TTTATTTATTTTTTTTTCTATAAAAATATATATTTTTTATTGTTGTTTCTGTACATTATCATTAAATATATATTTTTATTTCGTATTTATTATTTTGTATCAGAAATTATTGTTAAAATTATAAATAATATACTTATTATTTATTTTGGCATTAAATGCATTAAATGCATACCCCTTAATAGCATAAAAAATAAAAATTAAATATCATGTATTTTTCTATTTATTTTACTAAAAATATTTTTTATAAAATCTGAAAAAAATGATTTAATATTTATTTTATAAAGCAATATATATGAATGAAATTTACATATGAAGAAGAAATTCAAATAGCAAATTCATTAGAATGTGTATATAAGTTAAGAATAATTAAATCAGTTAATGCACCATATACATTTTATTGCTGTTGTGATATAGGTAAAATACTAAAAATAAAACAAATTAGTAGTTCTTTTAGGTATTTTAATGATTCAGAAAAAAAGATAATTAGACATGAAACGACTAGCGGTATTCAAGATATTTTGTTTATAACAATTTATGGACTAATAAAATTCTTATCAAAATCAAGAAAACCGGAATCAATTAATTTTTCAAAAATTTTGAATATAAACTTGCACCAACATAAATTTACATGTATTGAGTCTGATACTATAAATCAGATTATGAAAGTTTTTGGAGATGAAAATATAATTTTACAATATCCGGTGGATAAATATAAAATTGATTTATATTTTTTAGATTACAAAATCGCAATTGAATGTGATGAAAAGTATCATAATTTACAATTAGAAGATGATGAAATCAGACAAAATAAAATAATTAAACTACTAGAATGTGAATTTATTAGATATTCCCCAGAAGATTGTAATTATGATATTTTTTTAGTAATAAATAAAATATTTAAAATAATTAAAACAAGATTATTAGAAAAAAAATAATTTATATTTTTTCTGAAAAATTATCTAAAAATTTTCAGGAAAAAATAAAAAAATTGAAATTTTATTTTTATATTTTTTTTTAACAAAAATGGAATCTATTACTTCTCAATCACTCGAAATTAAAGAAATTGAATTCAATATCAAGAAAGCGGAGTTTGACTTTAAAATGCAATCAATACGTGAAAAAGAAAAAGAATTAGAAAAAGAAATATTACGACTACAAAATGAAAATGAAAAATTAAAACTTATAAGTCATAATCCAAATTTAATTCAAACTCTTTTGGATTTGACAAAAGAAAATAATGATATTCTTAAAAAATTATTAAAAACTAGCGATGAATTAATTGTTGAAGAGCAAAAAGAAAAGAAATCATCTTCTCCATTTATTCAACAATATAATGAAAATCTTCAATTAATTGGTCATTTTGATTCATTCATTCAACTAACTCGACAAATTACTGGAACATCAACACATGGAATAAAAAATGCAGTTCAAAATAATTCTATATATCACGGTTTTAGATGGCTTATCCTTGAAAGAAGTCAAGACCCAACAATTCCTCAAACTCTTGAACCAACAAAACAAAATTATAACAGAAAATATGAATTATTAGCACATGTCAATCTTACAAAAGATAAAATCATTAAAGTATATTCTGAATATGCAGATATTGCGAAAGAATATAAAACATCAAATAGTGCAATTTCTACCGCTAGAAGAAGAGGTTCAAAATGTAATGGCGGATACATTAAATTTTACAACGAATGTTCCGAAGAAATGAAAAAAGAATATGAAAAGAATAATAAATTACCTTACAAACCACTCTCTAAAACTGGAATTTCAATTACACAATTAGATCCAATTTCTAATATTGAAATTACAACATATTCTTGTATTTCTGATGTAACTAAAAAATTCAAAGTTGGAAGAAATAAATTAAAAGAGGCATCAGAAAAAAATACAATTTGTAAAGGTTTTCGATGGGCTATAAATTACTAAACTTATAAATACATATATGATTGAGGAAGATAATTCTTTGACAACATCACCAGATGACTTTACACCTTTATAAGAAAAAAATTATTTACTTTTAGATTCTTTTCTTACCATTTTTTTTATGAACTCATTTTGTTCTGTTTCTCCCAAAGAAATATATTTTATTAATTTCTTTTCATTCATTATCAAATTTATAAACGTATGAAAATAATTTTGCAAATCTTTCATTACAATCTCTTCCCAAAACTTTCTGTCTCTTGCAATCTGATTTACTCGCATCTCATCCTTTCCATTCTTCAAATATTCTACTAACTCACTATTATCCAAATTATATACCTCCATATATGCCTGCACCTGCAACCATTCATATTCCCTTACCTCCTCAAATAACTTATACATACGATTTTTAATCTCAACAATTGTTCCATCCATCTTCATACCATCTATCTTACTTATTAACCATAACTCATAACCATCATAACTTATTAATTTTTTATTACGACTAACAATTCCAGTAACTACATCACAATCCATGGCTTTTTTATACACATCCATTGCATTAGACTCACGAATAGTTCCAAATGTCTTACTCGTAAAATTCTCTGTTGCCTTCTTCAACAATATTTTTTCATCTTCTGTTAAATTTTTATCTTTTGAAACTGTTTTTAATAATTCATCTCGCTCTTTTTGCATGGCAAGTGATGATAAATTTGAATTACATAATTTTGTCAATTGCTCTTTAAAATTCTTATTTGATTCTGTTTTTTTGGCAATTAATTCAATATTTTTATCATCAGTAATATTTTTTTGTTCAATTTTATCAATAACTTTTAATTTTTTCAAATTATCTTGAAAATATTTTTCGTATAATTTATTAAATATTTTACAGGAATACGTATGACTGTGCCTTCCAATAAAGGCGGCTAGCTCACTACTATATAAAAAAATTCTTTTAGACATTTAAAATAATATGGTAAGTTTATTTTAATTATCTTCCGATTGAGATTCATCTAGAGGTTGTTCTAAACAAAACTCTTCTTTGCAATTTATATTTTCAATATTTAAATTATGCTCAATAAATCTTTTTAGATAATCTTCTAAAAACACTTCCTTCTTAACATTTGCTTTTGATTTCTTAAATTCAAATCTTCCATTTGTTAACATTTTAACTCCCCAACCCGTTTTTAAAGCATTATAAATAAATATCATTTTTTGTAATTCCAGAATCTCAATCTCTGAATTCCCATTTTCCATTTACATTTATTTAAAAAAAAATTAAATATTTTTTACAAAACATGATTTAAAAAAGATTTGTTTAAATAAAATATGTTTAAACAAAAAAACAAGAAGATTCTTCAATGTGACACCAGAATTACTCTTGACGCAAAACATAACGAAATTATTAAAAATTTTAAAGATGAACAAAAACAAATAAAAAAATACCAAAATGAATTAACAATTAATCAACAAAAACTTTCTAAATTACTTGAAAATGCTTCTGAAATTATAAATCCAGATGACTTAACGATTCAATTTCATTTGGAAAATAAGATAAAAGAGTTGCAGACAAAAATATCTAAATTAGAATCACAAAAAGATGAAACTAATTATTTTATTCAAACAGGAAATATTCTTTATGAATATTACAACAATCTTGAAGATATTGCACATAAAGAAGAAGAACCTGAAGAAGAACAAGAAGTAACACCTCCTAAAAAAACAAAACCAGTAAAAGCTGTTGATGATACACCAAAAATTATGAATTTTTTCGGAGGAGTAACTCCTGTTTCTCAAGAAGTTGAAAAAGAAGAAGATGATAATGAAGGTAAAAGAGCTTTTACTATTTCAGATTTTGTTGAATCATCAGAAAATTTTGATAGAGCTTCATCTCTGGATAATTATTTAAGTAAAATTGATAAAACATATGGCATTAAAAGCAAAGTAATGAAAAAAATAGATTTTTGCAAAAAATGTAAAGACAAGTATAACAAAGATTTTGAAATGATTATTAATCATAATGAAGGATTCATGAGTTGTACTAAATGTGGAAATATGGAATATATCATCATTGAAAGTGATAAACCAAATTATAAAGACCCTCCTCCTGAAGCAACTTATTTTGCCTATAAAAGAACAAACCATCTTAATGAAATTCTTAATCAAATTCAAGCTAAAGAATCAACTGATATTCCAGATGATGTTTTGGAATTAATTAAAGAGGAAATCAGAAAAGAAAGAATAACTGACTTAAGTAAATTAACAAATGCTAAAGTAAGACATTTTCTTAGAAAACTTAACCTTAATAAATATTATGAACATATAGCTCATATAATCAACAAACTTAATGGATTACCTCCTCCAATTATTACAAAATCAGTTGAAGATAAATTAAGATATTGTTTTAGAGAAATCCAGGGACCTTGGATGGAAATTGCGAAGAAACCTAAAAAGAATTTTTTGAATTATCATTACGTTTTACACAAATGTGTTGAATTATTAGGACATGATGAATATAAAATTCTATTTCCATTGTTGAAATCCAGAGAAAAGATTTCAGCACATGATGCATTATGGAAAATTATTTGTGAAAAATTAAATTGGGAGTATATTAGAACAGTTTAAAGAAAATATCATAAATAGTAAAAATGCTTATTGAATATAAAGAGCAAGGTCAAACATTAGGCCAACTTACAAATCAAATTAAAAATATAACAAATAATAAAATTTGTTATATTGGAAGATTAGACCCAATGGCTTCTGGTCTTGTTTGCTATTTTTCTGGTAATGAATGCAAATTAGCCAGTAAATACCTTAAATTTGATAAAACATATATGTTCAATCTTATTCTTGGAATTTCTACTGATAGCTGTGATTCTTTAGGAATGGTAACAGGTTTGAGTCCTTGTTTTGAAATTAATTACAATTTTTTAGAAAAATTTAATGACTATATCTATATCCAGGAATATCCAATATACAGCTCATTTGTTATAAAAAAAGATGGATTGAAAAAACCTTTGTGGTATTACGCAATTAATAATATTAAAATTGATAACTTACCAAAACATGAAGTGCATATTAAAAACCTGGAATTAAATGGAGAAGAATTTTACATAAAAGATACAGAATATTTTATTAAACAAATTAAAAAATTAGATGATGATAAAGGTATAAGTCTTAGAAAAAAAGAAATTATTGAACAATATTCTATGATAGAAGGTATTCATTTAATGGGGATACCTTTAATTGCAAGAGTATCCAGTGGGACATATATTCGAAAACTGTGTGAAGATATAGGAAATTATTTGAGGATTCCAGCAATGGCAGATTCCATTGAAAGAGTTGCATACCATTTTCCTGGTGAAATTGAAAATATCGAAAATTTAGAAAATTTTCAATGATAATATATGGGATTATGTAATTCCAAATTTACAAAAAAAGATTTCATTAATGAAACAATGTATAAATTAAAAAGAAATAATATTATAATTCGAGATGAAAATGATGAAATTATATCAGAAAACGAAATAAAAATAACTCTTGAAGGAATGTTCAAAAGACAATCAATTCATTATTATAAAAACTTAAGATGTAAACCAAAAATGTTAGAACTATTTGTTCCTAATTGGTGGAAATTTTAACGAATAAATCTTTTTGAACGAGGTAAAATTTCTCTGGGTTCTTTAATTACTGGCAATAATTCTGGAAGTCCTGGAGTATTAAAACGCTTTCTAATACTTATATACTTCACTCCATAATAATCATAAAATACAATATTATATACCTTCTCTATCTCTGGATAATCCTCTGGAGGAATTTTCGGAATACCTCTATAAGTTATTAAGGGACCAATACTATATTGTTCCAAATCATGTAATTCTAACCACGCTTTATTTGCTTGTATCTGATTATATTCACCTATTACCCAACATGTTTGTGGGGTATAATTCTGGCAATATGTAGACATAATTTAGCATATAAAATTATTTATTCCAGAGATAATTTTATTTATATATTTATGAATAGATATTCAATAGAAGAGGACCTTTTTAATAAGCCTTTTAAACAACCATTTTTATACATATTTTTACCGCATAAAAATCATAATCTATATACATTAACTGAGTTTGTTTCTCAAAATCCTTTAAGAGTTCGTTCTTTACATGCATCCCAAAACTTACATGAAATTATTAATAAAGGAAGAGAATATTCTAAAAATAATTCTATATTTTTTATTGACAATGAAATTATATTACCTTATTAAATTATGAAAAAATACGATTTTATAATAATAGGTTCCGGAATAAGTTGCTTATACTTTCTTAAAAAAGTAAAAGAAGCAAACTTAAATCTAAAAATTGCAATTCTTGAAAAAAAACCATTTGCTGGTGGAAGAATCAGTTCAATTAATATAAAAAAAGATACATTTGACTCTGGCGCTCTTAGAATAACAAATAATCATAAACTTGTTTTACAACTTTTAAAAGAATATGGAATTACTGATGTACTTGAATTAAATAATGACATCAAAATATCTGATAAATTACTTTCTAAATTCAAAAAATTCTTAAAAGATGTTCAACAACAAAAATATCAAAAATTTGCTTTTGGTGAAATAGCTAAATCTAATTTTCCCATGGATGAATATGAAAAATTACGTGTCTGGTTTGGATATGACCAAAAATGGGAAGAAACAAACTGCCAATACCTAGCAAAAGTACTATTAAGCTCATATAATGCCAAAAAATATTTTTATGTTAAACTTGGTCTCTCACAACTAGTTGATGCAATATTTAATGAACTTAAAAATGATTTTGACTTTTTTCTAGGTGAAAAAGCAATTAAAATTGCTGAAGGTAATAACATTTATACAATGAATAATAAACATTTTACTGCAGAAAATATTATTTTTGCTTGCCCACCTCATTATATAAAAAATATTCAAGGAACTGATGAATTAATACCATTATTAGCTGGTGTTGGAGGACAAATTTTAAATAGAATTTATGCAAAATTTAAAGATAATAGTTGGTTTCCAAAAACTGTTTTACACAGTTTTAAACCTGTTTGCCAGACTGTACCAATATCAGAAAATATTATTATGATATCCTATTCAACAAATAGAGATGCAAAATACTGGATTCAAAGAGAAATTGATGGAACATTATGGAAAACATTAAAAGAAGATTTAGAATTAAAAGATGTTGATAAACCTGTTTGGATTAAACAAAATTACTGGAACCCAGGAACTCATTACTGGAAACCTGGATTTGACCCAGAGAAAACACAATTATTATCATTCAAACCACTTTTGAAAAGAAACTGGCACATTATAGGTGAAGCTTTTTCAATGCACCAAGGATGGATGGAAGGTGCACTCGAGAATGCCGCTCTATTCTTCAAAAAATATTCTTCCAATAAATTACAAATGAAAGATAAAGTTTATACTCTACAAGAAGTAGCAAGACATAACCAACTTCATGACGCCTGGATTGCTGTGCATGGAAATGTTTATGATGTAACAAACTGGATTCATATTCATCCAGGAGGTGACGTAATAAAATATGGAATTGGAAAAGATGCAACCGATATGTTTAAAAGTGTTGGACATCAAGAAGATGCTCTAGAATTTATTAATGAATTTAAAATTGGCATTCTTATTTAAAACATTTTTTATATATTCTATAAAAAATATGTCAAAAAATTTAATTCCTTTAAACACTAAAAAAAATATATCAATTAAGTCAGTAATAATACCAAAACCTATTGTAAAAAATAAAATTAAAGATGATACTCCAGATAATAAAACTCTAGATAATAAAACTTTAGAAAAAAGCCAGGAAAAGATTCCAGATAATAAAATTCAAGATAATAAAATTCCAGAGAAAAGCCAGGAAAAGATTTCAGATAATAAAATTCCAGATAAAAACTTGGAAAAGATTCCAGATAAAAACTTGGAAAAGATTCCAGATAATAAAATTCCAGAGAAAAGCCAGGAAATTATTCCAGATAATAAAATTCCAGATAAAAACTTGGAAAAGATTCCAGATAATAAAATTCCAGATAATATCTTAGAAAAAAAATTAGTTAAAAAAGTTGTGGATGATATTCCAGAGGTAACACCTAAAAAAAGAAATAAAAAGATTACAAAGGAAGAATTAGATAAAAAGCGAGAGTATGGACAATATTACACGACTGAACCTATTTTATTAGAAAAAATCCAGGAATTTATTTTTAACAATCCAGATGTTATCTTAGAACCTTCGGTTGGAAAAGGAGATTTAATATTACCAGTCATGAAAAAATTTCCAAAAGCAAAATATGATTTATATGAAATTGATGATACATTAGAATCAAAAGTAGATAATGTTAACTATTGTAATTTTTTAATGACAAATATTGATACGCCGTATAAAACAATTGTTGGAAACCCTCCATTTGTTAAAACTAAAAGTGGTAATTTAGCGATTGATTTTGTTAGAAAATGTTTTGGATTATTGGAACAGGGAGGGGAATTAATTTTTATAGTCCCAGCTGACTTTTTTAAATTGACTTCAACTGCAACTCTAATTTCTGAAATGATGCAAATTGGTACTTTCACACATATTTTTCATCCAGAGGAAGAAAATCTGTTTGCAAATGCAACTATTAATGTTATGGTATTTCGTTATTGCAAAAATAGCAAATTACCTAAAAAATGTTTATACAATAATGTGAAGAAAAACATCATAAATAATGATGGTACTTTATTGTTTCTGGATGAAAATATAAAATCACATAAATTATTTTCAGATTATTTTGATATTTATGTAGGATTAGTTTCTGGGAGAGATGAGGTATTCAAATCATTGATGGGAAATATTGAGGTTTTAGTTCATAAAAATCAGAAGGAAAAGTTTATTTATTCAAAAATATTCCCGACAAATAATTCGGCAATAGATGAATATCTTTTGGATAATAAAAAGATTTTACTGGAAAGACAAATAAGAAAATTTAATGAAGATAATTGGTTTGAATGGGGAGCACCCAGAAATGTTTCTATAATGGAAGGACAAAAAGGAAAAAAATGTATATACTTATATAATTTAACAAGAAAAGATGAAGTTGCGTTTGAAGGAACTGTTGATTATTTTGGAGGAAATTTTATAATGTTAATTCCCAGAGAGTCAATTGATTTAAGGAAGGTTGTGGAATATATAAATTCAAAAGATTTTAAGAAAAATTATTTGTATGGAGGAAGATTTAAAATAGGTCATAGACAAATATCTAATGCGATATATCCATTATAAAAAATTATTTTAAATACTAATGTATATTTCTCTAGGACCAACATGTCATGCTGCCGCTAATCTAAAATATTTAAATTATCGGACGACTTCTTTACCTTTTGATTGGTTATTATGTAAGGAACATTTTGGGATAAAATATGTGAATGAAAATATAAATAATAATTTTTCATTATTTTTGAAAAATTTGGATGAAAAGAATGATAAAACTTATTCAAAAAATTATCCAGAAGTTCTTTTTTATCATCATAATCTTATAAAAAATCCTAGTTATATAAAAGACTTTGAAAGAAGAGCAAAAAGATTTATTGATTTAATTTCTGAACCAACTAATGAAATAAATTTTTTATATTGTTTAACTCATGGTAAAAAAAATAAATTTTTAGAATTTTTACAATCAATCAAGGATTTTGAATCTAATGATAAAATAAAAGCAAAATTTAATTTAACAATATATGTGATGAATGATGACCATAATTTTACAATGGAAGAATATCCAAAATTTAATAAAACAAGATTCTTTAAATATATTCGTAACACAAAATCTAATAAACTATTTGGTAATAAAAATGATTTCAAAAAATTATTAGATAAAATACCAAAAAGTTTTGAAGAAAAAGAGTATTTTATAATTAAACCAACAGGAAACTTTTTTACAAAATTACAGACAATATTATCATATAAAAATAGGAGGATATTGGTTGTTTGGGAGGAGAAGGAGAATTTTGCTGGATTATTTGAATTGATTGATAATATTGAATTTACAAGGAATAAAAATATAAAAATAAATTATGAAGGAATAGAGAATAATCCAGATTTTAGTTTATTACGAGCGAGTAAAAGGGTAACAAATGAGGTGAGGAAAATGATAAATAGAAATCTGGGTGATAATTTTTGTTCATTTTTTGCTACAACAAAAAATAAAGAATTTGAAAAATTTATTTTAGATAATAAAGATTCAAAAGTTTTGATATGTACAGATAATAAGGAAATTCAAGATTATTATACAAACTTTTCAGAAAATACAATTTATTATAAACCTATGGAATATTCATTAGAAAATTTTGTCATTGAATTATTTTTATGCGTAAAATCAAAGAAATTTACTGGAGAAAAAAATCATGCATTTACAAATTCAGTTTCGAAACTTCTTTGTATCGTTTAAGCATAATATCACGTCTTTCTTCATGATTTACTATTGGTTTTGGATAAATTTTTTCATCCCAATCCTCATTCCAGTTTAATATTTGTATTGAATCCAGCTTTCTTAGTTCTGGAATCCACTGCTTTATATAAATACATTCTGGGTCATACTCTTTTGTTTGAGTCCAAGGATTCATTACTCGAAACCAATCCAGAGCACTTGCTCCTGTTCCAGCAACTGTTTGCCATCCAGAGTTATTCTGGATTGGGTCATAATCATATAAATTTTGAGCAAAAAACTTTTCACCAATTCTCCAATCGTATAATAAATCTTTTGATAAAAAGCTGGCAACTAACATTCTTAGGCGGTTGTGCATGAATCCAGTAGTTAACATTTGTCTTATTCCTGCGTCAATAATAGGAAATCCTGTTTTTGCCTGGAAAAATAATTCTAGGTTTTTGTTAGGTTTATCCCATTTAATGTATTCCCATTTTTTTTCGAAAGGTTTTCCAAAAATATCTGGATAAAAATATCCGATATTGTAATAAAAATCTCTGAAATATATTTGTCTGGCAATCCCTTTATATTTCTTTAATTTTTGCATAAGTTCTCTAATTGAAAAACAACCAAATTTATTATAAGCACTCAACTCAGTAGTTGGAATACTAGGTATATTTCTTGTTTCTGGATAATTTTCTGGAATTTTTGTTAATTGTTTTAAAGCATTTGTTCGACCACCACGATGTAATATATCTGGATTATTTTTATAAAATTTTTTTATATCCAGAGTACCAATTTCTATTCTGGCAAAATTATATTTTTTTGAATACTCTGGAACTGGAACTTTTTCTTTTACAGCTTTATTATAAAATGGAGTGAATTTTTTATAAATAGTTCCAGAACCAGTTTTTATTGTTCCTACTGGTAAAATTGTAATATCTTCTTCAGAAATAAATTCAATATCTTTTTCCTGGCAAAAATCCTGGATTTTTTTATCGCGTTCTCTGGAATAAGGAGTATAATCTTTATTACAACCAATTCTAATAATCTTTTGTTTTATATTTGTTAAAACATCTACTGGATTACCATAAAAATAATTTAATTTACCTTTCTTTTTAGTTATTGATTTACTCAAATCTTCCAAAGATTCACACATGAATTGAACACAATTATTTGAAAAATAAGGATTTAAATCTGGATTAACTTGTTTTGGGTCAAATATAAAAATGGGAATGATTGGTTCTGGATTTTTAAGTAATAAATTTAAAGTTGTGTTGTCTTCTATTCGTAAATCTCTTCTAAAAATAAATATTTGGTACATTTATCATTTAATATATTTTATTTCTATGAAATTTATTGTTCATTTTTTTTAAGTTCTTCTTCAATTTCTTTTCGTAATTCATTTATTTTTTTCTGGAATTCTTTTTTTACTCTTAAATTACCCCCACTTTGTGGTTTTGCTGGATTCAATTCTTTTTCAGCTTGAACTGCTGCATTATTTGAATTATTAACAATTCTATATTTTAATTGTTTTGCAATCATTTCAGAATTTTTTCTATAATCTTTAACTGCTTCTTCAATGCTTTCTTTAACTGTTTTTATATTATACGCAATATCATTATATGTAATATCTTCTTCACCAAAAGATTCTCTTAAACTTCTTTGAAGAGATTGGTAATTTGCCAGAGGGTCATCTAATACATTTTTGAATATTCCTTTGTAGAAGATAATGAATAAAAGAATAATAATAAAAATTATTACACCAATACCTCCAATACTTTTATTAATTGAGCTTCTCATGACAGAAATAAGTACAATTATGAAAATGATAAAGAAGAAGTATTTGAATCTTTCCATAAATGATGAATGGTGGTCTTCCAGGAAGTATTTTGTTCCATAAGTTAATTTGTCAACTGGGACAAAATTTACGTAGTTAATGAATGCGGAGAATTTACTCCATCCAGATTTAAATACCGGTTTATTTGATTTAGTATCTACCATTGAAATTCCCTTATTTTCAAATAAAAATATTTGTTGTTCTTCTTGTTTTTTCTTTTCATATGGAGCACTTAAAAATAGACCATGTTTGCTACTAAAGAGATATGCAAAACAAGAAAATAATGTCATTGCAATTGCAATAATCATTTGAATACCACCAAAAATTGGTATAACTAATTTATGCCACCAGCAGACTTTATCATATTCAACGATATAAATTTGAGCATAATCAATTTCCGCTGCATTTCCAGAAGGACCACCCCCAAAAAGGCCTAAAACTATATCTTTGAAATATCCACCTAGACCGAGAAGTTCGTAGTAATTTACTTCAGCTCTTTGGTCTCCAGATTGGAGTTCAACTTTTTTAAAGAATTTATTTTGAGCTTTTTCTTCATCTGTGAGAGGCTTATGAAAAAGACTACCTAATAAAGGTTTGGAATAAAAAGATTTACCGACTGGAATAAACATTGGAAAAAAATTCATACCTAAGCCAGCAATGTATTTATTAGAAATATATGAAACTATAATGAATAATATTACTGTAAGACTAAAGTATTTTAAAACGGCAATAGTTCCATTGATAACTTTTTGTGTTTTTTTTGAGAAAACCTCTACATCTTCATTTTTTTCTTCATCATCTTCTTTTTTATAATCTTCTACCATTGTCTAATAATTACTGAGATAAAATTCCAGTGCTCTCGTACCAGCTTAAAAAAAACTTTGTTTATACATTTAATTATGGCATCCCGTGAAGAAGCAGTTGAGGATTTTTTAGAAGTTGACCAGACTATTCCAGGTCAAAACTTTGTTTGTCTTTCGTTTATCTCTCCAGAGCAAGTTATTAAGCGTCGTGAATCAATTATTGTCCGTGAATTCGCAAAATGGTTTTTAAAAAGCCTTAAGAGCAATAATGACCCAAACAAGTTAGACCCTGCTAAGTTAACTCCTGAATTTATTGATACACTTAATGTTGATGATAAGTTCCAGGATTTTTTGTACGCACATGAAGATGATTTGAATCGTAAGTTTAATGAGGAGAATGATTTTCAGACTTCGATTAGAGGTTTGAAGGTAAGAGGTGTTTATGAGTCGAAGAGAGAGGCAGAGGTTCGTGCTAAAGTTCTTCAGCGTCGTGACCCAAATTTTCATGTTTTTGTTGGTCAAGTTGGTTATTGGCTTCCCTGGGACCCAAATCCAGATGGTGTTGCTGAGCAGGAGTATGCTAATGAGCAGCTTAATACTTTAATGAAGAAGTATCAGGAGAATCGTAAGTATAAGGATGATTTATATGCTCAAGAGACCGAGGAGAGGAAGAAGAAGGCGAGAGAGGAGAATCAGCGTCGAAAGTTTTATCAGCCACGAACTGATGAGGAAGAGAAGGAGGCTGAACAAAAGATTCGTGAGTTGAGAGAGATTGTTGACGAGAAGGATAGAAGATATGCCAAGTTGGCTGGAAATGATGATGGGCCAGAGGGAGCAGAGGGAGATAGTGTTCCTCATCCAATTGGAGGGGAAGGAGAGAAGACAGATGCATCTGGTTTAATGGCTGGATTGGATGACAGTAAATTTGCGGACCCATGGATGCAGAAGCGTCATGCTGCTTCACAGGGAAAGAATTTTGAGACTGGAAGTGCGCAGAGTGCACCTTCAGTTGAGGAAAAGGACAAGATTTTGAGCAACATTGTTAAGGATATTTTTTAGATAATTTCTTAATTTATATTTTCTATTTGAAAATATATGAGGTCTATTGTTATATTATTTTTATTAATTGGTATATGTTTAGTAGTAGTAGGGTATGTACAAAGTAATCAGTCTTGTCCACCTCCAATTGTTGAATATAAATATGTACCGAAGACATTTGAGGAAGAGCAAAACTTGCCAACACCAATATTGTCTATTTATGGTCAGATGTTTAATGGAGATGATTCTTGGATGCAAACGCAAGGCTATGCAGATAAATATTATTCCAGACAATTAGCAGCTATAAATTCATCACAACTTATGTGATATTGTCATTTTACTTCGTAAAATGACTTCGGACCCGTAAAGGGTCCTCAGTTCGCATGGCCATGCCATGCTCACCATATGTTATTTTGACCTTGGGTCAAAATAACACTCGGGCAGAAGCCCTCACAAGTTAAATTTATATCGCCTAGGGAATCCATCACAAGTTAAATTTATATCGCCTAGTAAACGCCCTCACAAGTTAAATTTATATCGCCTAGCGAATCCATCACAAGTTAAATTTATATCCCCAGGGGAAGCCCTTATCACAAGTTAAATTTATATCCCCAGGGAAGCCCTTATCACAAGTTAAATTTATATCCCCAGGGGAATCCCTAACAAGTTAAGTTAAATTATAATAAAATTATATGTAACTTATATGTAACTTATATGTAAGTTATATGTAAGTTATAATTTAACTTGTGAGCATGGCATGGCCATGCGAACCGAGGGGCTTTTAAGCCCCGAGAGTAATTTTGCTCTGCAAAATTACTTAAATTACTTAAAGGTAAAGTCATTATATGTTTTAAAAAAATGAACTACCCGTATGCTCATGAAATAGTTCCCAGAGTGTGGATTGGAGACAGGACTTCGTCCCAAGATAAAACTTTTATTAGTCAAGCAAAAATAAATGTTATTGTTAATTGTACAAGAGATTTGCCTAATTTTTTTGAGCCAGTAAGTTTAATTCCTCTCCCAGCTGAAATTGTTGATACATATTTTGTAAAATATTATAGAGTTGCATGCGAGGATAATGGTAGGCCAGAGGAATTGGAAGCATTTTTAAATGGTACAAAATTAATTATAGATGCAGTTTTGGAGGAATATAATAAGGGTAAAAATATTTTAATTCATTGCGCAGCTGGACAGCAACGTAGTTGTGCATTTGCAATATGTTTATTTAAAAGATTAGGAGCAGATTTAAATACCGCATTTCAGACAATAGTAAGCAAAAGACAGATGGCTTTTGGTTTTGGAAGACAAATAAATTTTAAGAAATCGATTGAATTGTTTATATAGTATTGCTATTAGCAACTTTATAATCAAAGAATGCCAAACTAATTAAGAAAAATGCAGCAATACCAAAAACTAATCCCCAATGGTATCTCATACTCATAAAGCGATAAACATCTAACCATTCTTTAACTTGTTTTCTATTTTTAGTATATTCAAGCATCCATGCTGGTTTTGGGAACAATGTGTAATATAAATAATTAACAACAAGTAAAATTGCAGTAAATAATAAAGCTCCTCCATATGTATTAAAATATTGGTGAGTAAAATAGCATACTGCAACTGCTATCGTAAGGCCTAATAGAAGGCCTTGAAGCCAGAGGTTGAGCCTAAAGTTAACAATTTCTTTAAATATTTGCAGTTGTCGTTGGTCCAATGTGTTTTGAAATTCTTTTCTTTCTATATTTCGTGAACTAAATATGCAGAAGGCCATTCCAAATAAAAGAGCAAATCCAATAAAACCATATCCAGAATAATTCATTATATTATATATTTATAATATAAAAAAACTGATAGTATTATTAGCAAATAAAATACTTATTATCTTATGAGCAAGTTTCAAGAGAAAAGAAATTCTTACAAGCCTTCATATTCAAACCAATGTTTAGTTGTCGAAAGGGGTGATGGATGTTTTGTTGATGCCAATAATGCAAAAGTTTGTTTATACCATCCAAATGGTGATATATATCTGGAATTTGACAACTTTAAAAGAAAAATTAAATATGTCATTTTTTCTAAAAAATATATTGTCACCATTGACGAAGAAATTATTACAGTCATCAGTCTCAACCTAAGATGCCACCATATTTACATTCATGATAAAATGGATATGAATTTTCCTCTGGCTCTCTCCAGTTGTGAAACCTTCCTAGCAATTAATAATGGTAAGACTATAACTATCTGGAACCTTAATGATAGAAAAAAATACAAAGTATTGGACCCATATTTAACTTGGGTTGATGCAATGTTTTTTTCACCAGATGGAAATAAAATTGCAATTAGCTGCATAGATGACAATTTCCTTGTAATTATGGATGTCGAAGGTAATGGATATTATTTGATAAAAACATGCGCTCCAAGAGTATTACTTCGATGGATGGTATTTAATGATAAACAGGTTTTGTTTCTCAAAAATGAAATTATGTATTCATATGATTTTCCCGAGTAAAAAAAAGCATTTAAAGAATATTTATAAATTATTTTAATGAGATGACTTCTGTCTTATCAAGAAGATTAAAAAGGAAAATAAATAAATTACAAATTAAAGATAGTAATTATAAAATTAATTTTTATAATAGTGGAGCATTAGTAATATATTATGGTGAAAAATATGGTCAAAGTCAAAAATTTGTTGGTATTCGTAAATTCAAGATGACAAGTAATGAAAAAATTTTAGGAATTTTGACAACTAATAATAAATTTTCTCTTCTATTGTTAGATTATTTACCGTCAATTAATATGATTGAATTTGGGAAAGATATTAAAGATTTTGAATTTTCAGACGATGATTTATATTGTTTAATAAAAAATAAAAATTCGGTAATTGATTTATGGGACATAAAAAATATTTTGAAGAGCAGCGCTGGATATACTCCAGAGGAAAAAAATAATGTGAATATCGAGTTATTAGATTATTTGGAATATCCTTCTGGAAAATATCATTTAATATTTTCAAATTATGCTGATAATTATTTATTTACAAAAAATTCAAAATATTTGATGTATTGTAGTTCAAACAACATTCATTTTTATAATTTGAATTTGAATAGATTACGTTCCATTTGGGGAAATCGTGTTGAAGAAATTACAAATATTTCATCTTATTGTTATGATAAATTTATGTTTTTTGTGACGATGTCAAGTGATTGGAGGGTATGTGTTTGGGAGGAGATGAAAGGAGAAATTCAGTTATCATTAGTAATTGAATTATCAGAAGAAAAGATTGGAGAATTTATTTGGAAAGAAGAAAATGATGAGTTATGTTTGTATATTGATAATTATTTATTATGTTCAATTTGATTTTGGTTTAGAAAATAAATCCCAGATATCATGTTTATTGTTATGTGGCCAATAAAAATTTCCAATATATTTTGTTCCTTTGCCGCCCATAGGGTGTCCACCTTTTTTAGCTAAATCTTGGGCCATTTTGCCAAGATTAAATTTTGGGAGTTGTCCTGTATGTTTTTCGGATAGGAATATTTTGTATGCATTGCTAGTGTATTCCCATCCCCAAAGAACTGCAAAATCTATTTTATCACCTCTTTTTTCAGCATTTGTTATCATTTGTCTGGCAACCATTTTGTATAAAACTGGGTCATTATAATTGAGAACATATACTGGATGTCCTTGAAAGTATTGAAGCCTGGCATTTCTTGCTACTTGGTCTTTAATATTATTTACAAGTTCGTCATAATAATGACCAACTGTTAGCATGAAATTTTTGTCAACATTTTTTATTTGTTCATCTAATTTTCTGAAGGAGTCAGTTGTGGTATATTTTGGGATATAGGGGCTATGAGTTATTCTGAAGCTGGTGTAAGTTTTGAATGCTCTGTCGTAGAAAATAAATGGAAGATTTAATTTTCTGTCATCATTATCTATATATTGGACAATTACTGGAACTGGTTCTTCAGGAAAGAAGAATTTCCAGGTATAAGCGACAGCGGAATGCTTATCATCTCCTATAAACCAGTTGCCTTTTAATTTGTTAAGAGAGTTTAGGTTTTTTAGCTCAGAGTTTGAGCGTGGGTGGTCATCGATGATATAAATTTTTTTAACGACAGAGGCTATCATTTCAAGATTTGGGAGACTATATGCAATATCACAAATTATGACATTTCTATTTGACATTAAATCGAGTTGTTTTTCCAGATGCCAGTTTGCTTTGTTTCCACTTGCTGCACTTAAAGGAATAAAAGCGATTGAATCATTGGCAATGCCATTTGCATCTAAGAATTTATAGAAACACCATGCGGAAAATAATCCGTCATCGTTACTGGCATTATAAATACACGCGGTAATTTCTTTTTTATCTTCATCTGGGACAGATTTTGAGAATTTTATTATATCGTCAAAAGATTTTTGGTAAGCTTCTTCATTTTTATAGGCAAGTTTATCTAAATCTTTCATTTTGACATCATTATTCTGGAATAATTTACAATCTTTCAAACATGTTGAAATATTTTGATTCATTTTACTTTTTTTGTTTGCTAATCTATTAACAGTATTATTATTAGAATTATTATTACTCATTAATAATAATAAAGAATTTTATTTGGGAGGTTTTCTACCACATAATGGTGTTTTCCAATCTTTTCCATATAAATATTCATAATATGATTCTTTAGGTACATTCCAGATACGATTATTAAATTTAATTTTATAAAATTCTTGTAGATATGGTAATAATTCACTACATTTTCTTCCATTTTTTGCAATGCAATTACTTTTTGGACAAACAATATCAAAATCAATAAAATGGTCATTTTTAATTGCAAAATTAAACCTTTTATTATTAAAAATAGCCAAAATACCAACTTCATATCCTTTTGATTCTAATTCAGGTTTTACTTTACTTAAAAATATATTATAATAAGATATTGGATAACTAAAATCTACGTCGTCATCGCATGAAATTAAATCACCATCTCTAAAAATACCTAATGCAGTTCCTTCAGATAGCCAGAATTTAATTCCATGTTTATTCATAATATCTCTAACTTCATTCATCAATTCATAACCAATTTTTTTATCTATTCCTATTTTTTTTCGTTTAATTTTAATTATTTCTTTTTTAATTAGTTTTATAAAATTACTTTGTTTTTTACACATTAAAATTATTATTGTCAAAGTAACTAATATTATTATGATAATTATTATTATACTCATAATTAGTAAAATTAAATACCTTTTTTCCATATAATTTATAATAATAAAATATTTATAATTATATATATGTCAAAATCTGATTGCGTTTCACCTGCCAGATTTGCTCAAATATTCAAATCAAATGTAAATATTTCTAAAATTAAAGATAAAGAATATAAAATATTTTTTAATAATTCTAGTGCAATTACTTTATATCAAATTTGGGTGGCAAATAATCCAGAACTTAATAATGAACGTTTAACATATAACTCAAACACAGGGACTTGGGTTGATATTTTTAATAAAAATAAAGTGGAGCCAACTACTTTAATGTCAGTTGGAAATAAGAAATATGCTTTTGTTTTACAAAAAGTTGAATATACAAAATGTAAAATGACTTGGTTTATTTCTACTACTGAAATAATAAATTTAAGCAAAACTGTTTCAACAAATATTCCTCTTGGAGTTACAAAAAATGCAAAATTAAATGTTAATAATTTAAGCCTTGTTAAAAATCCATGCCCTTTACCAGATAATCAAAATTATTTTAACCAAATTTTAAATGGTGATGTTACCATAACAAGTATTGGTGAAAAAAATTATAAAATAGTTTTTAATAAGGCCGATATAGTAACATTATATCAGATTAGGAGTGTTGTTGATACAAAAAGAAGGGTATTTAATTTGTCCCCTAAAAATTGGGTTAAATTTGTTAATCAAACAAATTTTTATCAACCAACTACAATTATGGAATTAGGTAATAAATGTAAATATGCATTTATAGTTACAAAAATAGAATATAATGATAAAATGATATGGTATATTTCAACAATTGAAATTTTAAATTTCAGTACAACAATTACAAATGGAGTTAAAATTGGTACTTTTAAAAATGTTCGTTTTGATGTTGATGGTTCTGGAAATCCAAATTATAATGAATTTATTTATGCTTTAAGTAATAGTGGGACCGCTTATTCTAATATTTATAACCCATTTACTTTGGAATTTATATTGATGAGTGAAATTCCAGGATATAATTTAAGTTATATTTTTAATGCTATAAAAAATTCAGATAATACAATTTGTTTTTCTGGATTAAATGCTGGTTATTCAGCTGTGCAGATTCTTAATTCAGGGGGGTTTTCAACATTTTCTTATCCATTTGGATTAAATAATTATACCATTGCTGGAACTGTAAAAAATAATAGTGGAGGATTAGTTTCTATAAGTAGTTTTAAAATTCCAGGAAATATTTCTTATTCCAGCAATAGTATATCCTGGACGACAGTAAATAGTCCAAATCCAAACTTACAAATAGCTAGTTTATGTAATGCAAATGGAAATGTAATTGCGGTAGGATTTGGTGGTATTATTTATTCTCCTACTGAATCTGGAGTAAATGCCAATTGGTATAATGCACAATTACCTGCTGGAATTTCAATATTTAATTACAAATATACATTTTTTAATTCAACTTCTGGAATAGTATTTGCACTTGGTTCTGGATTATATCCTTCAGGTAATTTTCTTCCAATTGTAAGTTTTAGTTCAGATAACGGCCAAACATGGAATTCATCTTATTTATCAGGAATACCAGAAATATATCAATCTAATTATGAAGTCACTGGAGGAACTTCAACTTATGGATTAAATCTAAATGGAACATTTTTGACTGTTACTGGAAATGTATCTTATTGTATTTTTGCACCGAATAATTCAACAAGTTTTACTTTGTATTCAAGAATACCAACATTAGATACGGTTACTAGTCCTGGAAATAATGTTTTATGTACTAATTTTAATTATTTTGTAACGCAAATATTATTTTTTACTGGAAATTTTCCGCAATCAGTTGGATTATATAATTTGAATAATGGAAATATAATACAAACTAGTATTGAAGATGTAAATATTATTTCTTTAGTATAATATTTGGGATAAGTTGATTTTTTTCCCAGATTGTTCCATTAATTATATTTTTTTTCCAGAGAATTTCTAGTTCATCTTTTTCTAGATTTTTTGGATAAACTTTTTGAGGAATTTTTCTCATTTGCATTTGTTCCAATTTTATTAAATCTGTTTCCCTATCAACTTTTCCAGTCCTCTGGAAATTATCAATTTCTATTTTACATACAATTTGCGTTGGAAAACTTTCTTTAAAATTTAATTCATAAACATAACAATTTGGTATATAAGCAAAATCTCCTTCTCTTAATGTATATCTTCCTATTTTATCACTTTCAATATCATCTATTCGTTTTCTAGTTGTTTGGAAACAAATATAAGGGTCTAGTTCACTTATCATTGCTGGAGGTAAATAATTTATATCCAGAGAGCCTTTTAACATGAATATAAATGTGTCGTTAGGAGAATACCATGTAGGTAATTTTATTGAGTCACCAACAAAAATGAATTCTACATCTAAAATATTTTTAAGATAGCCTTCTTTAGGGTCGTTAATAAGAGTTTTATACATTTCTGGAATAATGAAGTTATTCCAACGTTTTTTATTAACTGTATTTCGCATTAGCATGCTACTGGCCATTTTATTTTTTGATAAATTGAAGTAATAGTTAGATTCCATTTTTGAGTCATCAAATCCAAGCCATTTTTGAAGGGAAATCGTTTCTCCCAGGTTATAGCGAACAACATTTAGATACTCTTTATAAAAGATATTTACGAAATATTTTGGTGACATTAAATCCCCCATAACTTTAAGATTTCCAGATGGAACTGTTTGGATTCTTTTAGCTGGTTCTCTTTCTAAAAGTTTTCTTACTTGGTCTCTTTTCTTTTTTGTCAATAAAAATTCGATTAGTTTTTTAAGCAAGAAACAAACTGGAACTAAAATTATTCCCAAAATCACATAAATGTTAAAATTCATTTCCTTATTATCATAAAATAAAATTCTCTTTATAAAATACGAAATGTTACTTTTGAACTGTGCATTTAATAAAAAGTACGGTAAGCTTCCAATGTACGAAACCTTTGGCATGATGTTAGGTAACCATACCACAAATAATTCATATAATGTTTTAATTACAATATTTATCATATTCGTTGTAGTCTTAGCAATTATATTAGCAGTCAGATGTAATCCTAATAATCAATTAGCATATGGTTTGATTGCTTTTTTATTTTCAGAAATTTATTTGATACAATTCTTTATCAGGAAATATATAATCCAGGAAAAAGAATATTGTAAAAGCATTTTTTAATTATGCATTGAAATATTTTGATTTTTTTCATGAAAAAATCAAAAAAAAGATTGTAAAAAAGTTGTGAACACTGTGTCACGTTTAAAAAATAAATTTTTATTGTAAAAAATATTATTTTTTTTCAAAAAAAATATAAAATCCCATAACGGTACCACATTTCATCTCCGCATTTTTTTTAAATTGAGATAGTAAAAAATTACAACTTTTTTTTCAATTAAAAAAAAACGTTTACTTTTTGTCTACAATCGTCGTGCATAGAAATTTTTTTAAGTAGCTACTCGTAAACAACCTCTAGTGGAATTTATCAAATGATTTTTTTATCTGTTCTCTCAAAAATTAGTTTTTTAATTATTTATCATATTTTATCAACAAAATTAATTTCATTACCATACATGTCTCCCATTATTTTCTATATCATTATATGGTAATATAAAAAAAGTTCATGTGCAATTTTTAATGAAGATTAGCATAAATATGGTAATGAATACCATAAAATATATTTTGATTTTTAATTACCATCCGTATTAAAATACAGTAATATTTTAATCAAAAATATTTTTTTAAGTTTTGCGATAAAAAGTTGTATTATTATTATATTACCCTATTTTAAAAATGTGCAAAGAAAATATACCATATTTTCAAATTTTTAATGAATTACCATATTAT
>Ga0194129_10003194_pt1 | contig 23119 bp, 31 predicted proteins | sample TA2KigCa35mmetaG_FD_150862 | JGI IMG/M metagenome (GOLD analysis project Ga0194129, IMG submission 150862) | Freshwater microbial communities from Lake Tanganyika, Tanzania - TA2015038 Kigoma Deep Cast 35m | ecosystem: Environmental > Aquatic > Freshwater > Lake | place: Tanzania: Lake...
CTGGTTATAATAGAGGTCAAATTACTGAACTAATTGAATGTAGTGGTCAAGTCGATTATGATAATATAAAAGTTATTGCCGATGGTGGAGTTAAAAATGGTAACTATGCTGCTAAAGCCTTTGGTGCGGGTGCTGACTATGTAATGATGGGTGGTTACTTTGCTAAGGCTAAAGAAGCATATACTTGGGAAAACGGAGATGGTACTTATTGGGGTGGTGCAAGTACCAAACAACAAGAATTATATGGTGGAGTACGTAGACATAGCGAAGGCAAGGTTTATGAAGTTGATAGAAGTACCGTCAAATCGTTGGATCAGCTAGTAGAAGATCTATGGGGTGGATTATCATCGGCTGTCAGTTATAGCGGATATAGTACCTTGACAGACTTCATAGGTAATGGTATATTCGAAGTCAAGGAAAATAGTTTACCACCAAATCGATGACAAAACTTTTAAGCACATTATTAGCAATAATTGTTATTTCATTTTATTCGGTCGGAATAATTTTGTTATTTTTAACTTTTATATTAGTAACAGTGGTTTTTTCATTTTACTATTTTCTTAAAAAATTAATCAAATCATGGATACAATAAGTAAAAATATTATTCTAATGCACGCACGTAAATTGCGTGATATTCAAAAAAATCAAATTAATCAAATTTTTACATTAATTGGCCAGGAATTACAAAAATTATTTCCATCATTAACAGAATCCGAAGCTTTTGATTGGACAAATGATATTAGTAACTGTAATGCCAATAAAGAAGTTGTAGAGACTCTTTTAAGAATTGATTCTATTTTAGATGAACGACAACAGTTTAAATGTTCGATCTGCGGTAAATCTACAATTGAGGTCGAGTATGATTATCTGCATGGTAAAGATCATCTAGAGTGTCATTTAAAAAAACAATTTATTAACAAGATAGAAGGAAAAAATACTCTTGAGTCTATAGCAAAAAGGCTTGAGTCTATAGAAGATAGATTAGCCAACTTGAAACAGTAAAAACAAAACCCGCAGTGGGTTTTTTATATTTGTGAACTTGAGTATATTCTCGGAGATGCACCACCTGCTTTATAAATAACTTGATTTCCAACAATTTCATAAACTAAAGGTACATCTGACTTTGGCAATTCGCCAACTTTATTTACCACGTCCGACCAATCATATTTGTATTTACCAACATGACCAAGTTTGATTCTACTATCTAAACGAATCTTAAAACCAACTGAAGCAGCACGTTTACAAAAGCTAAAATCTTCTCCAAGATAATATGGTTTACCTTCATCCATCCACACATCAGGTTTAAAGAAAGGTATTTGTGGAGCATCAAATGATGTATTACATAATGGTAAATTTAATTTCTTTTCTATAGTTTTGTATACACTAGCTTTTGTATACATGAATCCGGTTGCAATACAGTCAACTTCATATATACCGCCATTTTTTTCATCAAACACAATAGATTGATTGTTTTTTGGTTGTACTGTCATTCTCGGCCATCCCTTGAATGAATAAGCCCCACCAATAAAATCATAACCACTATTTCTGAGTTTATCTACATCGTCTGGATTAAAAACAACATCGCTGTCAATCCACATCAATTCTCCGAAATTACATCTATAAATTGCATCATAAGCCATACGGTTACGTCCTTGGTCAATAGCTGAATAACCAGGTGTTCTCCAAACTTCATAACCTCGATGTTGCAATTCTCTTAAACAATTATCAGTTTGATGTTCTATACCTCCATTACAAGGCACCAAAATAACACATTTACTCATATTTTTTTTCCCTAGTAGTTTTTTTAAAAAACCTAACATATAAAATATATATACATGACAAATTAAATAAATAAAAACTTTTTGAAAGTGTTACAACTTCTTATTAAATAATACAGACATAATAATGTTGTATTCTTTAGTTTTAGTCTTCTTCATTTCTTCTTCTAGTTCCATAGCCAGTTCAACGTGATGAGGTTGAGCTGCATTTTCAAAAATATTCCGTGATAACATATAAAAATGATTATCCAAAAGTTTACTGTCTTTTATATTGTACACCTTTGTTAATAATCCGAAACTAGGATTTGGACAATCTTGCAAATCGTCTACAAAAAAGTCTTTACCATTTTCATCAATCAAACTGAATATTTCAATATCCATTTGGTCGTATGAAATACAACCATTACCAAATAGGGTTTCAAACGACAGTGTTGCACACTCAATTATTGTATAGTCTTTTTTACCTAGTTTAGACTCGACCGAGACTTTACATTTCCAATTACCCGATTCAACGATGTAATTTTCAATTTTCATTATATATAAATATTTATAAAATACATCTTGGAGTAAAAATAAAAAAAACTAAAATAAGATAGATTTTAATATATATACAAGTATGGTAACTGAATTATTGACTCTACATAATCAACTCAAAATTAATCATTGGCAAACCGAAAGTTATGCTGAACATCAAGCACTTGGGATTACATATGATACGTTAACAGATCTTATTGACGAATTTATAGAAGTATTTATGGGCAAATACGGCCGTGTGGTTAATAAAAGTGGATTTTCTCTTGATATTAAAAACATTAAAGAAATGCCTTCCGATCGATTGGCTGATACATATATCAAGTTTTTGATTGAGGAACTTCCAAGTAAATTAGATGTAAAAAAAGATACGGATCTTTTGAACATACGAGACGAAATTTTATCTTCGTTAAATAAACTAAAATATCTGTTAACGTTGAATTAAATGGAAAAAGAAGTTACAACTCTAAATATTTTATCCAATTTAAAGGTATCAACAATCAAGAAAACAATATTTGGTTTTTTGATTGTTTTTTTTATTACGTTTTTTATAGTGTTAAAGATAAATAATGATATTAGTGAAAAGATAAATGACCAAAATGAAATTTTAAAGGCATTAAACTTTAATGATAATCAAAAAGAATTGATAGTTTTAATTAAAACAATAGACACCAAATTGATTAAATTACAACATAACGTTTCTAATATTAATAATGTTTTAGTAGAATTTGAAAATATAAATGAACAAAAATTTAAAAAAATACAATTGTTATTATTAGAAAAAAATAAATTAGAAACAGATATTAAGTCATTAAGTAATTTTTTATTAAAAATAGATGCAGAATTACTTGATATTAAAAATAAAACAAATACTGTAGAAGTTTGGGTGATACCTGACGTAAAAACCGATGAACCTACAACTGATTTTTGGAAAAGATTTTTTAATAAATTGAGGAGTTATTAATATGCCATATGAATATAATTCAATAGTAAAAGATATAGTTGATGGAGATACTATAGTGATTGATATTGATTTAGGATTTGAAGTTATTCTTTCAAACCAAAAAGTTAGATTGTTAGAAGTAGATACTCCTGAAAGCAAAACCAGCGACAAAATTGAAAAAAAGTTTGGTATTGTTAGCAAAGAATACGTTAAAAAATTTATCGAATCGTGTAAAAATAAATCGGTTATTATCAGAACTTATATTAACGATGATACAGATTCTAGTGGTAGAGAAAAATTTGGTAGAGTGTTAGGTGAAATTGTGCATCCAGAAACTAAAAAAATTCTTAACGAAGAGTTGATTAAGGGTGGTTATGCAGTTAAATATAGGGGTGAAAATAAGGATAAAATTCAAAATCAACACAAAATAAACCGTAAACGATTAATTGATGAAGGTATTGTTAAAATGTCCTATAAAGACGCGGGTATTTAACATATTTTTATATATTTATAATTGTGGAAAACGACCATAAATACGCAATAACAAAGTTTTTGAAATTCATATCAGATGAACTATCATTTCAAAATCCTTATAAAGTTGTCTTGACTAAGAATCGAGATGATGACTTTAAAACATATGCTTATTATAATCAATCTAACGGTTTGATTAAAGTGTATTGTAAGAATAGAGGTTTAGCGGATGTTTTAAGAAGTATTGCACACGAACTTATTCATCATCATCAAAATGAAAATGGTAAATTACAAAAACCAGTACAAGATGTAGGTGGTGAAATTGAAGACGAAGCTAATAGTGTAGCAGGTCAATTTGTTAAAAAGTTTGGATATGCCAATCCAGAATTAGCAATTTACGAAAAAGTTTTGTAACTATAAAACGTCTGCAATAAACTAATTACATTCAGACTGTTTTTTCTATTTTTCTTGAAGTTTACTTTTAAATTTAAGCAATCATCTACTAATTTTTTTAAATAATCTTTTTCAGTTTTAGGAAAATTATAATGGTATAAATCATCAACTATAATAGTCTTAATTTTATCACCGAGATAATCATTTACATAATCCACTTCTACATCTACTTTGCCGTATTTAAATGTTATTTTTAGTTTGTTCTTTTGATTGGTGTTCATGTCAATGTCTTCAATTGACTGTATACCATACAAATCAGTTAATATTAACAAATCGTGATATAAAAGATTATTTATTAAAGTATCTTTATGTGGTCCATTTTTATACCATCTGAAAACTATCCGTTTTCTAGCTTTGTTAATATTTTTGTATTCATCTCTGTGTAAAAATATATCGTCTACATATAATTTCAATTTAAGTTTATCGGCTAGATTATAAAGATTGTGTGCTTTATAGTATTCTAAACATAAAGGTTTTTCACAAAAAACATTTGATCCTCTATTTAACCAATATTCGACAATTTTATAATGAGAAGTTGGTGGTGTAGCCACAAATATCCAGTCAACATTAGTCACTGAATCTACATCGGTTTTACTATCAGAAATAAATTGTAAATTATCTAATTTTTCTGACAGTATTTTACCCCAATAACCGTTTCCAATGAGGCCCGTCGTCATACTATTATGTTTTTACTGAAGTTACCGGTTTCTAGACCGTGTACTATTTGTTTAGCAATTTTAACACAAGTTGTAACCTTGCCACTAAATACAGATATCACGTTTTTGTTTGAATATGTCAAAACTTTCGAAAGTCTTTCATCATTATAATTGATAGGTATTGATCTTACGGTTTTATAACAATCAACTATTCTTGTATGTTTTATAAAAGGATAGTATTTTACACAGTCGTCGTATAAAATCTGCATTTCTCTTTTTAAATTTATAGATTCATTAATTATATTTTCTTGTACAACACTATGTTTAACATGGTATAGTAAAAAATGATTGGTATCAAATCCCTTTGGCATTACACTACAAAAATTTCCATCCATAATTGTAAGTCCTATTTTTTTAAAATTGCCTAAAACAACTGGAATTATAACCAACTGTTTTTTAAAATTAATTGTTTCAATATCTAACATTTCATTAATATCATTAATATTTGAATATGTACAGTTAATAATAAAATCAAATGATGTAGTCATTTTCTTGGTTACTTTTTCATTTAATTTAATTTTAACTTTGGATTGTTTAAGTTTAGATGAAATTATTTTGGTAAGTATATTGATATCATATACAGGTTCATCTACCTTAAAACACGAATCCACATAATTTGGATTTAAAAACGTTTCATTTGGATAACTCTGTTTGTACATAATACCGACTTCATCACAAAATTCTTTATATTCATCCGTGGTTAAACGACTACCGTTATTAGATATTGCATAATAATTTGGAAAATCCGAGACTATACACTCTTTGTAATTCATCACAAATGAAGTTAATCCATCAAGACTTTGTTTAGCCGTTTTTATACTTCTTGGATAATGATAACCGTAATGTATACGATTATGGTTATTTTTAGTAGCTTTACTCAATATTTCGTTGGAAGAGTCTACTAATGTAACCCTATATCCATTTTTATCAAGTTCAAGAGAAATAGTACAACCAAATATACCCGCACCTATAACCAATATTTTCATCTAAAATAAGTATTAAATATATTTATATAGGTATGAGTAAAAAAAATTTAGATGATATAATCAAAGATGTTATACTTGAAGTTTTAAATGAACAACAAGCACCAGCGGTTGAACCGCCTCCTACAAAACCAACTCCTTCTGTACCTCCAAAACCAAGTAAACCAAGTCGGCCAAACCCTTTAACACCGACACGTCCTGGTATTAGTCCTAGACCAAAAGCACTATCGCCCGACGTACAATCATTTTTAAAATCGCGTAAAGTAATGTCCGAAGCAATTGATATAGGTGATTATCCAGACTATATTGATCCCAGTAAACGTGAATTATACAATGAAAAAGATTATGTAGAAGAATTGTTACCTGACCTCGGTCCTAACGCAAATCGTTATCTTGAACTTATAACTAGTGAAAGTTATAAGAAAAATATTGATCGTATTTGTTATTATCTCGGTATTAATAAAAATCAATTAAAATCTCAGTTTCCAGATATGCCAAGTATTACGGCCGCAGCATTCTCTGCATTGCGAGACATTCAAAAAATGGAAAGAAGTCATCGTAAAAATCTAGAAAAGATGGCGGTGGAATTAGTGTTAGAAATACCCGAAAATGAACTGATTGTTAAATTAGTAAAAGATGGACAATTAAAAATAGAAGCAAAACTTGGTCCCGCAGATCTAAGTGGTGCTGTTGCATCCGATGAGTTGGATCAAATGACCAGCAATGGTTTAACAGTTGAAGAGAATTTAAATGAACAACTATCAAATATTTTAAGTGGTAATATGGACGGTAAATTAAGAAGAATACTTTCAAATTATATCGGTCAAGGTGACGCTGTTAATAAGTTATTTTTATACAATTTGGTTAGTGATAAACTAGATGAAATTTCACCAAACTTAAGTAAAAAATATGGTATATTAGCCGCTATGACTCAACTTAGTTATTATGTACTTCCTAACATTTCGTTATCAAGAAATTTAGTAAATATGGCATCCGTAGGCAGTGAACAAGTTGTACCTGAAGGATCTATATACATAATTCAGGCTAAAGCATTGACATTTCCATTTTTGATACACGAACTTATTAAAGGTATAAATGATTATTTAAGCATGGACTTAGCTTCACAAGAAGAATTAGATACTGAAACTTTGAGTGATGAACTCAAACAAGTTATGTCAGGCCCGGCTTTAGAAATGAAGTTGAGAAATTTTATATCTGCTGATAAAATTTATCTTTTACCTATTATAAAAAAGTTATTTTATAGATTACCACCGGCTACTATTAGAGATATATTATCGGGCGGTATGAAAGCGTCTACAATAATGAAAGATATAGTATTACAAGCAGAAAAGAGTTGGAAAGAGTATAATAGTCAAAATGATGAATCGGAAGATTAAGTTACAACATCCACTTTACACAGTTTGCTTTTTAAAAAACCTTCATCAATAAGGTATTTTACCACATAATCACATCTGGGTTTAAAATTGTAAAACGGAATTTCTTTATCTTTATAGATTTTTACACGACTTTCGCTTATCACGACAAACTTTATACCATTTACTAATCCGGTTTTATTTTGTAATTTCATTACACCTATAAATATACTACAAAAGTTTTATGTTGACAACTATTTCTTTTTAAAGTATATTCAGAATATAAAATAGAGTAAGTATACTAAATGCACTATTTATTTTATGAAATTACCATAAAGGTAATCTGTTATTATAAGGAAATATATGGACAAAAATATAGAAAACATTAAAATGAACTTACAAGAAATCGAAAGTAAATTGCAAGGTTGTATTAACTTTACAAAAATGCAAGAAATATCCAATATTGATCTTAAGTTAAAACAAAATCTTTCTCAAATTGTAAATGAATTAGAACAGATTAAAACAAATCTAAGCACAGTAGTTAAGTAATTTAAATTAAAGGTTATGAGACAAGAATTGCAGGAATATCTTTATAAGAAATTCCCCGAAATCTATCCAAAAAATTGTGACCATACAAGTCCATTTGATTTATTCGGATTTGAATGTGATGACGGCTGGTTTCGTTTAATTCTTTGGTTAAGTAGATATATTCAACAATATACCACTCAACAAAATGAAATGGCATCAAAATATCCAGAAACTTATCAATCAGTAAACCAATTGGTTGCTGTACAAGTAAAAGAAAAATTTGGTACTCTTCGTTTTTATATTAAAGGTGGTAACGATCATCTAAGTAAAATTGTAGAATATACGGAATTTCTCAGTGGATATTTTTGTGAAAAAACAGGTCAAATTGACAATGTAGGTTACAATCGTAAAGGTTGGATTAAAACTCATAATGTTGATCATTCAAATGTAGTTAACGTTAAAGAATTTTACTTTGTAGATGATGAAGAATTAAGAAATATATTAAAAAATATAAAAGAATCGGAAAATCAACTTAAATTAAATCTATGAAGAATTTGTTGGATGAAAATAAACTCAATGAAGTTGCTGATTTGGAATCATCAAACTATCAAAACAATCAACCTTTTCCTCATATTGTTCTAGATAATTTTTTAGAAAAAGAAGTAATTGAACGTATTCACACCGATTTTCCGAAACCAGATCAAATTGATTTTTACAAATATGATAATCCGTTGGAAAAGAAACTTGCAATGGATCAAATTGCTAAATTGCCACAATCAATTGCTGAAATACTGTTAGCTTTTAATAGTCCAACGTTTCTTAATTTCCTCGAAAAATTAACAGGTATATCGGGTTTAATACCAGATCCATATTTACGTGGCGGCGGTATTCATCAAAGTATAAACCAAGGCAAGTTGGATATTCATATTGATTTTAATAAACATCCTAAATTGAATCTTGAACGTAGATTGAACGCTCTTCTTTATCTAAATAAAAACTGGAAAGAAGAATATAATGGAGATTTCCAATTATGGAAAGGATACCGTAATAACAAAAATGAACACGTTTTGGAAAGTCTCGAAAAGAAGGTTTATCCAATTTTTAACAGATTTGTTGTGTTTAATACATCCGAAAAATCCTATCACGGATTTCCAGATAGAATCAATTGTCCTGATGATGTAACACGCAAAAGTATTGCTTTATATTACTATACGGTTGATAGACCTGAGGATGAGAAGACCGACGCTCATTCAACCACCTATATTAAACTTCCAACCGAAGATAATAGTTTGGATACTTTGAGAGAACAACGCAACAAAGGACGACTGACATCTAATATTAAAATAGACTATTTAAAGTGAAAGGTATAATTTTAAGTGGTGGAACAGGTAGTAGATTATATCCGTCAACATCAACGGTAAACAAACAACTGTTGCCTGTTTATGATAAGCCAATGATTTATTATCCATTGTGTACTTTAATAAGTTGTGGCATAACAGAATTTTGTATTATTAGTTCGCCAGAGTATCTTCCATCATACGAGAAGTTATTTGGAGACGGCAGTCATCTAGGGTTAAATATAACGTATAAAATACAGTACAAACCAAAGGGTATAGCCGAATCATTCATAATTGCTGAGGATTTTATAGGAAACGATAGTGTTGGTCTAATACTTGGTGATAATATTTTTCATGGAATGGCAAGAATGAAGCCTGTGTTAGATTGTGCTGTAATTTTTGCTTATGAGGTAAATAATCCAAGTGATTATGGTGTAGTTGAGTTTGATAACGACGGAGTTGCAATATCAATTGAAGAAAAACCTAATGAACCTAAGAGTAATTTTGCAGTTCCAGGTATATATTTTTATGACAATAATGTTATAAACTATGTTAAACAATTAAAGCCATCTAAAAGAGGTGAACTAGAAATAACAGATTTAAACAAAATTTATTTACAAAACCAAAAGTTAAACGTAATTAAGTTTCCAAGAGGTACTGTTTGGTTAGATGCTGGTACTCCCGAATCTCTGTTTCAAAGCGGTGCTTATATACAAACGGTACAAGCACGACAAGGAATAAAGATTGGTTGTATTGAAGAAGAGTGTTGTAGAAGAAAATTAATCAATAAAGAACAACTTAAAAAACTGGTAGAAAAAATGCCTAGTAGTGAATACAAAAAATACCTAGAAAAAATATGATTATATTATTTGGATCGACTGGATATATCGGTAAAGAATTTAAACGTCAATTAGAAGAACGAAGATTACCAGTCTTTTGTTGGCCTAACAGTTCAAAAACGAATTTTTTTGACTTGGAAAAATGGTATGATGAAGCAGGTTATCCTATGATTGGAGCAGTTATTAATGCGGCTGGATATACAGGTAAGCCAAATGTTGATGCGTGTGAAAACGCTAAAGAAGAAACTATCGCTGGTAATATAATCTGGCCACAAATTATTACTGATTGGTGTATGTTAAATGATATACCATTAGGACACGTATCAAGTGGTTGTATTTATGACGGTAAAAAATTAGATTGTAGCGGTTTTACTGAAGAAGATGAACCTAATTTTAGTTTCAAATATAATAATTGTAGTTTTTATAGTGGTACAAAGATAATTAGTGAAAACATCATTAGTAAATGGTCTAAAAGTTATATTTGGAGATTAAGAATACCGTTTGAAGAAAATAATAATCCTCGTAATTTTATTTCTAAACTCTGTAAATACGAAAAACAATTACAAGCAGAAAATTCCATATCAAACAAACAAGAATTTGTATATGCATGTATTGAAACTATTCTAAAAAAGGTGCCTTATGGTATTTATAATGTAACAAACACGGGTTATATAACCACAGATAAACTAATTGAAAAATTAAAAAATACTATAGCAAAAGATAAAAACTTTCAATTAATTGATGAATCAGAACTATATTCTAAATTTGCAAAAGCTAGAAGGTCCAATTGCGTATTAGATAATACAAAATTATTGTCAACTGGAATCAAAATGAGAACCGTTGATGAGGCGATTGATTATTGTTTAAATAACTGGAAAGAATGATATGAACATACTTGTAACAGGTGGATGTGGATTTATAGGCAGTCATTTTATTGAGGAAATGATAAATAGAGATGACGTTGAAAAACTCTACAACATAGACTGTTTAACATACGCGGCTAATAAATCTTTACCATTTAGATACAATCAAAAATATAGAGAGTTAAATTTAGATATAAGTGAAAAATGTTTATCGGTTTATAAAAAATTTTTCAAATATAAAAAAATTGATTATGTAATACACTTCGCAGCAGAGTCTCACGTTGATAATTCTATCAAAGATCCATATAAGTTTATAAAGACAAATGTTAATGGTACACAAAACTTAGTAGAGTTGTTCAGAGATATAGACATAAAAAAGTTTATCCACGTTTCAACAGATGAAGTGTTTGGTAGTTTAGGTCATAAAGAAGCTGAATTTAGTGTGGACAGTCCATATAAACCTAACAGTCCATATGCAGCAAGTAAAGCATCAAGTGATCTCTTGGTAAGAAGTTATGTAAAAACTTATGGGTTTCCGGCTATAATAACCAATTGTAGTAACAACTTTGGTCCAAGACAATTTCCAGAAAAATTAATTCCAGTATGTATTGAGAAGTTAAAAAAGAAAGAAAAAATACCTTTATATGGTGACGGATTAAATGTACGAGATTGGATTTATGTCAAAGATCACATTAACGCAATAAAACATGTAATAGACGAAGGTACAGTAGGTAAACAATATCTAATAGGTGGTAACAATGAACTTTCAAATATAAAATTAATACATTTATTAGTTGATACATATCAAAATATTACTAATAAAAAAGTTGATTGGAAATGGTTTGAATATGTTACAGATCGTAAAGGTCACGATTTCAGGTATGCTATTAATAATAAAGACTTTGAATTGGAATTTCCCACGTGGAAATTATCTAATTTTACGGAATGTCTAACCACGACAATACAATCTTATTTATGAAAAATATTTTTACCATCACAAATGAAGATGAAATGGAATCAGGAATTAGTGAAAAAATAAAATCGTCTCCATTAAGTTCAAATGATTTATATTTGTATAGTGACGTTTCAAGAGAAAGTATTTTCGTTCTAAATAAAGAATTATATGATTTAGAACGTTCTATGAAAATCCTACAAATTACTTATAGAATGAAGCAACCGTTGCCAATTTATCTAAATATATGTACAGACGGAGGCGAAATATTTCCGGCACTAAGTGCTGTAGATAGAATCAAATCCTGTACAATACCTATTCATTCTATAGTAGAAGGAAGTGTCGCTAGTGCCGGTACATTAATAAGTGTAGTAGCACATCGAAGATTGATGAGAAAAAACGCTTTTATGCTAATTCATCAAGTTAAAGGGGGGGTATGGGGTACTTATAGCGAAGTAAAAGATGAAAATAAGAATATGGAGCTTTTGATGAATATTATCAAAGGTATATACTTAAAACATAGCAAGTTCAAAGAAAGAGAACTTACCAATCTTTTAAAACATGATTTGTATCTTACAGCAGACGAGTGTTTAAAATATGGGTTGGTTGACGAAATTATTTAAAAAGAGATACTACTTATATGGTAGTATATGTCTAGACGTTGTAAAGAAGGATTTGTTTACATTGTAAGTAATAAAAACTTTCCCAATCATTATAAGGTTGGTGTAACAACCGATATCGAAAAACGTTTAAATTCATATCAAACATCAAGTCCTTACAGAGATTTTAAAGTTGAGTATTACATTTTTCATCCAGATTGTTATGACGCTGAAAAACGTATACAACAACAAATGAAATACTTTGCTTTGAGTCGTAAAAACGAATGGTACGAAATTAGTTTAGAAATAGCTAAATGTCGTCTTGATGATACACTAAATAACGGTTGACTTGTAAAAAAAGTCATATAGAATAGAGTTCGTTATGGGTATAGAAAATAAATTAATATGTTTAAGTCTAAATTCTAACTGGCAACCTATTGGATATAGAACAGTTAAAGATGCAATTATTAATCTTTGTGGTTCACAAAGCAATGGTAAACCTACTGCTTTAGCACTAGACATCGATTATGGACTGGATGAAAATGGTAATCCGGATTATAATTACGCAAAATCAATGAATCCTATACCTTGGTCAGTTTGGATGACTTTACCAGTCAGAGATTGGGATTTAGCAATACATACACCAACCATGAAAATTCGTGTGCCAACTGTAATTATTGCTATTAACTTCAGTAAAATGCCAATTAAAGCATTTAGAGGTAAACCAAGCAAAGAAGCGATTTATAATCGGGATAACGGTATTGACCAATACACAGGTAAAAAAATTGATCGCAATACTGCAACAGTCGATCATGTTATTCCCCGTAGTAAGGGTGGAGCTGATACATGGGAAAATCTTGTGTTATGTTCAAAACAAATTAATAGCAAAAAAGGAAACAAATTCAATGATGAAGTTGGTTTGAAATTACTTAAAAAACCATCTGCTCCGTTGCCTATGCCTGTTTCATCTCTGATTAAAGAAGCGAAACATCAAGATTGGAAACATTTTTTGATATCATAGAAAAAAAAATTATATTTAAAATATAATGGAGAAACAAAAAACAGTAAAAATTAATGTTGAAGGTGACGAAATAAATTTAAGCACTGAAAATATCAATTTTTACCGTAGTGAAACTCGTAAAAAAATTGTAAAGAAAAACTCTTTAGAAAAATTTTACAAAAATCTCATAGAACAGTTTATAATTAAACGAACCAACGATTAGCAGGTATTCTTCTCCAAGCTTCACCTGCATACAAATAAATAAAATCACCATCTATTCTTATTTCACCGGCATTTCCATCATCATTAAACATAGGTGCGCTACCAGTTGTTAACCTCAATGTATGGAAAGAGGCTGTAACAGCTGTAAAGTTATAAGCATTTGATAAATCTGTATAACCAAACGAAAAGTTATAACCACTACCACTAAGAATATCAGTTCTAGCTTTTTGAGAGTAAAACTTATATATACTACCAGTTTCAACGAACAATTTACTTGCACTTATAAATGATCCAGTCAATGTGCCTGTAAATGAAATAGAACCAGTTATAGACTGATTGCCAAAAAATGAATTGCTACCCGTTGTAGCAAAAGCATTAATAACTCTACCTCTAAATGTATTTGCACTATCAGCAATATCAGCATGACTTGCAGATATCGCTGCACTAGCAGTTATTGGATATAAACTACCAGTAACTAAACCTGAACCAGCCGAAAACAATACCAAATCCGAATCTGCAATACCATCGCGATACCAATACTTATAAGCTTCGCCGCCAACTAATAATCTCACTTCCATCGATTGAAATCTGATTGAAGAATTAATCGACGCGTTTGCAGCAGCTTTTGCTGAGTCAATTGTGTCAACTGATCCAGTATAAGGGCCGGACCAACTGTCAACCGGTACCGGATTGACTGGTTGAACGCCGAATACTAGTTGTAATCCCGTGGTTAATGGCATATTCTATTAAGATCTTGTTGTTTGATGTCTGTGTGAAGATGTATAGGGAATTGCATTTGTTAAAGTATATACATTATAGGAAACAGCACTACCAGCCGCATCATTTACGTTAAAAGTTGAAAGTACATAATTTGCCGTGATATTTGAATTTAAGGCATCCAAGTCTAATACTTCGGTAATTGTAGATGTAGCTGGCATAGCAGATGTAAATATTTTCTGTGAATTGCCTGTAATCAAATTGTACGGATTACTACCATCTGTAAAGATTCTACTGCCTAATGATCTTACAGCATTTGAATTGCCAGGTGCAGAAGCTGAAGGACCATAATAAATCATGTACAAGAAACTTATGGTTGTCGTGCTTGATGTTGTTGTTTGATAAGCATCAACTACTAGTACTCTATAACCTACACTTGTCGTACCCGCAGCGGTTGGTGTATGCGATGTAGCCGGTATTGATGCTGATGCACCAGATATAGAAATACCAGATAATCCTGGTACATCACTAAAAGCACCACCATTTATTTGAAACTGTACAGTATAACTACTCAAAGCAATATCGGCACTATTTCTTGTAATAGTGCCACTTATGGTCGAAGCAGTATTACCACGTTCACGTTTAGTATTTGTTTCAGGTGAATATAATGAATTACCAGTTACACTAAGAGATATACTTGGAGCAACATACGATGATGGTGTTATATCTAATGTTGCCGTAGCAGTTCCACCTTGATCATCTACAACAATATATCTATAATTAAAAGGAGCCGGATTGTTAGCGGTGTCTGTTAATGTATGTGTAAAAGTTATAAGTGCAGTATTGGTGGATAATACAGTATACGCACCACTATTATTACGTCGAAATTCTAAACTTACAGAAGCAACTGTAGTAGCCGGTGGATTGATGGTATAGCTAAAATTAAGAACGTTTGAAATTGCAGTCTGACCAAACGATATTGATGTGGGAGAAGTTAACGATACAGCGGGTGCAATAGCTTCTAGAATTGCTAACTCAATAACTTCTTTCGGAGTTTTACCTGTGGCAGGTATAGTTTGTCCACTCAAATACTTACCGAATGTTTTACCGTTTGCTAAATATACATTCAAATCAGATGTAAAGACATTTGCTCTACTAGATGTAAGAGCAAAACTTGCGGTTATTGGATAAATACTACCAGTAACTAAACCTGAACCAGCCGAAAACAATACTAAATCCGAATCGGATGTACCGTCTCTATACCAATACTTATAAGCTTCGCCGCCAACTAATAATCTCACTTCCATCGATTGAAATCTAATTGCAGAATTAATCGACGCGTTTGCAGCAGCTTTTGCTGAATCGATTGTATCAACTGATCCAGTATAAGGGCCGGACCAACTATCAATTGGTACTGGATTGACCGGTTGAACTCCGTATGGTAATTGTAAACCTGTTGTTAATGGCATATTCTATTAAGCTCTTGTTGTTTGGTGTCTATGTGACGCGTCATATGCTATAGCGTTAGTCATTGTATAAACATTATATGATACAGAATTTCCTCCAGCATCATTTATGTTAAATGTAGAAAGTACATAATTTGCCGTAATATTAGCATTTAACGCATCCAAGTCTAATACTTCTGTAATTGTTGATGTAGCTGGCATAGCAGAAGTAAATATTTTCTGTGAATTGCCTGTAATTAAGTTATATGGATTACTACCATCTATAAATATACGAGTTCCTAATGATCTTACATCATTTGAATTGCCAGGTGCAGAAGCTGAAGGACCATAATAAATCATGTACAAGAAAGTTACGGTGGATGTACTAGATGTTGTTGTTTGATAAGCATCAACTACTAGTACTCTATAACCTACGCTCGTGGTACCACTTGAAGTTGGTGTATGCGATGTAGCCGGTATTGATGCGGATGCACCTGATATAGAAATACCGGATAATCCAGGTACGTCACTAAAAGCACCACCATTTATTTGAAACTGTACAGTATAACTACTCAAAGCAACATTTGCACTATTTCTTGTAATAGTGCCACTTATGGTCGAAGCAGTATTACCACGTTCACGTTTAGTATTTGTTTCAGGCGAAGATAGTGAATTGCCAGTTACACTAAGAGATATACTTGGAGCAACATACGATGATGGTGTTATATTTAGGGTTGCCGTTGTACTACCACCTTCTGTATCAGTTACTATATATCTATAATTGAATGGCTGTGTGTTAAAATTACTATCTGTTAATGTATGTGTAAGAGTTGTGAGTGAAGTATCTGTTGTTAAGACAGTATATGCACCACTATTATTACGTCTCCATTCTAAACTTACGGAAGCAACCGAAGCACCTAAACTGTTAATAGTATAACTAAAATTAAGAACATTAGATATAGCAGTTTGATTAAAAGCAATAGAAGTTGGAGATGTTAATGATACGGTTGGATTAATTGCTTCTTGAATTGCTAACTGAATAACTTCTTTTGGAGTTTTACCTATAGCAGGTATAGTTTCTCCCGTAGCATATCTACCAAAAGTTTTACCATTTGCTAACGAAACAATTAAATCTGACGTAAAGACATTTGCTCTACTAGCAGTTAAAGCATAACTAGCTGTACCAGCTAATGAACCTGTAATTCTTGGTGCAATCAGTTCATTTGTTACAGTTACTAAACTTGAGGATAATAAATTCAATAAAGCGAGACTGGCACTTAATTGTCCATTGATGTATATATTACTTGCAGTTAAGTTATTAATTTCATAGTTATTTCCACTAACTAGAAAGCTTGCCGTAAGTGCTCTGAGAGCTACACTGCTTGTAATGGGATATAAACTTCCTGTTTTTAATTGTGTACCACCATTTACGGCATACATTGCCCAACTACTAGTACCAATAAAACCAACCTGACTCGGACCTGGATTTGCAAGGTATACTGATGATGTTATAGAGTCTCTAACAAATATGGTTCCAACATTTAATTTATTTTGAATATAATAATTTGAAGCTGATGAAAATGTGTTACTTAAAGTTTTTCCTATTAAATTTCCATTACTATCGGTTTGTACGATTAAATTTGATCCTGAAATTACTACTTCTCGAAATTTTGTGTTTCGATTATCTCGTTGTTGAAATACTGCATCAAATTTCTTAGGCATAAGTTATATTTATAAATATAAAAACCGTTGATTTAGTATCATTTTAAATATTTATAAATATGGAACCGTTCGATTATTACTTAAATCAAATAGACGAAGTATATCAAGGCGGACTACGTGCGTGGTTTGGTAAGGGTCCAACAGGCAGTTCTAGTGGCGGTGGATGGGATAGATACGATAGTAGTGGTAAAAAGGCAGGTAAATGTGGTGATGCAAAAAAAGGTAGTAGTTATAGTGCTTGTTTAGGTAAAAAATATGCTGCTAGATTGAGAGCTAAAGGTGGTAAAAAAGCTATAGCTAATTGGGTTAAAAGAAAGAAATCAGCACAAAGAAAAGCTGGTAGAGGAGAAAAAGGTAGTGGTGGTAAAGGTCAATCACCCGTAAGAGTAAGTTACTCGAAAGAATCTTTGAATGAAATATTTATAATTTCTAACAAAGATAGTTTAAAAAAAGATTTAATTAATTTCTTAAGACACGAATTTAAACATGGACATTTAAAACCTATACATAGTGATATTAGTACAACACAATTTAAAGTAGAAGATTGGTTAGAAAATATAGCTGATAACGTTATTAATCACATAATTCAATACTTTGAAACTATTAAAAGTCAGACAAAACGTGATATCTGAAGTAATATATCTTTGGTGAAGTAAGAATAAAATATCTAAAGTGTTTGATTTTCTAGTAATTATCTATTAGGATTAAACATTATATGAAATACTTTATTAAAGACACAACAGTAAATAAAATTGTTATTTTTGAAAATCTACCAGAGATTGTAAATTATTTAGAAGATTTGTGTAAAAAAACTCTTAGAAAAACACGTAAACAATTTATGGATGAAATGATCAGTCTTGGTCACGGTTATGATGACGATCAAGGTGCATACTTCACACAATTAATGAGTGAAAAATTCCAACTCGGAGTACAAAAAGATAACGGTAAACTTGTAAAAACAAATATTCACGAAGCTACTAGAAATTATAAATTTAGAAACGAACTTGGTGATTAATTATGGTTAATCTGGACATAAAATGGTCAGATCCGTTTCAAGTAGAAAAGAAAAACGGTGAAATAATGTTTCAACGTGAATGGACAATACCATCACAATATCTAATTCAATTTTTTAGTTATTGGAAATTAAATCGATTTTCTCTAAAAGATAAAGGATACGGTGTTCTCAAACGTGAAACTGATTGGGTTTTAACAGAAACCAAGGAAAATCCAACATTCTTCAAAGAACACAAGAAAACTTTAATAAAAGAAAACGAACCACTTCCTTTATATGAGGTTATGAATCCAAATGGTTTACGGCCGTGGCAAGTTGATGCCGTAAGTAAGATAGTATCTTCTATTAAAAAGTGGGGATGTGCTGTAGATGGTAGTGATGTAGGTGTTGGAAAAACATATACAGCAATAGCAGTCGCAAGAGAATTGGACATGGACATAATGGTAGTATGTCCTAAAGCTATTAAAGAAAGTTGGAAGCGTGTTATTAAAAATCATTTTAAAATGTGGGGTAAGTGTATTGGCATAATAAACTACGAAAGTCTTAGATTAGGTAAAACAGATAATATCTATGCATCATATGTTAAGCGCAGAGATACACGTCGAAAAGAATTTATTTGGAAAATACCTAAAAATACACTTATTATTTGGGACGAAGCACAAAAACTTAAAAATGCCAAAACCAAGAATAGTGAAACTTGTGTGGCAGCACTTAAATCTGGATATAAAATGTTATTCTGTAGTGCTACTATGGCAACTAATCCACTAGAACTAAAAACAGTCGGTCAATGTATTGGTTTATTTAAAAATAGTAAACAATATTATGAATGGGCATATGCACATGGCGTGGTAAAGGGCAGATTTGGATTAGAGTTTACAGGCGATAGACTGGCTCTTAAAAAGTTAAATAATGATATATTTATAAACCGAGGAATTCGTCTTAGTAGAGATACAATTCCTAACTTTCCAGAAAGTCAAATCATTGCAGATTGTTATGAAATGGACAAGGAAGATGCTGATAAAATCAACTCAGCATACGAAGAAATGCAACTGGAATTGTTAAAGATTGAAAAACTACTTAAAAAAGATAAAAAACATAGTGAACTAACAGCAATACTTAGAGCAAGACAAAAAGTTGAAATGTTAAAAGTACCTCTTTTTGTCGAAATGATTGAAGATGGTATAGAAAATAACATGAGCGTTGTTGTATTTTTAAATTTTACAGAGACAATAAAAGCTTTATCTGACCGTTTAAATACAAATTGTATTGTTAATGGTGAAGTAAATGATAAAGTAAGACAACAAAATATTGACGATTTTCAATGTGATAAACAACGTATTATTTTAGTTAATCTAGCAGCAGGAGGTGCAGGTCTAAATCTACATGATTTGACAGGTAAACATCCAAGATTATCTATTATCAGTCCATCTTATTCAGCAGTAAATATGCGTCAATCAACAGGTCGAGTTTGGCGTGATAGTGCTAAAAGTAAAAGCATTCAAAAGATAGTATTTGTCGCTGGTACTGTAGAAGAACGTGTTTGTCAATCTGTAAATCAAAAACTAAATAACTTGGATTTGTTAAATGATGGAGATTTAGAACTATATGAGAACAATATGGGTAAAAACAGCCAATTGGCATAAAGTAATTGAAATTGATGAAACACTCTTTGAAAATGTATTCATTGAAGCGTGTACTCAAGCAATAGAAATAAAAACAAAAGAAACTATGCCTGGACAAGATTTCTTAGTAAATGCAGTCATGTATTGTTCAGATTTATATAGTAAAAACAAAGATGACCAAGATAAAGTTGTCAATACATATAAAATTCTAGTAAATGCGGGCAAACATGAAAGAGCGGCTTTATTGAGACAAGTGTTTCTTAAAAAGATAAAAATGGATTTAAATAACGAACCTATTATAAATAAATCGTCTAAAAATGGAAAACGAAAAAAACACACAAATTGATTTACAAAACCAGGTTAACGAACTTAAACAAAAAATAGATAAAATTTTAGGTTTAAGTGAAATAGGCAATGAAGTCCGCCAAGAACTCGAATCTTATAAAAAAATAAAAGAAGGCGGTATTGAAATACCATATTTAGAAAAAGTATATGATGAACAGTTATTTCCAAAAAGAGACATTTATGGTCCAAAAAGAAAACCTATATTAGAATCTGAAATTAAAGAAGCGGTACAAAAATCAGGCAGTGCACTTAAAGCCGCTAAAAGATTAGGTGTTAGTTATGCAACTTACAAAAAATGGGCACGTAAATATAACGTTCATGTAACACCAGGCCATCCTCGTAAAGGTAAAAATGTAAATAGAGGCCCTATTAATCCACACAAAGGAAAATATCCTATTGAAGATATATTACAGGGTAAACATCCAGATTTTCCTATACATAGATTAAAAGACAAGCTTATAAGAAGTGGTATTAAACAGGCTAAATGTGAACAATGTGGTTATTGTGAAAGAAGAATTATAGACGGTAAACTACCGTTGTTACTCAATTTTGAAGATGGTAACAATAAAAATCACAAATTAGATAATATGAAATTATTCTGTTATAACTGTACATTTACGTGTGGAAAAGGTTATATAAGTAAAGGACCAAAACATTGGGATCCAGATTTATTACAAGGCAGTAAAAAGATGCAAAAACAACGATTTTAATTATAATAACTTTGGTTCGAATTAAACTATATTTATGTTAAATGACCTTAATAAATCATTTAATATCTAAACACGGAGTGTTGATTTCATTCAACATAGCCAAAAAGGTATCTATTAATGATGTTAAAAAAATTGAGAAAATAAGAAACGAATCAAAAAGTGACGAAGAGTATTTTGCTAAACTTCGTAAATTAATGATAATGAGTGTAAAAAATACTATTGATAAACAATTAATACCCGGTATTATAGAACCTAAAAATATTGATATTAATAGAAAAAAATATATTGAAGGTCTTACATTTTCAATAGTGCAAGCAATTAAAAATAAAAAATTGAAAAAGTTAGAAGTTGTATTTATGATGCAACTGTTATTAAATAATTTACATATAACAAATGAGGATTTTAAAAACTTTTATAAGAACATAAATCCTCATTTTAATGATGAAGATGAGTCTGAAAATAATATATAAATTTTATGAATGTTATGTCTGAAAACCTTATGGAAACGTTATACAAGAAAAAAATAGACGGTTTGAATATTTTAAACATCGAAGATGCAAAGAATCTTAAGAAAGAATGGGAAAAGAAAAACAGTTCCACTGACAATTTTGCTAATAAAGTTGTTTTTATAACAGGTGTCACTGGACAAGATGGTAGCCATATGGTTGATTACTTATTAAATAATACTAAAGCATTAATATTTGGTGGAGTACGTAGACTAAGTGTCAATAATCACTCAAATATCAATCATATTAGTTCCAGTAGATTTCATCTTGTTAATTTTGATTTAACAGATGCACATGCTATAAGTTCAATTGTAGAAAAATTAAAACCCGATTATTTTGTTAATTTTGCAGCACAAAGTTTTGTTGCTAGTAGTTGGGACTTTGCAAGACAAACTTGGCAAACAAACAGTACAGCCGTATTAGACATACTTGAAGCCATACGACAATACAAACCAACTTGTAGATTCTATAATGCAGGTAGTAGTGAAGAATTTGGTAATGTAAGTTATTCACCACAAGATGAAAATCATCCTCTAAGACCACGTAGTCCATATGGAGCCAGTAAAGCAGCTGCAAGACAAATAGTTAAAGTTTATCGGGATAGTTATGATTTATACGCAATTCAAGGTTGGTTGTTTAACCATGAAGGACCAAGACGGGGTGAAGAATTCGTAACACGTAAAATAACCAAAGGTGTAGCACGAATCGTTTATTCAATTAAAAATCAAATTTCATTTTTACCAATTGAGTTAGGAAACATCTATGCTAAACGTGATTGGAGTGACAGTGAAGATTTTATGGAATGTGTTTGGATGATGTTAAATCAAGAAAAATTTAGAGTTAATTTTAACGAAACTAAAAAATTAAATGAATATGTACTATCGAGTAATCAAAGTCATACCATTAAAGAATTTATTGAAAAAGCATTTATAACTGCCGGTATAGAAGGAGTTTGGCATGGTGAATCTTTATTAGAAGAATATGGTTTTACGACCAAATCAGCACACGAATTAAATATACCTTCTTCTGTACTTGTTAAAATCCATACCAATTTTTATAGACCGGCAGAAGTTGATTTATTATTAGGAAACTCAGATAAGTTTAGAAACGATTTCAACTGGATACCAAAAACATCATTTGAACAACTTGTTGAAAAGATGGTACATCATGATTTAAAACAAATCGGATTATAATTATATAATATGAGTGAATCATATACATTGTACAACAACACAGTAATGGACCATTTTACGAATCCTCGTAACATGGGCGTTATAAAAGATGCGGATGGTATGGGTGAGGTTGGAGCTGCTGCTTGCGGTGATATCATGAAAATGAGTCTTAAAATAGACGACAAAACTAATACAATTATTGATGCTAAGTTTAAAACGTTTGGATGCGGTAGTGCTATAGCCGCTTCAAGTATGGCTACCGAATTAATAAAAGGTAGAA
>Ga0194129_10003198_pt1 | contig 23087 bp, 22 predicted proteins | sample TA2KigCa35mmetaG_FD_150862 | JGI IMG/M metagenome (GOLD analysis project Ga0194129, IMG submission 150862) | Freshwater microbial communities from Lake Tanganyika, Tanzania - TA2015038 Kigoma Deep Cast 35m | ecosystem: Environmental > Aquatic > Freshwater > Lake | place: Tanzania: Lake...
GCCAGCCAAGCAGTTCTCGCGTGTGGCAGTCGATGACCAGAGCCAAGGTCTGCCAGCCATCACGGCCCGCCCAGACGCGGCACAGATCTGTTGCCCAGCGTTCGTTCGGCGTTGTGGCGACCGACGGGAGCGCTTCGATACGCGGTCGATGTCCAATGGCTCGCTTGCGAACTTGCCAGCCCTTGAGCTGGAAGATCCGCTGAACCGTGTTCTTGTTGAACTGCAGCAGGCTCGCCACGGTTCGACACCCAAACGAAGGCTCGGCCTCGATCATTTGCTTGATCGGCTCAGCGAAACGCTCCTGGATCTTCGGCGTCGATTTAACGGGCTTGTAGTACACGGTACGGCGAGGAACCTCGAACCAACGACAGAGTTTGGTCATCGGAACCGTGAATCCGTCTTCCTTCAGGCCCTGCTGGATGTGAAGGATCATGCTTCGTCCTTCTTCGCCAACAGGGCGTCCCATTTTTTTCGGGCACGTAGCTCCAACATCGCTTCACCGGACGCTTCCTGCAGCGATTTGAGCTGCGACTCGTACTGCTCGCGGATGTCTTCCGGTTTGGCCTTCAGCGCGTTTTCCATCCCGGCTTTGGCTTGGTCAATCCAGGACTCGATCTCCGAAGGCGGAAGATTGAACTGACGGGACGACTCACTAACGGTGGTCTTCCCTTGAATGATGTCCAGAACCAGAGCTGACTTCCGACGCGCCGTCCAGCGCTTGATCTCTTCGTCCATCTCGATACTCATGTGCTATCTCCTTAGAGAACATAACACCTGAGCAGGAAATCAGTGGGTCATTACATGCCTGCCGAAACAGGCCGGTAATGGGGTGTCCATCTCATCGTTACACGCCCGTGCTGCCGACAGAGCTCCGAGACCGGAGTCCCCAGGTCTCCCGCCTTCAAAATCCCCGCGATACATTCGACCGAAAATCGCCTCTTCTTCACGACAAAACCTCCTGCCCGGCAGCGATAATTTTGTCGCAAATCTCACTCCCCAACCTGTACGGTTATTTGGGGGCCTATCAATCAAGCATATGGCGATTTTCCTGAGGGCCCCTTGGCTGGATCCGTTAAGCCAGCTTGGCCATAAAAATGAAGGCCGAGTGTAATCATGAGCAGACCCAAGTACAGATTATTGCTTTTATGCCCGAGCACTGCGGCCAACAAGGCCAATAGACTTATTTTGATGATTCGCGCTGTGGGTGGGTTAAATGTGGTGATAGATCTCGCAACGCCACCTATTTGCTTGAACACAGGACTTAAAAACAACCAGAAAAAAAGAAACATACCGAATATTCCAAGCTCGGGCAACAACCGTGAGATATACGAGTGCGGATTGCTCAAACCTTCGGTGTAAAACCTAGTGTTTAATGCGAAACTTGTACCTAAGCCACCACCAAAAAAGCACACACCAAAACTTTCACCAATACATGATTTAAACCAGTAGATAACTGGGTAGAAGTTGTTCAATTGGGACAGCACCATGAACGGCAGATCTTCCACTTCTTCAATCAAAGTGTAAATGTCTGAGAACGTTTCAAAATACAAAGCAATGCGCTCAACATAAGTAACGCTCAACACCGTGAGGACAACACCGAAAACGATCACCGCTGCTGAAGTCATTAAGTTTTTGATTGTTAAGCGCGTAGCTAGATTGTACACACTATACATTCCAATGAATAGACCCATTGAAGCGATTCCCGATGCAGAAAACGTAAGTACTAAAGCGGTCAGCGAAATAAAGATGACAGACTTGTTTGTAGCCTCATTGAGTTGAACTACGCAAATCTTTGTGAAAAAGTAGAACATAACAATAAACATCACTACCTGTCCGAAAGCATCGCGAGGCTCTCCAGCCAACCCTTGAAAACGTACTCCAGAGTATGAAGGCTCCGGATAAAGGTACTCAACAAAATGCCGCGGCAACAAATTTTGGCCAAACAACAAAGCAGAAATAAAGCTAATCAAACCCAGCGCCAAGGAGATGTAACAAAGAAGCAAAAAGCTTGAACATAAAAACTGGAAATGTTCTTTAGTCTTTAATATTCTGGGGCCCACCCAGAAATAGTGACTTATAGTGAAAATTAAAACAAATAATTCAATAAACGGGCGAACGCTAGGGCCTGACAAAAAAGCAGCAAAGGCCGTACTGGTATCGGTTTGTGTAGCAGAGTTTTTTAAAACAAAATTGAAGCCAAGAACGAAGGAAACAAGATAGACACTGAATACATAAACTAAAAAAATTAAGAAAAAATTCCAGTAGCTGTTTAATGTGAATACATCAGACTTTTTCTTTAATCCAAAAAAACGAAAGATTAACAGAGAATAAAAAATGACCTGAATTCCGCGCGACAGCGTTAGAGAAAATCCAACGGTCAGCCTGTCCGCAATTACGAAAAACAGAAATGGATCAAACACAATCGAATAAATGTACAAACGACTTCCAATCGATGTCATTTTTTTTGTTGATTTCCATATGCGAAACTGTTCACGTATAGCGCGCGGCATCGCCCAGAACAAGGCAACAGCATTCATACTTTGGCCTTGATCCCGCGTTTAATCATTTCGACACTCAAAAAAAATGCAGCGCCAATAGCGCCTGCCCCCAAGTATTTACCAATCAAATACCTTGCCTTAAATTCACGTTTAAGTTCAGACAAAGCAATTTCATCACCTTGTGGTTTAGTGCTAACCATGGCATTTGTAGCCACTAAGTGCTGTACGCCTTGCTTGCTTCTGCAATGTGCATGCAACAAGTCCTCACAATAGGCTTTGCCTGGGAGCGGATAAAAATTTTTTAGTACGAGATCTTCCTTAAAACCGATTACAAAACCTCCTGCCAACCACTGCACCGGATATAAAGGCGTTTTTGCAAACTCAGGGTCTACACTGATGGCACATGTTCGTGCACTGTAGGTGCCCATGCGCGGCAAACCCCAACGCAAACCGGCTACCCATGTGAAATACACATTTTTAATGAAGCCTTTTAGGCCAGTACTGAAACGGGCAATTGGCTTACGATGAACGTCGTCGCAGAAAATTGGCCCAATCACGTAGCCGGGCCCCAGTTGAAGCAAAAGCTGAATCATATTTTTGATCGTGTTTGAATCGAACTCCACGTCGTCATCTATTTGTAACACCAATGCACCCTGAGCGTGCCGAAACCCTTCGGCGCGCTGAGCCACTTGCCCACGGTCTTTAGTGATCAATATTTTGATATTACCGCCCTCAAGATGTGCGACATTGTTTTTCTCGGCAGATGGAATACAAATCAAGATTTCTTGTGGCAACACTGAGCTGCTGTTGATACAACCCAATGTTTGCTCCAAAGTCGGACCGCCCAATGTTGCAATCACAGCAGAAAAACCGGGATATTCGAGCTTTTCCATTTTTTTTGTACTGAATCTATGTAAATCCCCCCCTATTTTTGGTGGGACTGAGAAGCAGAGCGTTAAGCGGTTATGAGAAGTGGTCCCGGCACTGTGACGGGGAGCGTATCAGCCCGTCTCGGGACGAAGCGTCACTCCCGTTTCGCAAAATGCAAACTTGGAGTAGTCAGTTCCTCTGTGTCGAAGTAAAGCAAAGATCTATTGGGTTGAATGTGATGGTTGAGCATCTCCGCAAGTTCAGCCGTGTATAAAGCGCCTTGGTTCGGGTTTTTGCTGCACGTTCAATATAGTTGCCCGCTTGTAGGTCGTATGCGACCTCTATCATTTCCGGTGCGTTGACGCCCGAGTTTCTCCGTTTTCGAGGTGTCTCAGTGACGTTACTGCCTTCTGTATATGCATTTTTCCCCGATACGATGTCATAATTTCTACGGTCGCGTTCGCTCCCTGCTATAGCATTTGTTTGTGTGTTAAGTTGAAGCTACGTAAACGTAGATCGGTCTAAACAACTATCCCTTCAATGATGAATCTAGAATTGAGAAAATTTCTTTGACGCAGCGTCTCATTACATGGCGATTGTCGGCGCAGAAATTTCTCGGGTTGTTGGAAAGTACGATTTCAAACGAGGGGAAGTAAAAGACGTCTTCATGGTTTTTAACGACCTCATGCACACATGCCCTCAAAGTGCATTTTCCAGCAAATGATTGTGTGACCACGTTGTCATTCAGAAATGTTGCATATGCGCCTACGGGACTAACTGTGAAGATTATTTTCACTTTACTGTTGACACTTCTTAGTGTTTGAATCACTAAAGAAAGGTCAGTGACATTCTTGTGAAAATCAAATTGAACGGGGGAAAAACGTTCCGGATCTTTTCTCAACATTTCACTGGGCGGGATGCTGCCCCATACAATATTTTTGGATTTGTCGAGCCAAGCTTCATTTTGGCCCAGCGTAATAACTACTATGTCGGCTTGGCGGAATATTTTTCCGCTTGCAGTTCTGTGGGACATTATTGCTGTGCGCGCATCGTCATAGTTGCCATAAAGCCCTACGGATCGTTCACGAAACGGATCTAGGAAACCAGCCTCATATTGGTCGATATGAACAGGCACATCGTCAGTAACAGAGTACTTGATGATCTGCAGCAAGTTGGGTACGGTATAAACTCTTCCCCAATTTGCTGAAGAGTTGAATACGTTTTTTTCAAGATACAAATAGTTTCCGCCGCTTTGTTTCATGTGCGATGCAAACTCTTCAGCAAAACAGGTTCCGATTGAAGCAACCGGGGTTTTTAACCGATAGCCCAAAGCTCTAAACTGCGCCTCGGTCACTTTCGAAACATAAGATAAAAATTCATTACCAAATGGATAGATTTCCACATTATAAGCGCTGATTTTTGAGCGTTGTTCCCCTTTGGTTGAAAACACGCGATAGTAGGTCTCACGTTTGTCTTTAATCCAGTCTCGACACTGTTCGAATAGATATCGCTTGATGTCGTTTTTAAATGATCGAATCATTGGTGGCATGCCTGTTTTATAAATTGATTTATGAGTTGAATCACAATTTAATTCATGAACACGCCAAGACCTTCGACTGTTGCCGGTGCTATATAGCCCTAAACAAAATCTCGCGCCCTATAAACTGAAAGCCATTTATGAGCGGGCCAATCGAAACCAGCGGCTGGCGTTATTGTTTTCGCTCGAACTAAATGCAACACGCCCCAAGTAAAACTCACTTGCCGATGAATTGATACCCAATTTCGTGGTGAAGGCGCGTTGCATGCCCAGTTTTTTGAGGGCGTGCATTGTAGGAGCATCCTTCAGATCCGGATGGACGCCATACGTAAACGAAAATAAATCGATATGATTTGAATACTGACTTAAGGCCCGTTGGTTATCCAAATAGTACTGATTGAACTCAGTGGAGCTCAAGGAACTGAAACTCCAGTGTTCATATAAGTGATTGCCATAAAAAACGCCGGGGCAGTCCCAACGTTCAAGTGTTTCTTTTGTTGCCATTTCACCAGAGTAGGCTTCAATGATTTCATAGGATGGCAGATCATATTTTGCGCTAAAGGAAGCCAATAGTGCTGGACTAATTGAGTGCTGATAAGGAACGGATAAGTTGTGTTGTTCACAAAACTGACAAAATTCAACTGAATGCGTATACAGATAGGAGACCAATCCGGGTAGCAATGGCACTCTATTTTCAATGTTCCCGATGTTCAGAAACAGCAGCGACTCACAACCCTTTCGTTTCAAGATTGGTAAAGCATTGTTGAATGTTCCTGCATACCCGTCGTCAAAAGTAATCAGGGCCGAACCGCTTAAGTCAGCGTTAGGATTGATCAAAAGACTGGGAGACACCACTTTGAAATGCAATTTGATCCAGTCAATCTGCTGTTCAAATTCTTCCACTGAAATGGCCAATCCATATTTTTTTTGAAATGGAGTAGCTTGATTATTGACATCGTGAAAGGCAAATACGGTTAAACCCGAGGCTATGCGCTTCAAAAGAAACGGATTGTGGTTTGACACAACACCAATTGCCTGTTTAATTAGTTTCTTCATCATGTCAGTGCGTAGCATTCAAGATTGTCAGCTTTACATTGCATCTGAACTGCCGATTGCGAAACAGAAGTCATTGAGTCTTTCCATCTGTGGGGCGAGTGGTGTGGGGGCGAAAATGACCGGCACTTTCGCTCGCTTCAAAAACAACTGATAATTCAACTGGCGCACCAGCATTTGATCGTCTCTTGCCCACAGGTTGATGACACCGGGCTTGTGCATCGCAAATCCTTTTTGGATTGCACATGCGATCATCATACCAATTGCTGCTTTATCTAAACTCATCCACTCTACAAGGGAAAATACCTGTTTTGAATTGGGTGACCCAGTTTTTTTGCACACGACCAAACCTGCAAGGCAACCGTCTTTTGAAAAGTAAAATTTGTCGTACTTTGCCAATGGGTTTTCATCGTAACGGTAACGCCAGTAAGCTGCATCACGAATCAGGGAAAAACCGGTATCAGGTTTGGTCGCATCCCACAAAGCATTGATTGCATCATCGTCAGGTTGAACCTGACTCATCGACAAACCTGGGTTCAACAATTTGAGAAGCATGCAGGTTATGTTCAAAAAGGGTTGCTCTGCAAATTTGAGTAAGCAAGAAATTAATTTTAATTTTGGAAAACGTTGCCCAATCAGGTAACTGGTGGGCCGAGAAAAACAATGAATTGGGTTAAGCAGCAACTCGGTGTAGCCCAGCTTTTTTGTATAACCGGGGTATGAATTCTGATTCGGTGTGCCATACACCAATTGAATACCTTGCGAACACGCCCTTGCAAACACATCGGAGACCAGCCGACCAAAAATACTTTTGTTGATAAAATGGCCGGGGTCAGAATTGATAGCACTGAGCTCAACAGGCGTTCCCGTTCTGCGCATGAAGGCGGCTGTGTAGGTGTCGCCCACTTCACCGCAGGCAATTTCTTGCCCGTTCAACAAGGCACGCTTGCGTGTCAAGGTAGCTGAACCCACAACACGACCATCAACCACTGCATATGACAAAAATCCGCAACCTGCAGGGTTCGTCGGCCCAAGTTTCCAGCGCATAAGATCAGAAGTCCACATGGGTGGGCCTTCTGCAGGCCCGAACTCACTTTGTAGAAAGTTTGTTACCTCGTGAAGATGCGTGAGTTGATCGTCTGCGACCGTCTTCCAAATTCGGTTGTTTTCCCCTGGTTCAAGCATAAAGCAATCTAAAAAATTTATCGTGTTGTATGGGCATGAAATAGTTGGACAAATAATCTTTGGCCAAAATAAATTCATTATTTAAATGCATCCAATCGCATGCACGGTCGTTCTCAATGACTTCAATCAAACTGGGGATTCCATCAATCGCTTTTCTCCAATCCTTCAGGTCAATCATGGGGTCAATTGGCAGCAGGTCTTCTGGGTTGTCAAGATAGAGTGGTCTTAAACCGACCGCGGCCGCTCGAACGCCTGCGCCACTTCCTCGGTAAACGGCCCAGCGGCAACGTTCGAAATCCCGCTCTATGTGAAGAGTCGATAACTCAAAATTGTCAGGGTGGACGTCCAATTCCGGATTTTTCTCAACAAGGTCTTTATAAACTACCACCGGGTGCAGGCGCACCACAAAGCGAACGTTCGGCATTGCCTTCGCAGCCCGCAAAGCAAACGAAATCATCAGCAGACATTCAGAAAAGGTACCGTCAGGTAAAACTAGGCATATTGTATTCCCGATTATCTGGTTGGGTAATTCACTGCAAACCACTTCGCTTCGGTGTGTACCCACTGCATCGCAAGGTGTTTTCATGTCCGTGCATTTTTGAAACGCCTGCTTGGTCACTTCCCCTGCGAAATACATATGGTCCGGATCAAACAAATGGCCTAACTGCCTTGCCACAGCATGCTGCCGCGGAAAAAAAATGGCATGGTGATAACCTGTGCATTTGATGTCTATACCTGATTGTCGTGCAGCGGCAATCACCATGCGCTCCCAAGCATGCCCTTCAAAAGTAAGTACTACCGCGCTTGGCTTGAATTGTTTGAACCATCGTACCAGTACATGGTGGAATCTAAGGTTCTCGGTGGTAGAAGAGCTGAGCGCATGAGCTGCCGCCTTTCTGTATGTACTCGCATGTACAGCATTTCTGTTGAAAAATAGCCCCTCCAAGAACAATTGGCAAAATGTGAAAATCTGGACTAAAGAAAAATAAACTTCTTCATGTGGTTTGGCCCATGAGCTGAAAAATAGACGCGGTACACCCGTCTTTGCCGACAAAGCCGCTGCCTTTTGTGCGCTTATTTTGATGTCCAAACGCTGCAGAGTGACTACATTTTTCTGGGAAAGTGAGCACCCATGCTGAGCCAAACTCCCAAAATAAAAGTCATCAGCTTGTGCCGCTTGCGACTCATTCAACAAGTGCGATACAAAAAGTACATCCACTTTGTGTGGCAAAGGCATTGAAATAAACCAGCGAGGCGAAAAAGCATTTTTTAAGGAGCCCGGTAATCGCGATAGAACTGCTTTGCCCATGAATTTAGCAATCGATTTGAATACGTGAGGCTTTGTACCTAAGTAGGACAGCAGGTTGGAAGGGTGTTCATTCAATACATGTAGCCAAGAAATCGCAACAAGCCTTAATGGGGCAAAGCCTTGTTTCAGGATTGAATCGCACTCTGCACAATGTTGCAGATAATTGCGTGCTTTGGCTGACGTCAACATGTCTTTATTTAGCATTCAACCTTCATGACTTGAAACTGACTTTCGCGACAATTTAATGATCAACCTGCTTTCATTTTGTTGAGCAGGTAGTTTACTTTTGCCTTGAAATAGTTGATATTCGAAGGCTTGAAATAATCCAGAACGCTGTTCAGGTTAAATGTTGTAGGGTGATCAAACCACTTGGAAGGAAAAGGCAGGTTAATATTTTTGTAGGGCTCGAGCGAGTCGCTGTAGTAGTCTACATAAAGACTTTTTCGAATGGTGGGCAAGCCTGGCTTAATTCGTTCTACGCAATGGAAACTGTAGGGCGTGTGTAAAAATATTACCGCCCGGTTTGGTTTATATGCCACCTTTGAAACTATTTCTTTTCCTTTTTGATCATAAAACAGAGTTGAACCACCATAGTCGTCTCGCCATTCATCGGACAAATAGGTAATGATGTTCAACACATGCGGGCGCCCTGTTATGGGTTCTGATCCATGGTCTACATGGGGTGCGAGAAAGCCGCCTGGTTGCATTTCATGGTAGTTCGCCAGGTTAGTGTTACCAAATTTTGTACCACTCAGTGAATTCATGCCCGTTAATCTTCTCAGGCTGTTGATCCATTCTGGATCATTCAAGGTAACAACAAGTTTTGAAATGTGGCCGGGCAAATCGGAGTTTAGGCTAATCCATTTTTTTTCTTCTACCGAGGTGTCGAAGTTTTTGCCTCCTATTTCGCCTTGCTGGCGTTTGTTTTCACCACTGAACAGAGCGAAAAACTCAGGCAATAGAAAATCATCCAGAATCAAATGAGGAAAAGGAAGTGCGGACTGGAATACACCACTGAATTCTTCAAGAGAATGGTAGTTTGGATTGATGACTGCTTTCAGTTTTTGACTCATTTCAATGACACCTCAAACAGGGACCGGAAGTGCATCCGGCAATGTGCGCGGATAACCCCCCCCCACTATTTCTGTTGGGGTTGAGAAGTAGGCGTTAAGCAGCCATGGCCAGCCGCTGTTTTAGTGTGATTCCGCCCAAGGCCATGTCTGGGCGTTCGTGATTGGAGTTCCAGATCCATCGTGTTGCGAAGTATTGGACTTCACTGATCACATCGAAGCAATAAGTCCAGCCCGCTTTGGTTGGTCCAGTGTCAAAGTTAGTTTAAGCAGGCCTGACAGACGCCCAGAAACCGGACACCTATGGCGGCGAGATTGCGACACCTTGTTGCCTGGTCTGATCAACGAATTCCTGAGGGGTCTCCTCGTCACGGGCGATGTCTTCGCCCTACAGAGCAGGCCAGTCACTACCTCTATCCGACCGTCCGAAAAAGCGGAACCACTTCTCTCTTCACGACAAAACCTCCTGCCCAACAGCGCTGATTTTGTCGCAAATCCCTCTTCCCAACCTGTCCGATTATTTGGGGGCCTATCACTCAGAATGCCCCTGACGCCGGCACATGTTCGTCACGCGCTATCAATCGTTGCCACCAGAACCTTTTCCAACAACCCGCGCTGTACCTCGTCGCTGCGCACATAGTCCAGCACAATCTCCGCCTCTTGGGGCTCATTAACTGACGGAAGGCTTGGCGTTACTGGAACAGACTGGATTAAACAGTCGTTTTCAAGGATCCTCATCTGCTCAATAAATTCAGCAGTCTCAATTGATGAGGCGGGCCAACTAGTGACTTGAGCCAGGAATTCCTTCCTGTAAGCAATAATGCCGAGTATTTTTCTAATGAACTGCTGCTGATGTGAAAAATCACTAAACCCTGGCGATCGGCGGAAACAAAGTAAAATCCGACCGCTATTAGAAACGATACATTTAACAAACGAATGTCGGTCTAAATCTTCTTTGCTCTCTAGCGGTCCGGTCGCATTCCAGGCATCACCGTCCGGGTTCTCTTTAATCGCCTCAATAATCGACTCAACATGGCCCGGAAGCAGCAGAGGCTCATCACCCTGCAACAGGATTACGTGCGTGCACTTCACTAACGCCGCAACTTCCGCGACGCGCGTAGTCCCATTCTTGTGGTTTGCAGACGTCATCACCACTTCACCACCATAGCTCCTGACGGCGTCGGCTATCTTTTCATCACACGTTGCGACAATCACAGAAGACAACCCACTACACATCAGGGCTCTACGCCGCACATGCTCAATCATTGGCAGACCGAAAAACGGGTGCAGGATCTTCCCTGGAAATCTTACTGAAGCCATGTGAGCGGGGATGATGGCTACGATTCGCATTGGTGATCCATCACTCATTGCGGAAACACTCCGCAATCGACGTTGATATTCTGCCCGGTGATGGCCGCCGCCGACTCCGAGGCGAGGAACAGGCACATCGCGGCAACATCCTTTCCTTTAGGTAACCGCCTCAGCGCTGCTTGGTCGACCGCGAATCGACTAATAAATCCGGAAGGGTCCCCTGCAGCTGGACTATGAGGACTCTGCAGAGCGTGCTCAAGTCCTTCGGTGGCAATGAGCACCGGACAAACACCGTTAACTCGAATGCCGCGCGGGCCGACCTCTTTTGCAAGCGCCTGCGTCAAACCATTCAGCCCAAACTTAGTCGCTACATACGCCGAGTTATTAGGACTGCCTCGCTTTCCGGCAATACTCGAGATGTTTACAATGCTGCCGCCAGCCGTCATCGCTGACAATGCTGCTTTGCAGCCCCAGAAAGCGCCCATAAGATTTGTGGAAATGATATCCGTCAAAAATGATTCGTCGATTTGCTCTATTGGGCGCCATTCAGAATAGCCCGCGTTATTGATGAACACATCAATCTTGCCATTTTGACCTTTAGCCGCGCTGACTAAAGTGTTAACGGAAGACTGACTCCGCACGTCCGTCGAAAAAAATTTGAGCCGATCCGAACTTAACTTTTTTAAGTCCCCGATCGTTCTCGATCCGACAAACACATCATAACCAGAGTCGAGAAACATCTCAGTGATGTCGCGTCCGATGCCACGATTACCGCCAGTGATCACTACTGTTTTGCTATGCATTACTTCACCAAAAATATCTTTCTACTTTAGATAGTCATGCATGAGAATCCGCCGTCAACCGCGATCTCTGCACCCGTGACAAAACCCGCGGCATCCGACACTAGCCAAAGCAGCGCGCCTACCAATTCCGACGGTTCACCGAAACGCCGCATTGGGGTGTGACCTAAAATCGCCGCCTCTCGCTCCGGAGTAATAAAGTTTCGTCTATTCCAGTCTGTTGGAAAAAATCCCGGTCTTCGGGCATTAACTCTTACTCCTAAAGTGCCCCACTCTCGAGCTAGATTTTTTGTAAGGTTCACAATGCCTGCTTTTGCCACCGAGTAAGTGAACGCCTTTGATAAGGGGGGATCTGCCGACGCAGACGAGATATTTACAATCGATCCTTTGCCTTGCCGAAGCATCTGCTCGCCAAACACCTGACATCCAAGAAGTGTTCCAGTCAGCTGAGAGCTAAGGATGGAATTCCACTCCGAGAGCTCGATATCAAGGAACGGTGTTGGCCCGTTTATTCCGGCTCCATTTACCAAGACGTCAACACGGCCAAACTTTTCTAAAATCAATGACAGCGCTTCTTTATGTTGCTCTTTCCTTGTTACATCAATTCCCAAAGGAAGAACGTCGGCTAGTCCTTCCTTCTCTAGCTGCCGAGCGACGCTTTGTGCTTTCTCAGGGCGAAGATCCATGATGACTACGGCGCACCCCGCCCTCGCGAGACCCCTTGCCATCTCCCCACACAGATGACCTCCCGCTCCGGTAAGTGCGGCTACTCGCCCTTGCAAGTTAAACAATTTTTCAAGGTATGACATAAACTACCTGCGTGTTTTCATAAAGGTCTATCTCGGACAAGATTGCCTTCGGTTATTCCGACTTAACGTAACGCCGACATTATTCGCCGCGCCTGCTCCGCCCATTTCCACAAGACGAAAAGGTCCGATCCCAAAATTGCATAGTTATAGCCAAGATCGAACAACGCCCCGACTGACTCAGGGGAAACATCAGCGACTTGGGTTCCGCAGCTCTTTCCTTGCCTTCGGCACGCATCGATGACTTTCCGCGATGCCTCAATTACCAACGGGTGGGAGGTCTGGCCAGGCACGCCCAAAGAGCCTGAAATATCCAAAGGCCCGATCATCACGCCGTCAACTTCGTCGAAAGCTAGCAACTCATCAATATTTTCGACACCCTTGATCGACTCAACCTGCAGCATGAATGTGGATGTTTTATTCCAGTTTTGGATGTACTCGTCGAAGTCGAATCCGTATGCCTGCGCACGATTAACGCCGTAGGTCCGACGTCCAACCGGGGGATACTTCACATCTTGAATAAGGGCCTGCACCTGCTCCGGAGTTTCCACCATCTGAACCAGCATGCCATCGGCGCCCGACTCCAATAACGGCTTGAGGTGGTCATTGGAATGCGAGACAGGTCTGGGAATACAAGGCACTCCTTCGCTCTGGCTCGCTGCGATGATGCGCTGACCTTGCTCTATCGATATAGTGGAATGCTCCATGTCGATGAACATGAAATCAAAGCCAGCCCGGGCGAAGGTTTCTGTAATTGAAGGGTGTGAATACGAAACCCAACCTGCAAACAATCGTTCTCGATTAAGCAGTTTTGCTTTAAGCGCCGCACGCTTCTCAAAATTCAAGTTCATGTAGACTACCTGCTCAATGATTTTTCATGACAGCCAAACGATGTCGGATAGGCCCATCATATGGCCTAAAGAATGGCGGCCTGAAGGAATAATATTGTTGGTGCCAGGGGCAAAGCTCGTCTACGACAATCTCATCACCCGCAGCCCACGGATAGTCAGAAAATCGCGTAATCGTTCCATCCGGTAGAGATTTTTCCTCGCGGTTACAGCAGTAAAACATCAACTTCTGGTAGCCTGCGATGGAACGCAGATCATCAAAGTAAGCAGCGATAACCGGAGGATCCATCTCCTGCATTGAAGCAACATTGACTACAAAATTCGCTGGACATTCGCGCAAAAGCTGATGGTCCGTCGCCCTGATGGCGATGACCCTCCCGAATCCTGCGCTGCCAGGCTTAGCCAGTGCAGTTGATAATCCTTCAGGGGTAAGTACCAGGTCAACCGACGCATCGAACACCTGATCACCCATCCAGAGCTTCAACAACCAGAGATCAACCATCAGCGTCTTGGTCAAATTTACTAGTATCACGCAACCGGCAGAACGGCTCGCAAGCAAAAGTGATGTCATTGACCCAAAACCATCACCAATTACTACCGCTGTAGACTTTTCTGACAAGACCCCCCCCGCGTGGTCGTAAAGAAATGAAACAGTTAGCGATTGTCTCAACACGTCCAAATCGTATACGCGATTCTGTTGATTAGTTATTTGATAGGCTAGCTGATCCAGCAATGGAAACTTGACGCCACCCATTTTTCTGAAGCGTAACTGTAAAAGACGTTCCGCAGCAGAAAGGACAATTCCTCGAGGCTTTCTATAGCCACCGAATCCTTGGAGACCTTCAAATCCACTACCTGTGAATCGAAAAGAGGAATGGTACTTCTGCCAATGCGAACTAGTCTCTCTGTCTGTTTTACCGACCTCTGTCGCCAACCAGTCTATGGCCGCTCTTCCAGATGCAGAATGAATCACTTCGCAATCCCTAACAATGCTTGTACGGCTGGATGGAGATGTAACAACCCAACCAAACGCCCACCATCTTTTACAACCGGAAGATCCCAAATTCGTTTTGATCCCATGATCTCAATCGCGTCCGCCAGCGAGTCTTCCGGTCGGCACGTTACCGGACCCTTTGCCGAATGAACTATCACGTCATCGACAAAGAAGGCAGAAAACGGCTTTTGAACGGTAAGAAGCTTTCTCCTTACGTCACCGTCCGTAAGAATCCCGATCAGCACCCCATCGCTCGAAACAATGCAAGCGATTCCGAGTCGCTGATCGCTCATTTTCTCGAGTGCCTCCTTCAACATAATCGACTCTGTCACCACGGGGAACCCACTGAGGGGCAACATGACATCGGCGACAGTGACGCGTTTACTCATTTGTATGGACATTGTCCTCTCCGAACTTATCAAGCATTTCAAGACGGAATTGATGGGCTGCCTTCGCTTGCGCCAGGACGTTCTCGAGATGTTTGATGTTCATCACAGTATTTGCGTCAGACATCGCATTTTTCGGATCATTATGGACCTCCATAAAGAGCGCATTGATTCCGCAAGCGGCGGCGGCTCGAACCAAATAGGGAATGAATTCCCGCTGACCCCCGGATATGTTACCCATTGAGGTGGGCAACTGAATTGAATGCGTCGCATCAAAGCAAACCGGATACCCTGTTCTCGCCATTATTGGGAAACAGGTAAAGTCGTTAACTAGCATGTTGTATCCGAAGAAAGTACCTCGGTCGGCCAGAATGACTTGATTACAACCTGCAGACTCTAGCTTGCGCACTGAGTTTTTCATGTTCCAAGGGCTCATAAACTGCCCCTTCTTTAAGTGCACGGGTCTCCCGGTTTTTGCGGCCGCTTTCAGAATAGACGTTTGCCTGCACAGGTAGGCAGGGACTTGAACTAGATCGCAAACCTCGCCCGTGGCAGCCGCCCAAGCCGGATCGGAAAAATCGGAAACCACTGGAACTCCAAATTCCTTCCGCACATCCTCCAGGACCCTTAGACCGCCTTCTATACCCAACCCGTGGAAACTATCGGGTGCTGAACGGCAATCCTTGTCATAACAAGCCTTAAATATCCAGGGCACATCCAATTGGCGACATATTTTCTGGATCTCCGACGCCATAAAAAAAGAATGATCGCGGCTTTCGATAGCGCACGGCCCGCCGATAAAAGCCAGCTGTTCCCCTCTGCCCACTCTGACCTTCCGCACATCACCGTAGCCAATTTCTATAACTTTCATTATCAAAGTTTTCCTCAATTAGATCCCATCAAGTTGACTTTCCCAAAGCGGTCTAAGCGTACAATTTATTAGTTCGCTGCGCATACGGCCGCATGAGCCAAGCTAGCTTCTTTACGCAAACTGCTTTTTTACTCTTTCCAGACGATGCATTCTCGGGCTGAAGTATCACGATGGTTTCCCAACAAGCATGACTTTGAAGATAAGGTTACTGCGCTGATTTGGAGGAAGTCGGATGAGCAACTCAAGAGCCTGCTGTCTCGGACTATTCTGCGCCTCGTGCCCAAAGAGTCTTAATGCTCGGCGATTCGTTTTTTAGGGTCCGACGTGAATAAAAAGAAAAGAACTCTTTTACGACTTCCCGGAGGATTTCGTTCTCCAGCGTCATTTTGCCCAAAACCCGCTCCAGTTCGCGGATGCGCTTCTCAAGGACATTGACCTCCGAGGAACCGACGACTTCCTCATCGACCCGGATCGCTTCCTTCCCGCCCTGGGCCATGCGCCGTCTCAAGTGAAACAACAGGGAGGGAGAAATACCATGTTGACGAGCCACATAGGAAAAATCCTTGTCCCGGGCCGACAAGCTTCCTTCAAAATCCTCAGCTTGTCGTCGACGGAGTACCGTCTACGGCGGTGAATACCCAAATAAATCTCAACACGCTCTGCATTCGAGGACATAGTCGTATAACTACGCTTACGCGTAGCTCCTATTTTCGACAGCACTGTCCGGTCGAAATGGGGACTGCTCCATACACGGAAAAGGGGCAGCGCCGAACCTTCGCATGGGTAACAGTTTTCTATACCAGCAAACCGGTTTTCATCCACCTGCAGTGTAACTAAGCGTGATCGGTTCGCGTGACGCCTCACTACTTTAACAGCGCCCACGTTAATGGCGTTCCACGCTCTATATCGCGACACGCCCTCATTCCTAAAATCGTCTCCAGGTATTTCGGTGGAAGCCCCAATCCCGGCCGAATGGCTCTGACAGTATCGTGACAGAGTAGTTGTCCGGCCTTTACGTCGCGAACAACATAAAGGCTCCTTCGTCTGCTGACTGCCTTGAGTTCTGACGGTGTCGGTCCATAGCAAACGGCACCGAGCGCTTGCCAAGCACGCTCAGTCTCCACCGCCAAAAGCGAAAACTCATCAGGCTCAAGCGAAAAAACAGAATCAACGCCTCCATCGGATCTGCACAGCGTAAAATGCTTTTCGATAACTGACGCGCCGAGCGCCACCGCGGCCACCGAAGCACCTGTGCCCATCGTGTGGTCCGACAGCCCAACCTCGCATTGGAACAACTCGCGCATGTGGGGGATGGTCAATAGATTAGAGTTTTCCGGCGACGAAGGATAGGTGCTCGTACACTTGAGCAGAACCAAATCAGTGCATCCTTCCTTCCGCGCAGCACGTACAGTCTCATCCAGTTCTGCGACTGTAGCCATGCCAGTGGAAATGAGCATAGGTTTACCAGTAGCGGCGATTTTCCGAACCAGTGGCAAGTCGGTGTTTTCGAAAGAAGCTACTTTATAAAACGGTACATCAAGGGACTCTAAAAAATCTACAGCGCTAACGTCAAACGGCGAACTAAAAGCCAGCATCCCGAGCTTTTTTGCTTTCGCGAATATAGGTTGGTGCCACTCCCACGGCGTGTAGGCCTTGCCAAAAAGTTCATAGAGGCTTTGGCCATTCCATAAACTCGCCGAATCTCCAATCAAAAACTCCCTATCAGCGAGTTCTAGAGTCATCGTATCAGGCGTATAAGTTTGGAGTTTCAGTGCGCTTGCGCCCGCTTTTGCCGCTGCCTCAACAATTGTCAGCGCCCGCTCGAGTGACTGATTATGATTTCCGGACATCTCCGCAATTAAAAATGGTCGCTGATGTCGGCGGGTCGAAAAAAAACTGTCACTGCCAATCATCCACTGGTTACCTCATTCATAGTACTTTTTACTCGCGCTGGATTACCAATGACTGTCACGAAGTCACCTACCGACCGGGTAACCACGCTCCCCATACCGACAACGGCCCATTTTCCGATTGAGATGCGTTCGATCGTGGTCGCATTGGTTCCCAAGTATCCACCCTCTTTCAAATGAACGTAACCACCAACACACGCATTATTCGCCACATAACTAAAATCATCGAGCCTCGCGTTGTGACCAATGAAAGCTTGCGCAAATACATGAATATGATTACCCAGTTCCGCATTGGGCCCAACATTCACAAACGGCTGGATACTCACACCATTGCCAATTTTCGCATACCGAGACACCGTGGCGGCGGGGTGAATCAGCGTAGCAAACCTGCTTTCAGGAATCTCCAGCTCTCTTAGCCGATAGATAAACTTGTGGTTAAGTCTCACGGATATGAGGGACCAATAAAAATAAACATCTGGGTCTGATAGTAGAGGGGCGATGGTCGATTTGTTCACACCGCCAATAACGGGATAACCATTAATGGATTGGAGATCGCCATCGTTGACAAATCCCAGCATATCCCAAGCCCTGCGCTGTCGGTTTATATCCTCTACCGTTGACGCAACTACTGTACCGTTGCCCTGACCGCCGATGATTACAAGTTTCTTCACGATTGCATCCAAGAATATGCGATTAAAGCACTTACGTTAATCCTTTACCACCAGCCTGAGAGAAGTCGATCCTACTCGCTTTTTCCAGGATGCGTCTCGCTCGCTTCTCCATTGGTGGCCCAACCAACTTACCATCTAGCAACGCTACGCCAAGCCCCTTCTCCACACTATCCTCAATCGCCCTAATGGTTCTTATGGCCTCACTGACCTCGGCTGTCGAAGGTGAAAACACATCATTCGCGATTCCAACTTGCGACGGGTGAATAATCAAACTTCCGGAAAACCCTATTTCTCTTGAAAGCTCAAACTCACGCCTTAATCCCACGGAATCATGAATATTTAGATAAGGCGTATCGATTGCGTCGATTCCTGATGCACGAGCAGCCATCACTATCATTGATCTCGGGACGAGTAGACTCAAACCGCTGTCTTTATGTAGTCCGTCTACATCATGCAGATAGTCTTCGCCTCCGAATGCCAACCCAACCATACGAGGCGACGCCCTCGCTATTTCGTAAGCGCGTATAACCGCCGATGCTGTTTCGATTAGTGGACACATCTTGAAATGACCAGCTTCTAGTCCCCGCTCATGTTCAATCTTAGTCAGCTGTCTATCAAGCTCAACAATATCTCTTTCGTCACGTACCTTCGTAAATACAAAGCCGTCTGTGTTGTAGTGTGCCGCGCATTCAAGATCCAGGTCCAACATGCCAGATTCGAGACAATTGACCCTAACAAACACTTGCTGGACAAACCGATCGCGCGTCAAGTAATCTCGAATGTTATTTCGCGCCTCTTGTTTGAAGTTCAGCGGGACGGAGTCCTCAAGATCAAGGATGATGGCATCGGAGTCAAGACCAACGGCAGATTCCAAGAACTTGTTCACGTATCCAGGAACGAAGGTCATCGACCGCAGACTTTTTTTACCCATGATTGACTCCTGATCAGCCCCGAATCACTTGAGACGTATACATGCTCGTTAACTTCCACGGGGCCGTACGAATTAATTCACGCCGGTATTGACCGACGCGCATGGATCGTCCGCCGAAGAACGGTCACTGACTAGTTATCCAATCACGTAACGCTGCACGTCCTACAACTATCGGAAGCCCGTGCGCACCACGGTCGTCCTGCATCACCAATCCCCCGCTGTCATAATAACAACTTGGCTTCTGTGAGTAATGGGCAACTATCGCAGCCGAGGTAAACGGCATACTTATGGACAGTTTCGTGGCTTCGATTACTCTATTAGGCGCAACCTCGGCGTCAACTTCCACGACATTGACATTACGCACCAAGCGCTCGGCAAATGCCCTGAACGTCGGATGCGCGTGCTTACCAATATTGCGTTTACGCTTCCAAACAATTTGGTAGTCAACTTCGCCTGCGATATCAAAGATGTCTCGCAGAAAATTTATACAGTGCATCGGAATATAATAATCTATAGGCGATCCAAATTTGTGATACTTGCTTAGTCGAAAAGGCTGCACGTCAAAAACTGCAATAGATCTTCTTTTGATTTGCGGCAATGCGGTGTCACTGGACTGCAGCCAAACCGGACCAACTATTTCGATCTTCGGCGAGTTGTTTGATGCGTTACGAATGAATTCCGCCTGATAGCTATCCCAAACTAAGTAATGAGACCAGCTTAAATTCCGCCAATCGTAGTCTAACGGCTTATAGCCATTTGAAGACTTTATCCCTTCCGAATTAGTTGAATAAAAAAAGAAAAGAATTCGCGAACCTCGACGCTCAGCCTCATATGTCCATAAAGGACGGTAGATCCAGTTTGTCTGAAACAAATAGTCGCGCGCCAACTGCTCCGGCTTCAACAGGCGCACTGCGCGTAGTCTGGACGCCTCAGCCAAAAGCAAGGCGTGCCACCACCGACCGCGAATCAGTTCAAGAGTTGTTACCGCGACAGCAACAACCGCCCAACCGATGAACGCCGACAAGCTGAGCCAATCCGCGAGTAGCGGTATAGGATCACCAACCCGCTCTACCTTCGCCCCGCGCACTAAAACGGGGCTGCGCCCGCGCAGGTCAACGCTGTGGAAAAGGGCCTCCAAATCCGCAGCTCTCCCTCCCCATTGTGCATACCAAGTGAAGATGTCGTGGCTTCGACCATCTGAACAGGGTTTCGGTAAGTGTGTTGGGCCGAGACCTTCAAAGTACGCATACCTCGTACCCATCACGTTAGTGCCCTCGATCCACACTTTCGTCGCGGACAGCCAACTATACTTTGCTATGCAAGCAAACCCGTATATCCACCGACGCAGAATCTCGATTTTCCAAAGAAGAGCGCAGGCTAGGTCGCTAACCTTCAAGCCATTCTGTTTTAACGCAGCTCTCCACTGGACCGGTAATGGATGTACTATTCGATACCTATTATCCGCTTTCGCCCGCAGGATGGCTTGCGTGAGTCGTTCATTTAAGAGCTTCAAAATCAAGAACTGTCGAATAACAGTTTCGGCCGTGTACGATTCGAGTCCGAATACCAGACCTCGGGAATTCTCCGGAGTAATGAATTCAAAACGAGTTTGACTTAATTCAATACGCAAAAAATTAATCAAGCTCAATTGATTATCGGATTTAAGCTTGCGGTACCCCCGGATCGATGAGCGAAGATGGATTCGCGCTCCTCGAGTCAAAAATTGCCTACTGGAATAAGAGAAATCCTTAAACAACTTGACTAGTGGCCATTTCATGATCGGGTTTTCAACTCATCATCAACTAACTTGCTTAAATCCCAAACCATATACAGGGCTGACTCGGACGGGGCTGGCAGATACGGGAAATTGGCGATAGAAAAACCGAGTTTTTCATAGGCCCTTATCGCAGGTATGTTTTCTTTATTAACGCCGAGTAGAACCCAACGAACTCCTCGCTTAGCACGCAGCCATTCGGCGGTTCCTGCAATCACCTCAACCGCCACACCCTTGCCACGAAAGTCCTTATCGCCAATAAGTATTCCCATCACAGCATATCCCAACCGAGAATCTATTGGCTCATATTTAATGTTCCCGATATGAGTACCGGTGTTTTTTTCAAAAATTCCCAGAAAAAGAACGTCGGGTTTAGTGGATTTAGAGGAAATGTATCGCTCCAAATCCTCAAGCGTGCGTGCTTCCTTTGCCGCTGAAATGTACTTTTTCGTCTCATTATCTCTCAGCCATGAAATATATCGGACCGAAGCGTCGCTTTTCTTAAGTTTTCGCATAAGGAACCGAGTGGTTTTGATCTTCATGTTGAGCTAATCGCAGTTCTTATTCGGCACTTCGGAATCGGGAACATGAATCCCTTAAAAAAGTGTTTTGACTTCCAATTCGATCGCCTTCGGTTACCCAACAAATTAGTCGTCCCTGAACATTTCGCTCTCACGCCGCCCGCATGCCAATTTCTTGGTTCGGCAGACCAAAGATTTCTGTGAAGAGCTGCAAAATCGAGGCGCAAAAAAGCGCGATCCAGCGTAAGAGCCAGCGCAGGTTGTAGCCAGCGGCGCACGAGAGAACGTGCAAGGCATCACCGAGCGCACCTTTGAGACGATTTCGGCGTAATCGACAGTCGTCCTTCAAATGTCCGATGACAGGCTCAACGGCCTGACGACGTTTGACCCATGACCATTGGCGTCGGGTGAGTCGTTTGGGTTTGCCGCGGTGCAGGATCTCCACGCCCTCCAGAGTTCTGCCCCGATAGCCCAGATCCACGATGGCGGTACGCGGCTTTTCGCCGCTAAAGATTCCCGCCTGCTCCAGTTGCTCGGCGAGCGTGTCGCCATCGTAAGGGTTCCCAGGGAAGCTTCTTACACCCACGATGAGTCCGCTTCTCGCGGTGATGGCGATGCCCACTTTCACGCCAAACTCATACGGGTGTCGGGATTTCCCTTTGCTGATGCATTCCACTTCCGGCGCATGCAAGGCATAGAGCTTGTTCTTCGCCTTGCGGTGTTGGGTGCGCAGTTGCTCAGCGCGCTCCAGCATCGTGCGCAGTGAGGTCGTTGCTGTGGCGGTGTCGATCTTTCGCTCGATGTCGCGGATGACTCGGCCGAGTAACGTTCTTTGCCGGCGTAATACACGCTTCAGGCGCTTGAACTGCTTGGCATGGGCATAGCCCCCTGCACGGCGTCGCAGCTTCGCTCCTTCGCGCTCGTAGCTCTGGCGCAGGGTGCTCCCTTCCTGTTGCGCAAGTTTCACGAGCTTTTGGCGCGCGATTTCCAAAAGACGACTGTCGGTGGGATGGGCAATGGCTTTCTCTTGTACCGTGGTATCCAAGATCACCCGGCGCAGCTCGTTCGATGTCACCGCGCGCATCGTCTTGGCCGCTTCAATGGTTTGCGCGAGCAGTTCCTCCAACCCGGCTTCACCCAACCGGTTGCGCCAGCGCGTGAAGGAACTCGGATCACAGGGCAGCCGGGTTTGGAAATACACCTCCCCGGTGAAGTAGTGCCAATAGCAACTCTCGAGCCAGCGCTCACAGGTCGCCTCGTCCGAGAGGTTATAGGCATGTTTGAGATACAAGAGCCCGGCCATCAAACGGATCGGTAGCGCGGGTCTCCCCGCACCCACTGGCGCCGGTGGCAATGTCGCCGAGACCGCCCCATCGATCTCCGCCCACGGCATCACTCGAGCGAGTTTCGCCAGCGGATGCGAGAGATCAATCAACGCATCGAGCCTTGCTCGAAAGAGCTCCTGGCTCAGCGCCTGCGCCCCTTCCCTCGCCGTGCTCAAATGCCGCATGACAGTGCTCCGGTTTTGCCAGAGAACTGCCCCAATATTATCAATTTCTGGCAATCCACGCACGTCTTATCCAATCAAAAACGTCGGGAAAATAAGGGTTAAATGAATTGTTCAGGGGCGACTCAGTACGGCGACGTTTTACAAGTGGCGCAGCGGATACGGCGGTATGGACGTGTCGCTGATGATGCCGATGAAGGAGCTTGAGGAGGAGAACCGTCGCCTCAAGAAGCTC
>Ga0194129_10003199_pt1 | contig 23084 bp, 18 predicted proteins | sample TA2KigCa35mmetaG_FD_150862 | JGI IMG/M metagenome (GOLD analysis project Ga0194129, IMG submission 150862) | Freshwater microbial communities from Lake Tanganyika, Tanzania - TA2015038 Kigoma Deep Cast 35m | ecosystem: Environmental > Aquatic > Freshwater > Lake | place: Tanzania: Lake...
TATAATGCATTTCCATTCCCTCGCCAGGAAGGTGAGAACATCAGTGCCGGCTTGAGAAATATAGGCACGCTCCTAGACGCAGGTTGCTCTGTTACGCTTTTTCCGGAGGGCAAATTGAGCTTAGATGGATCATTGCAGCCTCTTAAAAAAGGAGCAGGGCTTATTGCGCAAGTGATGCAAGTGCCTATTATCCCCGTGAAAATTATTGGTCTTGAAAAGCTTGTACCGTACGATACCTTTTTTCCACGTAAGCGTGGTCAAGTTACTGTGCGCTTTGGCAACCCGCTGATGCTTGATCCATTAATTAGTCAAGAAGAGGCACTTGCTCAATTAACCAAAGTAATGCAAGATTTATAGCCTATTATCCGGATATTTTACAGATACGTAACGTAAGATTGAGTTCGATGAAGCGTAATTTATTGATATTAGGTATTGTGATGCTTGCTTATAGTGCATTTACCAAGCTCTTGGGATCGTCCTTAGAGCAGCAGCGTGTTGCTCTGACTAAGGAAGTTGAGGTAATGTTAAGGGGCCTCCCCAGACCAAATGAGGGCGCTTGCTTGCTGATCCCTGAGTTTTTAGTTTTGGAAAGGTGTGTAGCGCTTTTTAATCAGGCTTCATCTAGCACTGAAGTATTTGATGTGACTAAAATGAATGAGCTCGCATTAAAAGTTAGTGAATGTCTTCGTAGTTATAACTTGCCCTGCGTTATATCACGTGCACATCGCCTTATGCAATCAGTGCAAAATTATAGCACTTATTTTGGCTCAAGAGATGCTGCACCGTTTTTTGGAGCATTTAATAAATTTGTTGATCAACGGGTTAACATTGTTTCTGCTGACATAGCGCTTTTTTTGGCGGCTGGTGATGGTAATGTGGTGTTGTTGCACGAAGCTTTAAGCGCAGGAGCAAATATTAATTATATTAATAACAGGGGTTGCTCGGTACTAGGAAAAGCTATTCAAGAGCGTAAGCTTTCGACAGTTAAGGCACTCCTTGAAGCAGGAGTAGTGATTGATGTCCCTGCAGCATATGCTGCTGAAATGGCATGCTACCACGTTCCTGAGTTTGCTGCTTTTTGGCCAAAAGAGATGGCCCGTCGTATTGCATCGAAAAGGCCTGCTACACGGGTTTGTCTCTGCTTAGTGTGTTAGCCTAGTAACATATGCAACAAAAAAGCTGCTGAAATTAATCTCAGCAGCTTTTTTATGTTTATACGATACGCGTATGTTATTTCTTAAAAATCAGCGTGTTTTGGTGTGCGAGGAAATGGAATAACATCCCGAATATTCTCCATGCCAGTGGCAAAAAGCACTAATCGTTCGAGCCCTAAGCCAAATCCAGCGTGAGGCACCGTGCCAAATTTACGTAAGTCCAAATACCAACTATAGTCTTCGGGTTTTAAGTTCATGGCAGCCATGCGGCGCTCAAGAATATCAAGACGTTCTTCACGTTGTGCTCCACCAATAATTTCACCAATCCCTGGACATAATACATCCATTGCAGCAACGGTTTTTTCATCGTCGTTCATGCGCATGTAAAATGCTTTGATTGCTGCCGGATAGTTAATCAAAATCACTGGTTTCTTAAAATATTCTTCAGCTAAATAACGTTCATGCTCTGATTGCAAATCGACGCCCCAGTTGACAGGGTACTGAAATTTCTTTGGAGCTTTTTTTAAAATTTCAATGGCATCGGTATAGGGCAATTGTTCAAAGGGCGTTTGAATGACGTGTTCCAATTTACTGATAACCCCTTTTTCAATGTACTGATTGAAAAAACTCATGTCATCAGAGCACTGATTAAGCAAATAGGTCAAACAATGTTTTAGGTAACTTTCAGCTAGTGCCATATTGTCGTGCAAGTCGGCAAATGCCATTTCTGGCTCAATCATCCAGAATTCAGCTAGGTGACGCGAGGTGTTTGAATTTTCTGCACGAAAGGTTGGGCCAAAGGTGTAAATGTCTGAGAGCGCGCAGGCATAGGCCTCGCCATTCAGTTGGCCAGAGACGGTCAGAAAGGCAGGTTTGCCAAAAAAATCTTGAGCATAATCCACATGGTTGCCCGGTGTTTTGGGCACCTGATTGAGAGGTAAGGTTGTTACCTGGAACATTTGACCAGCGCCTTCGCAGTCAGAAGCAGTGATGATTGGGGTGTGGAGGTATAAAAAACCGCGCTCTTGAAAGAACGTATGGGTGGCAAAAGAAAGCGCATTGCGTGCGCGGGCTACCGCGCCAAAGGTATTGGTGCGGGGACGCAGGTGGGCTATTTCGCGCAAAAATTCAAAAGAATGCTGCTTTTTTTGTAAGGGATATATTTCTGCATCACAGACGCCAGCGCCCGTAATGACTGCATCAGCGAGCTCATATACTTGCCCCTTTCCCATGCTTTTAATTAGCTTACCTTTGGCTTCAATTGATGTTCCAGTAGTCAACTTGTTCAACGTTTCTTCGTAGCCAGGAGCAGTTGCTTGCATTACTAATTGCAGCCCATTGAAGGTTGAGCCATCGTTCACTGTAATAAATGAAAACTCTTTTTGGCTGCGGACTGATCTAACCCAGCCTTTAATGGTTATAGTAGTGTCGATATGATCAGGGGTTATATTTTTAATTTTAATGCGCATAGGCTACCTTTTGCAGTTAGAGAAGGCGATAAAAACACATCTATTCTACGCAGGGTAGCCTGCAGGTCAAGAAAAAGGGAAATAATTACAGAGGGTGCTGTTTAGCGTTTGCTTCGATTTCTTCTTGGCTGAAAAGGTTTGTCCGGCATTCTCTGCGGGTGTTCTTTGTTGATAAGTTTGCTTGTGTTTCTTCTTGGTGCTTGTTGTGGTGCAGCTCTAGGAAAAGTCTTTGGTTTAGTATCTTGAAAAACTCTTTTGCCGTGATCACTGGGTAGCCCAACCATTTCCATGATTAGTTCCTGAGTAAGGATGGGCCGGAGTACTTCGCGATGCTCTTCAGGTGCTTGAAGCAGTAAATTATTAACCCGCTGAGTTATTAATTGTTGTAATAAGCTTTCTTCATTGGCTACTTGATGAAGAGCTTCTTGCATTGCTAGAAATGAAAAAATGCCATGAGTAAAGCTATCCGCTCCGGATAGTGAAGTGCTAGTGCTTACCATACTTGTTAAAATAGCAAGGCGCAGTATTTTTTTCATCGTTTTCTCCTGAAGAGTGCGTGAGTGATTACATGATTTAGAAGAGTGGTGTGGTAACTGCAGCCATTCTACTGCAGTATTTTGCCATTCATCCTAGTGAATCATTAAAAATGCCGCTACTTCACATAGGTTATAATTTTTGGTTCATAATAAGACGCTCACGTGTTAAGCGACTATTTATTGGTTAGAACCTAGCAGTTTTATATTTTTCCTATGAACATACAATAAAGCATACTTGAGAGTATGAGGTTTAAGGTTTATTCGTCAAGCATTAGTAGACAGATTTTTTAGAATAAGATCCTGGTACAGGTACAACTGTGGGTCCCTTCTGCTTATGTAGTTTAGAACACTTTTTTGTAATCTATAATTATATCGCTACCTAGGTGTCAAGGAATGGTTAGCTGCGAGCTTGTTCACTTAAATGCCAGAGTAAATCAAGTGCTTGCTTAGCAGAAATATTGTTGCAGTCGATTGCTTGTAGCTGAGTAAGAACCGGGTGGATTTGTATTTCTTTTGCCGGTTCTGCATACCGTGCAGGCACTACCATAGCAGGTGCTTTTTCAGTTCCTAGCTGTGTCAGAATTTCTTGTGCACGCGTTAGAACAATGGGGGGTATATGCGCTAGCCGTGCAACGTGTAGGCCAAAGCTTCCTTCTGTTGTGCCGAGGGCAATTTTATGAAGAAATACAATAGAATCTCCCACTCGTTTGCAAGAGGCGTGCATATTGACAATACCTGGCATCACTTGTTCAAGATGAGTGAGCTCGTGGTAATGGGTTGCAAATAAGCAACGTGCTTTAACGGCTGTATGAATGTGTTCTAAAATGGCTTGTGCTAGAGCAATCCCGTCGTAAGTGCTCGTCCCTCGACCAACTTCATCCAAAATAACTAAGCTGCGTTCTGTTGCTTGATTGCAAATAGTAGCAGTCTCTTCCATCTCCACAAAAAAAGTACTTTTCCCTTCTGCTAAATTATCGCCCGAACCAATACGAGTAAATATACGGTCGAGCAGAGGCAGGCTAGCCTGCTGAGCTGGTACAAAACTGCCACACTGAGCCATAATATTTATCAAGGCCACTTGCCGTAAATAGGTTGATTTACCGCCCATGTTGGGGCCGGTAATAATGAGTGTTGATTGCTGATTATTCAGTACAGCATCATTTGGCTCAAAGCGGCCATTGCTATGCTGTTCGACAATCGGATGCCGGCCCAGGGTGATATGAATAGCTTTTTCTTCATTGAACTGAGGACGAACATAGCCCTGGTCATAAGCAACTTTGGTCAGACTAAAGAGCCCGTCCAAGTAGGCGAGGCTTTGCGCTGCATGTCGCAAGTGGTGCAAATATTGCTCTACTTCATGCTTAACTCGTTCAAATACGGCTGTTTCAACGGCATCAAGTTCATGTTGTGCTTTGTAATAATCTTGCTCGAGCGCTTTGAGTTGTGGTGTCGTAAACCGTTTTCGATTAGCAAGCGTTTGCAGATGTAAAAAATCTTCTGGCACTTTATTCAAGTTAGGATTCGTTACTTCCAGATAATAGCCAGTAATTTGGTTATAACTAATTTTTAACGAATTAATGCCAGTACGCGCCATTTCAGCCTGTTCGAGCTGTAAAAATGCTTGTTTGCCGTTGTGGAGCAAGTGGTATAGGTGGTCAAGGTTATGGTCAAACCCTTGTTTAATGAGCTGTTGTCGGTTGCTGTTATCATTAATACTCGTTTCGAGCATGTTTACCAACGCAGTAAAATCAGTTAAGCGATCGCTTAAAATAGCGCTTAGCTGCGTGGGAATTGAGCTTAAAAGCGTTTGTATGGTTGGGATAGTTTTCAGGGTGTCTTTAAGTGCTAAATAATCAGGAACTAAGGCTCGCTTGAGTGCAATGCGGCCAACAATACGTTCGATATCCGCGCAGGAGCTTAAGACATTTTGTAGTTGGTAAAGTGTTGCCACCTGTTGCTTGAGCTGTTCAATAAAATCTAACCGCTGCGTGATGGCTGTTTTTTGTACGAGCGGGCGTTGTAGCCATTTTTTGATGGTGCGTGATCCCATGGCCGTTTTAGCTTGATCGAGTACGGCAAACAGGGTGTTTTTCCGCGTGCCGTCATGGGCATTTTGTATAATCTCTAAGTTTTTTTGGGTAGATGCATCCAAAATAACGTAATCTTCTGGTTGGTAAAAATGGATTTGCTTGAATTGGTCAAGTGCCCCCACCTGGTTTTGTTGTAAATAAGCGTATAGTGTGCCGAGGCTTTGTTTAATAGCATAGTGCTGTCCCAATGCTTGTGCATGTGCTGCAAACTGTTTAGTCATCCATCCGCCTGCTGCGTCGTCATCAATTTTATGTACTACGCTGGTGTAGTAACCAAGCTTTTTAAATTGTTGTGTAGCCGCAGAAACACCAGAGACTTGCGGGAGCACTACTTCATCAGGAAAAAAACGGATGAGTTCGGCTTCAAGCAAACGGCCAGCCTCTGCTGGGATGGTTGTTGCAAAGAGTTGTGCAGTAAGTAATTCTCCAAAAACAAGCCCCCACTGCTCAGCCCCCGGAAAGCATGATAAAAAATATGAGGCTGTTTTTTCTTCAAGCATGGCCGGATCGGTGAGTGTTCCAGGAGTATATACCTTAGTTACCCCGCGTTGTACGACGCTGCCTGGCTGTGGCTTAGTTAATTGTTCACAGAGAGCAACACAAAAACCGCCTCGAATTAATTTAGTAAGGTAGTGGTCAAGAGCATGTACCGGAATGCCACAGAGGGGGATATCTTCGCCGCGATGCTTGCCCCGTTTAGTAAGTGCAATAGCTAAGTAGGCAGCAGCCTGTTTGGCATCGTCAAAAAAGAGCTCAAAAAAATCGCCGACTTGAAAGAACAAAAGAGTGTCAGGATATTCTGCTTTAATAGCAAAATACTGTTCCATGAGCGGTGTAGCTTTTTCTTGCGACATAAATAATAACCTACTGTTTTGTGTTGATTAATGATCATAGAGTGTATCAGAAAATAGTATTTTTTACAGGTTGTTTTCACCTGTTGTGAGCAGATCGTACGGGGTTGTTTTGGTCGACGAAATGTGGTCTTTTTGTTACGATAAAACAGTAAGTTAAAGCACCATTTTTAAACAATATTTTTACACATGAGGTATTATGCATCGGGTTAGTGGTTTAGTAGTATTAGGGTTGTTGGTCAGTATTTTTGGTATGCATGCTTCTGTGATTAGCAGAAGCGGTGAAACTGACTGTAGCGTTAGCTTCGCTAGGTTGATTGCCGTAGAGGAAGAGGCAAAAAAAGCCTTTGAGTTTGCTCGTGCAGCGTCTGTATCGCCTTCAGAGGGAAGAGGAGTTCTGCTTAGACCTATCCCAGAATCAGAAGAACTTAATTCGAGTGTGATCACAGCACGGGAGACATATGAGCAAGCGCGCCAGGCAACGATTGCGTATATGTGCCGTCGTTTCCCTGAAGTGCGTAGTGCAGAACAAGCCCTTGCTGTTGCAATAGACTATGCAGTTGATGTTAAAAGCCACCGCACTTTATATCTTGCTGCTTTAGAGACTGTCAAAATAAAAAGAGCGCAGTTTAATGAAGTCCTTGAACAGGGCAAACAAATGCTTCTCGCAAGAGAAGCAGCAGAAGCTGCGCCGGTACAGCAATCGCGTCGGCGCATGCGATAAGCTTAAACTATAGCTTTATACACCCCCACATCTTTAGAGTAATGTGAACCAATTAGTGCTTTGTTTTATCACTAAGGAGAATGATAATGCAGAAGGGCGTTCTGTTGCTCATGTGGGGGTTAATTTTTTGTATTGTATCACTGGATAGTGCAGCTGTAAGGCGGGCCCTTGCTGGGGCAGATGAACAAAAGAAAAAAGTATCCTATTGTACGCTGTGTAATAGCGATGCTCAGCTATTGCAACTGCGTAAAAACATTAATGCAAGTAAGGCCTACTTGCCCCGTGCTAAAACGTTAGCAGTTCGTTATATAGACAAATCAGTTTATGAGTGGACTCTTGTTGATATTGCTGAGCAAGAGGCATTGTTCGAGCAACGTGCAGCACAACTGCATAGGGAAAGACCTTTGTTATGCAGTTGTGTTGCATCAATACTTTCAAGTTCCAGCTAGTTGTCTTATTGGTGGAATAATTCAGCAGATGTCAATGTTGCACTTATTGTACAGTGGTTCCGTTGTAAGGCATGCTCGCAAGGGCTATTCCCACTCAAGAGAGGGCTTCTCGTGCGCGGTTATGAGAGGGTCTGCTCCAAACCTGAGTAAGCAATCTACAACAGTTTCCCTACCTGATTTTTTTGCTAACTGAAGGGGCGTTTCTTCAAGGCCATCTTTGCTATTTATGTAGCTACGGTCATATTCAAGGAGGGCTTGGGCACATGCTTCGTGTCCTTTTAGCGCAGCGATATGTATAGGTAGTCGGTTTATTGTCGTTGCAATAAATGGATTTGCCCCATGACTCAAAAGAAGGTTGACTACGTCAGGTTTGTTATAAAAAACTGCTTTGTGCAGAGCAGTGGTTGGTGTATGAGCGTCAGGGTAATAAGTGTTATTTATTTCACCAACAGCGCCAGCACTTAAAAGAGCATTAACTACTTCAAGGTCACAATGCTTAACTGCAAGAAGCAAAAGCGGCTCTTGCGAATTGTCTGTATCAAAAACAGTTGCGCCATTGTACAAAAGTGCAAGAATAATATCTACGTTACAGCCGGTAGTAATTGCTAGTCGTAAAGGAGTTATTGCTTGATTTTTTTTAAATATAATGCCATTTACATCAACCATTCCATGACTCAATATGCTATTTAGAGTAGCTACATCTTTAGCGGTAATTGCATCGCTTAAGCTAATCATCATTTGTTCTGGAGGAGGCAAAAGTGCTTGTGCAGGTAAATAATTTTCCTGATCCATAAAATATTGTAGACATTTTTTGCTGTTATGTTTTGTAGCAATATCAAAGATAGTATGCCTGTTGTCATCATATTTGATTGCTGTTGCATCTTCATGACTAAGGAGTAATGGCAGTACTGAAGCATGATCATTTTCTACCGCTAATTCCAAGGGGGTTTTGTCACCTAAAGTTTGTTTTGCATTAGCTTTTAGTAGGGCGCTAATAGCTTGTAGGTGTCCATGTTTAGCGGCAAGATGTAAAGCAGTTTGATTTGCGTAGATTCCTCTTCCTGTGGCGTTTATTGCTGCTCCGTTTGATAATAAATAGTTGATTAATCCTGTTCGATTATGCATGGCAGCGTAGTGTAGCATTGAAAGGCCTTTTGGTGTTTTTACATTAACACCAACTGGGGTGTAGCGCCACCGCTTGCGGCCAGCTATGTCAGTATCATATGCATAATCAAAAGCTTCTTCATTACCTTCTATTGTCCTGAGGGCCGTGTATTTTAAGGGTGCGGTCGCTTTAAGTATTCCATTAGGAAGAAATAGCTTTATTAATGTTGTTAAAGGGACATTGCTGTTAAGTACATATTCAAAAAAATGTTCGTATTCATCAAGGACAATTCCAGTATGATTGACTATATCTACTGGCAATAATGGGGATTCCTTGAGAACCTGCAGCGCATTGCTCATATAACTATTGTGACGCACAAGTTCTTCTGGTGTTAAGTCGCTTACTGCTCGCCCACTCAAAAAGGCTAAATCTTGCTTGATTGGTTCTTGGAAGGCTGTAGCGCTACCAGAAGCTGTACGTGCTTGAATGCTGTTTAGGTATCTAAAAGCATCTCCTCTTGCTAATTCAATTAATGATTTTCCGTTTGCAAATACAGTGTGTTTGAAATTAATGTTATATTTTTTCCTCAACGCGGTTAGCATGCTATAAACTGCGTGAGCGTTACCAGCCATGGCTGCATAAGCGAGTGGAGTTAATCCCGTGCAATCTTGCCATAAACTATTTGCTCCATGAGCTAAAAATGCATCAACTATTTCAGGAATGGAAAGCTGTGCAGCGATATGAAAGAACGTTATGTCATGAGCAGCATCGCTGTACAGCGTGTTAGGGTCAACTCCCGCCTCAAGGCACTCTTTGATTGTTGCTAGCCTTTCACTATCTCTGGTAGTATTTCTGTTCAATGAATAAAGAGTTTCGGTTTGTATATCACTTATTACCCTTTTTAGGGATAAAATTTTTGCTTGCAGCGGTGCTCCGGCTAGTTGCAGCGGTCCTGCTGTTAATCTTGACTCATCTTCTACTTTACAGAGTCCGCTAGTTCTTTTTTTGCACTGGATACAGGTTATAAAGCCGTTGTTGCCAAGGGCTCTATAGCAATCAGTACAGAGAGGTTTTTTACAGCAAGCCGTAATAGTTTCTTTTTGCGGATTAAAACAAAATATGCACAGTGGAGCATTTTCATCGTCTTCACAAAGACTATCATTACTGATTTGTCCTCCTGGAAATACTTCTGTGGAGCTAGTTGCTTTCGTAATAGGGTTTGCTGGTGCTGTATTGGTTACAGCTAATGCTGCAGGAGTAGCACTAGAGGCTTTTGGGTGCAGAAGGAGAGTTGTTGTTCCTCTGGAGGTTTTTATATGTACTACTTGTTTTGCCCCTTCATCATCAGAATTATCAGAATCACTATAGTCTACAAGGCTAATGTTATGTCGTCTTTTTTTTTCTAAGCGACGGCTAGCAGCCTCTGTACTCCTAGAGTGTTTATTCGCTGGCTGTATACAATCTGTAAGGCTGGAGAAAAATATGAGCAAAATAAGTAATTTTTTCATTATAGACCCTAAAATAGAATTATTAGCTGCCAAATATTTACTTTTCAAGTGTATTAATAATTATTCAAGCTGTCAATAATGGCTTATAAAAGAATGTAATTAACTTATTTGGGGGTTGTGAAGGGGAAAAAGCCTTATAATCCTCATTTAACGACTAGAGACGATAATTGAGAAAGTGCCGTTTTCATCGGCCATTCGACCTTGCTGCTCACGGCGGCACCAGCGCCATAGTTGCTGTGCGCGGCTACTGGCTATTTCATACGCCCAGGCCGTGGCAGTAGGCGTAAAAGCAAGGCTGATGCCAATAAAACTAATACTCGCCAGCAATGAGTTTGGCAATACCATAAAAAAAAGATGTGCTCCCTCGCGGATAATAATGCCTGAGCATATGCCCATACCAATACCGCGAGCAAGATCGCGCAGCATAAGTGTTCTTCCTACTGCGTGTCTACGCAGTGCGCTTTGTGCTGCTGTAGCTGGTAGTGCAATAGCGGTTTGCGTTAAAAGAGTAGCCAAAAAGGGATAAGGGATATCATGGCGAATTAATTCGTCAACAGAAATGCCAGCACTGATGACGTGAGGAAGCAAAATATGCATTTGCTCTACCCCAAGAGTAGAAGCAATACGTGTGAAAGTGTCCACCAACCCTTGCTGATATGCTGGCGGCAAAAGGTAGTTGTATGTACTTCGTATGCGATTGATGATACGTGAGCAGGCATGCTGTTGATGGTAGGTGCAACAAACAAATATGAAAAAAAGTAACAGTTTTTTCATGGCTTATTCGTTAAAATGAAAATTGCCTTCAGTCGCGATTTCGTTTAGTTTTTTGCGTGCTGTGGGTTTTGCATCGCGATCTAGAAATTTTTGGTCAACTTCTTGTGTTGCCTGTTTACCAATTGCACACATTATCTCAACTTTAAAGCCATCAGGAATGTTAAGATTTTTACATGTTTTTTCATAGTCAAAACCAGACATTCCATGTGCTGATAGCCCATTCATAGTTGCTTGTAAACAAAGACTCATCCATGCTGCGCCTGCCTCAAAAGAATTGGTAATTGATGGAGAATTATCAGCCATTGTTCTTTTTGATATTACGACAACGAGGACGGCAGCATTTTTTGCCCAGGTTTGATTTGCTGGTACCATAAGATCAAATAGTGTGTCCCAGGCAAGGGTATCACGATGTGCATAAATAAATCGTGTTGGCTGGGTATTATAGCTTGATGGGGACCAACGAGCTGCTTCGAAGAGTATCATTAATTGCTCATTAGTAATGGGTTCGCTCGTCATAGCATAAGCTGATTGTCGCTGTAAAAAAACTTCTTTGATAGCAAAGTCAGCTGTTCGATTATTGCAAATCATAATAGCCCATTTAATCCCTTTTTATATGCGTGATTATTTATGGTATTAGTTTTATATTAACTTTTCTAAAATTAATTAAAACTAAATTAATTTTTTCATCACATGGCTCACAGGGGCGTTGCTACATGTTATTATTAAATTGCTTATTTCAGGCGGCATGTATACCTCTTATAGCACAAGATAGATCTATTCACTAGCCTTTTTTCTAGTGGTTTATTAATTGTGATCATGATGTGATGGTGTAATATTGTTTATGGTAGCATGAAAAAGCGGGTGAAATTTATTTAAGCAGGGTGCTGTGTGAAGACTATTGTTTATGTGACCTCTAATGCTGGCAAATTTGTTGAAGTTGAGCGCTACTTTCAGCGGCATGCTCCTCACATTAATTTGGTGCGTGCTGATGTTGATATCGAAGAAATACAATCGATGGACCAAGATACCATTGCGCTGGATAAAGCACGCAAAGCGTGGCAGCAGTTAGGGGTGCCATTGCTCATTGATGATGCGGGTATTTACTTTAATCGGTGGCATAATTTTCCGGGGGTACTCACTAAATTTGTGGTACAGGGTTTGGGGATGGAAGGGATCAAGCGTTTGATTGATGAAGACGACACCGGCTATTTTCGGTTGTTGCTGGTGTATGTTGATGAAGGCGGCAACCTACATCCCTTTGAAGGGCGCTGTGATGGGCGATTAACCTCACGCTATCGAGGAACTGCTCACGAAGGGCTCCCCTTTGATGTATGCTTTATACCTGATGGATTGGATAAAACGTACGCACAGATAAATTTTGATGACCCACTATACGAACATTATTTATATCGAATTCGTGCCGTGCAGGCGTTTTTACACTGGGTTAAGTAATATTCATTTCACTAAAATTCATTTTGAAAAAATTATATTAGGGTTTAGTGCTGTGACCTGGCAGTTGTTTTAATGTCTTTATTTGCTATTATGAATATAGTATTTTGCTAAAGCCGAGCCTTAGCTCTATTTTCTACGAAACATTTTTTAGGAGGTTATTGATGAATCTTAATAAAAGAACCGTTTTTTTGCTGCTTGTAGGTAGCTTATTTGCTCCAGCGCTTATTTTTGGTAGTGATAAAGAAGGATTTAGTATTCCTAATCATATGTTCATTGAAGCTCCTGGTGAAGCTATTTCTGGCGCTACCCGGGCAAGCAGTGATGCCATGAAAGCTCGTCGTAAAAAGCAAGCTGCAGGATGTACCCACCCTATAGCAAAATATAATGAGGCGGTAGTAAAACATAATGAGGCGGTGAAAAAACAGCAAGAAAACGCTAGAATGTGGCATTTGGAAGAAGAATCAAAAAATTTAGCTGTCGCAATCAATGATTTAGTAGCTAAATATCCTTCTACCCCTGCTCCACGTGGTGACGTAGGCAGAGCGCTTGCTTCTATTTTGAATACCTCGGATGATTTTTTTGATATCAATAAAGCCCCTGCTTCTCTAAAGATAAATTATAAATATTGTACCCCATTGCAGTTTGCAACTTTTTATCAGCAAAAAGAAATCATAGCTATGTTTTTTCGTATAAAAACACATCAAGTCTCTTTATATGCTCTTCCTCGAAAGAGTGATATGCCGGAAGAAGGATCTATTTATGAAGAAAATCCATTTGCTATGGCCCGTAGAATAAAGGCAGAGAATCCTGAATGCCCAATAGCTGCCGATATTTTGAAGATGTTTGAAGAGTATGAAATTACTTCAGCTGAAGTAAGAATGGCTAGGCTTAGTGTACCTTCTTAGGGTTTTTAGATGAATTCAAGAATGGAATGCAACACCCTTATTTTGACCTGAGAAAACCTGATAGGGGGTTAAATATCCTAAAACCTTGCGCGGAATACTGTTCATTCGCCTCTCCACCTTTTCTATCTCCTGATCTGACCAAGCATTGATGTTTTCTTTTTTTGCAATAAACCTATGTAGCCTATTTATCGAATTTTCTACTGATCCTTTTTGCCATGGAGATCCAGGATCGCAAAAATAGGTTGCTATCCCCATCTCATCTAAAAGGCGTTTATGCAAAGCAAATTCAGTGCCATTGTCGAATGTAATAGATTTGATCGGAAGTCCCATTATTTTTTTCATGATTCCATCGATGACAAGATTAGAATGCTTTGATTTGTTTTTGATAAGCATCGTATAGCGCGATGATCGATCGGTTAGCACAGTTAAATTTGCAGATTTGTTGCCGTAAAAGAATGTTAAATCACCTTCAAAATTGCCAGGGATTGCGCGATTAGCAACTTCTGCGGGACGCTGCGCGATAGAAATTCTATCTTTAATGCCCCTCGAGCGGTATTTCCTACCAAATATTTGGCAGCGCTTTTGCTGACGGGACCTTAAAAATTTATAGAGTCCCAAGGCTTTTCCATGCTCACCGTATATAAATTGATAGATTGGTTCATGAGATATCTGATTCTGCATATTCTCGACCTTCATCCTTCCAGCTATTTGTTCTGGTGACCACTGGCATCGTAGCTTCTGAATAACGTATTCACGAATTTTGCTGTCATGTATTATTTTTCTCTTGCGATGCGTTCGTCGTTCGGCAGCTTTTTTATGGGCCGTATCGGGTAGATAGCCAATTTCATCGGCATTCCGCCTCAACTCACGGCTAACGACAGACGGATCACGCCCTATGGCACGACCAATCGCACGAATTCCAAGGCATTGTGCTTTCAGCTTAAAGATTTCTCTTCGCTCTTCTGCGCATAAACGTGTATATTTTTCCATGCAACACCTCTCTTTCTTCTTTTCAACCTCAGTATACCTGAGGAAGGGGTGTTGCATTCCATTCTAGAATTTAGGTTCCTCGGTCTCCGAGCGATGTAACTGTATCCAGTTGTTATACAGCACGTTCGTCCCGGACTTCTTCAGGAGCTGATGGATCAGATATTTTTGATCTAGACGCGGTTTTTTGTGCGAGTCGAACTTCTTCTCCTGGACATACTCCTATATCTACTCCTATATCTACTCCTCGAGTGAAACCAGATCCCTGCTGGGGCGGTCGTCACTTACTACATCATTCTGCTAGTGATTCAGGGCTAGGGGTAAACAGATTGCTTAAGCCTACTCAAGCTCCTCTGCACCGGCCATATACAGCGCCTGATTTGAGAAAAATTATGGCAAAAGAAGAAAAGATGGCGCAGCGAAGTTCATTACGTACTTCGCCTAGTGTTATGATTACCCATGCTCCTAAACCTAAAAGTGCCCTAGATAGGCTGAAGGATTTTGTTCTTGGCTTGCCTCCTCATAGGACTGGTGAAAAAACGTTAGATGGAGCTAAGGTTGACCGGTGGGGTGGGCACACTTATTTTGAACATGTTGGTAAGACAGACGTTGATTTGGAAGCGCGACTTACAATGAGGGCAGACCGTATTAAAGCGGCTACCACTTTTCCAGATATTGACACTACAGAAAACGTACTTGAAGAGGCTTTATTAAATAACAGTGATGACATTTCTGCTTGGCTTGCCACCGCAAAACAAGGACAGGTTTTACAGTTGTCCTGTAAGCATAGAAACAGAATAGGTGCAGGATATTTTCTTGGCAATGATACAAAAGTTCTTGCTCAAACATCTTGTATAGTTCTTCGACGTGAGGAAAAAAGCCCTACAGGCTACGTTGTTTTTACAGCATATCCATGGATTTAAAAAACTTAATGGCTGAGCAGAAAAAGTCTTTACTCAGTCATTAAGTTTTACTCAAATAATGATTTCTTTGCTAGCTTTTGCCAGTCAGCATCAAATAGCTCTATGCCGCGTTCAGTTAACGGGTGTTTGAACACTTGATCGAGTAGTGCAGGAGGTACGGTAGCAACATCTGCAGCGGCTTCAACTGCTTTTTGCCATTGAATAATATTGCGAATTGAGGCGGCTAAAATTTCAGATTCAAAATCATACGTGCTTTTAAGATCAGTTATTTGTTCTAGTAGCTCAGCGCTATCGACGCCAATATCATCCCAGCGACCAAGAAATGGTGAGATGTAGGTTACTCCAAGCTTGGCAACCATGAGCGCTTGTAGCGGGGTGAATACGAGTGTGATGTTGAGCTTAACGCCTTCGCTGGTTAGCGTTTTGATGACGGGCATGTATTCAACTGCAAAAGGAATTTTGACAACAGCATTTTTTGCAAACGCTGCAATTTCGCGTGCTTGCTTGAGTACGGCATCAGGGTGTTTTTCCACTATTTCAATACTGACTGGTCCGGGAACCATGGCACAAATATCGCGTAGCACGCCGCGCGTATCACTGCCTTCTTTGCTCAAGTGAGAAGGGTTGGTGGTGATGCCATCAATAACGCCTGTTGGCAAGAGTTTTTTGATTAACTCACGGTTTGCGGTATCTAAAAATATTTTCACTCTAAGCTCCCTGTTATTAAATTAATTTTCGCTTTTTCTCGTCCCGCGGCCTTTGCCCGTTCGACAGGCTCAGGGTGAGCGCGCGAATTTATTTATCGATAGTTTTATTAGCAGTGTAAAACGAAGAGATGAACTAAGCCCCGCTCTTTCTGTGCTTAGTCGAAGGACGATGGCCCAACGGTCCAAGAAAGAGCGGGACTTTAAGATACTCTATCGTACTACAAAACTAATCAAGCGATCTTGGACCAAGACTACTTTAACCACGGTTACGCCATCAAGCCATTTGGCAATTGCAACACGTGCCAGTGGTTCTACCGCTGCCTGATCAAGCCCTTTAGCCAGCGTAAGCGAAGCACGCAGTTTGCCGTTTACTTGAACAACTACCGTTACTTCATGCTCTTCGACTAGCGCCGGATTAAATGTAGGCCATGTGCAATGTTCAAGTTGCTTACCAAGAAGTGTTTCTAGTAACTCACTTGCATAGAATGGAACCATTACGGAGATTGCTGTAAGCAGCTGCTCAGCGATGGTGTGATCAAGTGCAAGTTTTTCACCTTCAATCACATTGAGATATTCCATGATTGAGGCCACAGCCGTGTTCACTTTAAAGTCTGCTAAGCGCTCTTGGTAAGCTTTTAAGAACTTATGGAAAGCGCGTTGTGAGCTTTCGGTTGCGAGTTGTCCTTTAGGAAGAATTGCGCCTGGTTTGTGCAATGCTGTCCACAAACGGTTCAAGAAGCTGTGCACACCACGAATCGAATCGCTTTGCCATTCGGTATCAAGCTCTGGTGGGCCCATAAAGAGCATATACATGCGCAAAGTGTCAGCACCAAGGTCGTTAACAATTTCATCAGGGTTAACCACGTTGCCTTTGGATTTAGACATCTTTTCAACGCGGCCTGAGATTGATGATTTCATGCAAACCATACCTTGATTGAACAGTTCAGCAAACGGCTCGTCAAAAGGCAAGTGGCCCAAGTCATGCAGCACTTTGACGTAAAAACGTGCATACAGCAAGTGCAAAATGGCGTGTTCAATGCCGCCCACATAAAGGTCAACTGGCATCCAATATTGCATGTCTTCAGGACTGAAAATGTGATCATTGTTGCTTGGGTTTGGGTAACGCAAGAAGTACCAGCAAGACCCTGCCCATTGTGGCATAGTGTTGGTCTCGCGCTTGCCTGGCCCTTTGCATTGAGGGCAAGAGGTGTTTACCCATTCATCAATGGCAGCAAGCGGGGACTCGCCGGTACCTGTCGGTTCATATTTTTCTACTTCAGGAAGAATAATTGGTAGTTCTGACTCTGGTACGGGAACAATGCCACAGGTTTTGCAATGAACCAATGGGATTGGTTCTCCCCAGTACCGTTGACGTGAGAATACCCAGTCACGCAGCTTGTACATTACTTTACGTGTTGCAAGCCCTTTTTCTTCACAGTAATCCATAATTGCTTCATGGCAGTCGCCAGCACGCTTGCCAGCAAAGGCTGCTGGTGCAGTCAAAATACCGTCAACCATATCGGTGTAACAGTATTCTAAATTGCGCACTTTTTCTGCTTCTACTGGATCAGCAGGGAATAAGATGGGACGCAATTTGATGCCATATTTTTTTGCAAAGGCCACATCGCGATCATCATGAGCAGAGCATTTTACAATGCCAGTGCCGTAATGAGCGAGTGCAAAATTAGCAACCCAGATTGGCAAATCATCGCCAGTGACAGGGTCAACGATGTAGCGTCCGGTAAAAATACCATCTGGTGCTGGGTCTTTATCAAGCTTGCGTTCGTGTACCATTTTTTCTGCGTACTTAATAATTTCAGCTTTATTGGCGATGCCTTCTAGAAGCGTAGGCAAGAAGGGGTGCTCAGGTGCAATAACCACAAACGTATCGGCAGCGAATGCTTCAAAGTGCGCACTGTACGTTTGAATGGTCAAATTGGTGTCTTTTACTGGTGAGGTAAACACCAGCCCATGACTTTTGCCAATCCAGTTGCGCTGCATCATTTTTACTTTGCTTGGCCAGTTGAGTTTATCAAGGCCGTCGAGCAGCTTTTCAGCATACGCTGTAATTTTGAGTACCCATTGACGAATATTTTTTTGTTCAATTTCAGTACCACAACGCTCGCAGCCGCCACCAACTACTTCTTCATTCGCAAGGCCAGTTAAGCATTTAGGGCACCAATTGATGGGCATGTTTGCTTCATATGCAAGGCCAGCTTTAAACATTTGTAAGAATATCCACTGGGTCCATTTGTAGTAGGCTGGATCGGTAGTATTTACTTCTTTTGTCCAATCATACATGGCGCCTGTGGTGGCTAATTGGCGCTTGAAGGTCGCGACGTTGCTTGCGGTACCAACAGCCGGTTGAATGCCTTTTTTGATTGCATCATTTTCTGCTGGCAGACCAAATGCATCCCACCCCATTGGGTGAAGGACATTGTACCCTTGTAGCCATTTCATGCGTGCGTAGACGTCAGAGAGCACATAGCCTTTCCAATGGCCCACGTGCAGGCCAGCCCCTGATGGATATGGGAACATATCGAGGCAATAATATTTTTTGCCCTTACGATCATTCTTAGTATTGAAGTAGGGATTTTCTTTCCAACTTTGCTGCCATTTTTTTTCTATGGCTCTAAAATCGTATGCCATTGCGTAGGTCCTTTCAAAAATCAAACGTGGATAGTGTACTCTGCAAGTGGAAGTTTGTAAAAATATGCTGATCCAATTTCAAAAGCCGTTGTTTTGAGCAGCTTTTCTCACCAGTTTGCTTGGTTTATTTACTCATAGAAATATTCGGCGGTAAGCTTGTGTACAGAAGGGCGCATTTTGCGTCACGCAATAATTTCACAACATCCACAGGGGGGAACTAGGGATGAAGATCTGTGCCGTGAAGTATTACGTCTTTTTCAGCTTATGCGTGCTTACTGCCATTGGAACAGTCACCGCAAAATCAAACTGGACGATGCTCGTTTTTGTACAAGCAAACAATAATTTAAGTTCATTTGCCATGCAAAATTTTAATGACATGGCCATGGTAGGTAGTACGCCAAATCTTACGACGGTAGTACAATGGTACCAGCCAGATAAGCCCGGTATTTGGCGCTACAAAATTGAACTTGGTCGTATGGTACTTGATGAATGTATTGCCGTAGATCCAACTCAATCGGATGGGACAACTACTAATGAATTGGTAGACGCAATGCGTTGGGCTGTTAATAAATATCCAGCAAATCAGTATTCGCTCGTGCTCTGGAATCATGGAATTGGTATTCTTGATCCAATCTGGGGGAAAATGCGTCCATGGCAAGTGCATCAGCCGCGGCTTGGCTTTGCACAAGAAATTATTCGTGATAACCCCCGTATTCAACTTGCCGGGTTAACGACAGATGAGCCGCTGCTTACTGAGAGTATTACTGAAAATACCGCTACAGCCACTTGCAGTTTGCTTGATTATGTAATTTCAGATACGCGTGGCATTTTGTTCAATGAGCAATCTCGTCGATATATGCATAATGCTGGTTTGCTTAGTGCGCTTAATACAATTAAAACTGACGTGCTTAAGAATAATAAGCTTGATTTATTGGGTATGGATGCATGCTTAATGGCAATGCTTGAAGTTGGGTACTTGGCAAAAGATGCAGCAAAAGTGTTGGTTGCTTCGCAAGAAGTTGAACTTGCTCGCGGTTGGAATTGGCTTGAAGTGGTTACCATGATGAACATGCCGAATGCAACGCCTATGAGTATTGGTGAAGGCATTGTATCAAGTTTTGAAAAGCTTTATTGTAATCGTATTCCATTTTACACCCAGTCAGCTATAAATTTAGAAGGCATGAATCAAATTCGTGAATCAATTGATACAGTTATTACTTTATATAACGAATGCAAAGCGCTTGATAAAAAAAGCATGCTCGATCTAGTGCGTAAGGCACGACGTACGTGCCAACAATTTAGTTCCCCTCACTATGTAGATTTACATTCATTTTTGACCGATATGCAGTTGAATTTACAAGCGCTACCAAAAACTCATGCTGTAAATCGAAGTCAAGGGTTAGTTGCCTTGCAAAATGCCATTAGTCTCTGTAAGAATCATTTAGAATCAAATATTATCGCCAACGTCGCAGGTAAAAACTTAGTACGTGCTCGTGGGTTATCTATTTATTTCCCGACAAATAGGATGGATGAATCGTATCCCCTTACTAATTTTGCTCAAGAATCTCAATGGCATAATTTTATTAAAGATTTTATAAAGGGATAGGTTTTTACCAGTGGTTATTGCTTAGCAATAACCACTGGTCTGATTGATGATTGCTTTTTTTATATAGTCCGGTATGTTTGCCGCATGGAAACGCTAATGATCAATCCTGCCACTTCTCCCCGCGATGCTTACATCATTACTGGCCTTTCTGGTGCCGGCAAAACAAGTGTTATGCGTGCGCTTGAAGATGTTGGTTTCTACTGTGTAGATAATCTTCCTGTTCCGTTACTTGCTACCTTCGTTAAACTAGCCTTTCACGGCAATACCTCATTGCACAAAGTTGCCATTGGTATTGATGTGCGCAATGAGCATTTTTTAAAAGATTTTCTTGATGCGCTTGATCAAGTAAAACTGCAAATGCCTGGCTATAAATTTACGATTGTGTTTGTTGATGCGCGTAATGAAACAATCTACAAACGCTTTCAAGAAACGAGGCGAAAACACCCACTCGGTGGGGCCGTTAGTTTGGCTCAAGCGGTAACCAGAGAACGGCAGCTCTTAGAGCCTTTGTTTGCGCTTGCTGATATTGTGCTTGATACTGACGTATTCAATATTCATGAATTGCGTCGGTGGGTTAACAGTACTATTTCGCTTGATGCTCCACGTAACTTAATAGCACATGTTGTTTCATTTGGGTTTAAGCATGAGGTACCACCAGAAAGCAATTTGGTGTACGATGTGCGTTTCTTGCCCAATCCTTATTTTATTCCCGAACTCAAACCCCTCAATGGTTGTGATGAACGCATTCAGGAGTATATTTTTAGCCATGCAATTGCTAACGATTACTGGGAACGTCTGGTTGATTTTCTGGCATTTAATCTCAAGCGTTTTTACGAAGAAGGACGTTTTGCCGTCTCTATTGCTATTGGTTGCACGGGAGGCAAGCATCGATCAGTAGCTTTTGTGGAGAAATTAACAACCCTTGCTATGCCCCAAGTGCAGTGGGTGAAATCTCATCGTGATCTAGGAAAAGAGTGATTTTTAAGTAGTAATTTGTAAATATACTCATTTTTTTGAAAAAAAGTGGGTATATTTACAAATTGGATTTTATATTGTGCGTTTGCTTAGTAGAGGTATGTCTTTCACTCAAGTTTTTAAAATGTAGAGGTTATTGTGAAGATGTTTAAAAAAATATTCCTGTCAGTCATGGGATTAGCACTTATTTTGACGATGCCGTTAGGTGCAGCAAGAAAGCGGAGCCGTGACGGTAGTGATGAAAAACCAGCTCCTACGGTAGCTTTGCAGGTAGTAGCTGGAGAAACGGCACGAATAAGCATTAACGATGTATGTTGTGCTGCACAAGCAACATTAGATGCACATTTTCCAATACTTGCGATTGGAGATGTTGCTTCTTCAGCGCCAGTGTTGCCTGGCGATTTGGGCGGTGCTACTGTAGCTATGCCCGAAATCCGTGATGGCCAAATTGGAGCGTTACGCATTGCGGGTGCTGCGCTTAGACGAATTACGGCAGTCTTGAGCAGTGGAGATGTTAACGTTTGTATTGCTGACAAATTAGCTGATAATGCTGTTAGAGCCCTACAAAGTGTGGTATTGCGAGACCAAGTAGACATAAATGCTTTGCAAGTGGCAGTTGATAGCTACAATGCAGCACGAGGCCGTGCTGCTGCTCGTCTTGCTAATGCTATTATTGTCAACGAGCGTGGCATGCTACCATATTCAGCTGAAGAAATTGCAGCTCATGATCGACGTATACCAGATTTACTAATGCTGGGTGATATCCAGGCAGCTTTGGCGCCATCTGCAGCGCCTATTGCTAGTGCAGACACTAATTCTGTGCTAGCTGCAGTGCCTACCGCCAGTACGGGGACTAGTGATGAGTGTACAATTTGCCTAAGCCCTGAAGATACGACACGAGATAACCCTATGATGGCGCTGTCTTGTGGTCATTGTTTTCATCGAGGATGTCTTATTGATCAATTTACGCTCGTGATTAATGCACTAGGTGTTCCTACCTGTGCTAACTGCCGTGCAGTAGTTGATCCGATGCCAGCGTCTTTGGTTGCTGCTGTGCCAACTATAAATCCCGTTAATTTACTCTTTAATGCTGCACTCAATGGTTATATGGATGGGTTGGAACGAGCACTTGTATTGGGGGTTGATGTTAATTTTCGCAGTCCGCCGTATGGTGAGACAGCCCTACATATTGCAGCTGAAAATGGACATCTGGATATTATGATGAAACTGCTCGATCACGGTGCAGATATTACCGCACAGGCTTCGTATGCTAGGTATACGCCATTACATCGAGCAGCATTGCATAGGCATATTGAACTTTTCCGTCAAATTATTCAGCGATGTGATCACCTTGGTGTTCGTGAAAAAAGAGATAGTTTTGGTGCCTTGCCGCTACATACTGCTGCACGCAGTGGGTATGTGGAAATAGTAGAGTTGCTTCTAGGTACAGAAATGATTGGGCTAGAGGCAAAAGAAACAAATTTTGATGGCCGTACCCCCTTGCATAATGCAGCAGAATACGGGCAATTAGCTGTAGTGCGTTATTTAATTGAGTGCGGTGCTGATAAAGAAGCAAGAGATTGTAGAGGTGCGACTTCCTTACACCTAGCTGCAGCTAAAGGCCATGTTTCAGTGGTGTCTTTTTTAGTTGAGGCAGGGGCGGCTAGAGATGTGAAAAATCAATGCCGAGAAACTCCCTTATATCTAGCCATAGAAGCTGGGCAATTAGCTGTAGTGGATTATTTGGTGGAACATGGGGCTGATATAGAAGAAAAAGTATTGGGCTCTACTAATTTGCACAGGGCTGCAGAAGTTGGGCAGTTAGACATTGTACGTTATTTGATTGCATATGGCGCTAATAAAGAAGCAAAAAATTGCCTTCAAGAAACCCCTCTGCACTGTGCTGCCAAAAAAGGACAAGAAATTGTAGTTCGTTGTCTGCTTGATGCAGGGGCTAATAAAGAAGCAAAAGATTATAGAGGGCAGACCGCATTGGATGTAGCGATAACTAATGGTCACACAGCAATAGCTGAATTATTGCGATAAACAGATAAATTCAAGAATGGAATGCAACACCCCTTCCTCAGGTATACTGAGGTTGAAAAGAAGAAAGAGAGGTGTTGCATTCCATTCTTGAATTCATCATGAACAGTATTCCGCGCAAGGTTTTAGGATATTTAACCCCCTATCAGGTTTTCTCAGGTCAAAATAGGGGTGTTG
>Ga0194129_10003201_pt1 | contig 23076 bp, 25 predicted proteins | sample TA2KigCa35mmetaG_FD_150862 | JGI IMG/M metagenome (GOLD analysis project Ga0194129, IMG submission 150862) | Freshwater microbial communities from Lake Tanganyika, Tanzania - TA2015038 Kigoma Deep Cast 35m | ecosystem: Environmental > Aquatic > Freshwater > Lake | place: Tanzania: Lake...
GATTAAGAATGTGTTGTGAGTGCCCTGCGTGTTGCGTTGCTACTAACTCGTGTGCAGAGGTATTCTACGACCTTCAACCCGACATCCCTCCACAGGGGTGTTTGGACTGGAATTACACAATTACTGATAATCCTCGCCCAGCCTGCTGTGAAGGAAATGTAGATCCATCTCCAACTCCAAGCGAAACTCCAGCCAGTACTCCAACCAAGACTGCAACCCCAACCAAGACTCCATCCAGTACTCCAACCAAGACTGTAACCCCAACCAAGACTCCAACCAAGACTCCAACCAATACGCCAACCTCAACCAAGACTCCAACACAGACACCAACCAAGACTAAGACTCCTGTTTCTCCAACACAGACTCCAACCAATACTCCAACCAATACGCCAACCTCAACACAGACGCCAACCAATACGCCAACCAATACCCAAACACCCACATCAACTCCAACGCCAACACAAAGTGGAACGCCTGGAGAAACTCCAACTCCAACTCAAACACAAACTGCAACGCAGACACCGACTAAAACTCCAACGCAGACTCCATCCTCAACACAGACGCCAACTGTAACTCCAACCGAGACTGCAACACAGACGCCACCTGTAACTCCAACCAAGACTCCACCGCAGACGCAGACGCCAACTAGGTCTGCAACGCAGACGCAGACGCCAACCAAGACTTCAACTCCAACGCAAACACAAACTCCAACACAGACACCAACTGTAACTCCAACAAATACACCAACACAGACTGCAAGGCAGACGCCAGGACAGACTCCAACGCAGACTCAAACACCAAGAGAGACTTCAACCCCAACACAAACTCAAACTCCAACGCAGACTCCATCCTCAACACAGACGCCAACTGTAACTCCAACAAATACACCAACTGTAACACCAACGCAGACTGCAACGCAGACGCCAACCAATACTTCAACTCCAACACAAACTCAAACTCCAACACAGACTTCAACTCCAACTCAAACACAGACGCCAACCAATACTCCAACGCCAACACAAAGTGGAACGCCTGGAGAAACTCCAACTCCAACTGAAACACAGACGCCAACGCAGACTCCAACTCAAACACAGACGCCAACGCAGACTGCAACACAGACTTCAACCCCAACTCCAACAAATACACCAACTGAGACACCAACACAGACTCAAACACCTACTCAGACTCCAACTGAGACTGCAACACAGACGCCAACTGTAACTCCAACGCAGACTCAAACACCAACTGAGACTGCAACACAGACGCCAACTGTAACACCAACGCAGACGCCAACTGAGACTGCAACACAAACTCCAACACAGACTCCAACGGCAACACAGACTCCAACTGAAACACCAACACAGACTCCAACACCAACACAGACGCCAACTGTAACACTAACTCCAACAGTTACTCCTTCAACCAGTATTGCGTTTGGAAGATGTCAGTATTGTAGAAATTGTGGTGGTGCAAATCAAGAATATGTTTGCCGTGTGGTTTATGGTGACCAAGCAGCGGAGTCCGAGTGTCTAACTATTGCGTTAGCGGATGGGGCACTTGGATCCGCCTGTGTCACATACACGCATGGGGTGTACTGTAACGAAACGGATAATATCCTTTTCTGCCCCACACCAACTCCAACTCCAACACAAACTCAAACTCCAACGCAGACTCAAACACCTACTCAGACTGTAACACAGACTGCAACGCAGACTTCAACTCCAACTCCAACAAATACACCAACTGAGACACCAACACAGACGCCAACTGAGACTGCAACACAAACTCCAACACAGACTCCAACGGCAACACAGACTCCAACTGAAACACCAACTGAGACACCAACACAAACTGCAACACAGACTCCAACTGTAACTCCAACACAAACACCAACTGAGACTGCAACGCAGACACCAACACCAACTGAGACTGCAACACAGACTGCAACGCAGACACCGACTAAAACTCCAACGCAGACTCCATCCTCAACACAGACGCCAACTGTAACTTCAACAAATACACCAACGCAGACGCCACCTGTAACTCCGACCAAGACTGCAACGCAGACGCCAACATCAACCCCAACTCCAACGCAGACTGCAACACAGACGCCACCTGTAACTCCGACCAAGACTGCAACGCAGACGCCAACCAATACTCCAACACCATCACAAACACAGACGCCAGGAGGAACTACAACTCCAACTGAAACACAGACGCCAACCAATACTCCAACATCAACACAAACTCCAACGCAGACTTCAACTCCAACTCAAACGCAAACTCCAACGCAGACTTCAACTCCAACTCAAACTCCAACGCAGACTTCAACTCCAACTGAAACACAGACGCCAACGCAGACTCCAACAGAAACTCAAACTCCAACGCAGACTTCAACCCCAACTCAAACGCAAACGCCAACGCAGACTCCAACAGAAACTCAAACTCCAACGGCAACTACTACCCCAACTCCAACACAGACTGTAACGCAGACGCCAACTGAGTCTCCGGCTAGAACTCCATTGAGTACTGCAACACAGACTCCAACCAAAACTCCAACCAAAACTCCAACCAAGACTCCACCGCAGACTCAGACGCCTACCAAGACTCCAACTGTAACTCCAACACAAACACCAACTGAGACTGCAACGCAGACACCAACACCAACTGAGACTGCAACACAGACACCAACACCACCTGAGACTGCAACACAGACTGCAACGCAGACACCGACTAAAACTCCAACGCAGACTCCATCCTCAACACAGACGCCAACTGTAACTTCAACAAATACACCAACGCAGACTGCAACAAAGACACCAACGCAGACTCCGACCAAGACTCCGACCAAGACTCCGACCAATACTCCAACAGTAACACCAACCTTAACTCCAACTCAAACTGAAACACCAACCGAAACTCCAACGCCAACTCAAACACAGACGCCAGGTGCGTCTACAACCCCCACTTCAACCCCAACTCCAACCCCAACTCTAACCCCAACTCAGACTCCAACCTCTACTCCTACTCCTACTCCTTCTTCATCCGAACTACCACCTGCACCTCCACAACCAGTCCTCGCACCTAACATTGACTGGAGCGGAAATCTATCATTCGTGTACAAAGGAGTGGTAAGTCTTGCCAGTGTTCAATTAGAAGAAGGAGACACAGCAAACGAGTTTGCTTACGAAGATCACTACAAGACTTTGGAAAAGTGCCAGAGATTCTACGAAGTTGGAACCAGTTCTGTCACAACAGTAACCGATGGCTCAAACCCAACATTGGGCGTGTTCAAAGTTGTACAACTGAAGCGCACCAAGAGAAACAAGCCAGACATCTTTGTGACACTTGATGAAAACACAGGACACATTGATACCATCGGTGTTGGACACATTGATGAACGCAAGTTTGTGGTTAATGTGGGAGTCACGGGCTCTGAGCCAGGACTTCGCCGTGCCAAATTCAAGTGGATTGCAGATTCAGAGATTCCGTTGTATAACAATGTGGATCTTGATGAGCAAGGAAATCCAGGCAGAACCACAAAAATCTGTGCAGAAGAAACTGCTTGTCATCTTGCACTGAAATGTAAGTTAATAGCAGAAGATGATCCATCATGCGGAACGGTGCCTGGATTCCAACCAAGAGCAGAAGGTGGTATTGCAAGTGATACCTTTAAGATGTTCTTCAGCGATATTCCATCCAAAGACATGGACGCAGAGTTTGAAAGTGAACTCGGAGATTCACACGGTGGGCTCATTTACTATTACTATGAGGGATCTGCTGAGTCATGGCCATATGCACATGGAGAACCATATCCAGGCCAGCAGGTCACTGGTGGTTCTTTAGGAGGAAGCGATCCAAGAAACTTGTATTGGTGCTTGATTACTGGCCCACGATTTGATGCACTAGGCCGTCCATGTGATCCTCATGGGCCCACAGCAAGTGATGGAACAGGTGGTATTTGGTCGCCGAGTCAACGCTGGGGTTGTTATGATGAAGCCACCTGCAATCAAACAAACAGATCATTCCGTGGAAGAGCAGGATGGAGTCTGAGAAGCATCCAAACTGACCACCAAGATGCAAGACCATTCGCAGACTATAAGATAGTAAATCTTAACTTTGCATTTGATAATGCTACAAACAGAGATGTTTTCTTCCCGTCATACTTCAAGAAAAGCGACTCAAACTACACAGATTGGCAACAAAGAGGTTGCGCGGGTCCTAACAACTGCCCAGGCGCCAAGCCAATAGATCCTCTGATAGAAGCCTCTAAAGATTACATCTACCATCAACTCAGCGGTACGATGGGAGAAAACATTGTTGCAACTTTCAGAACCATGACGCAAAACATGATTGATCTTGTACGATACACAAAAACTGCTCCTGTAGCAGACTTGCCGCTTGCAGGCAAGCAGGTCGGGTTCTATGCTTTCCCGTTTATTGATCTGTGGGGCCAGCCTATAAATCGAGTCAACGGAGATCCTGTGCCTATAGGATACCATCAACTGACACCTGACCAAATGAACCAACTCAAGGAGTATTCATATAACCGTATGGCACCCATATACAACGAACTCGATTACATGAGTCCAAGTATGTACAATCTTTACAGCCATAGGATTGTAGGATCTGTAACAGGGCATGACACCGAACAACTGGGCATAGTGGGATCGATTAACAATAACGATCCTGATGGGCCATACTACTCTCCATACTTTAAACAGACACCTTGGCCGGGTGCTTGGCAAGTACAGAAAAATTGGGAAACAAATAACCGAGACAAAATTGATCTTTCAAAGAGAGTACTAGAAACCAACCCAACCTCTCTAATTTTACCGGCTGTTTCTCCGTTGTTTTGGTCGGCAGGTCAAACAATATGGTTGGGTGCAGAGTATCGTGGGTGGCAATACACAACCATGTGTAATCCCGACTGTATCGGTGTAAGCGGCAGTGCGCCATCAGAGGTGGTAGGAAACTGCTACGAAGATTGGAGATGTTGGGACAAGGTGTTGCCAATAGAAGATTGGATTACCACTCAAATCGCGCCCGTTATTGATGGTGGTGGACATGGTGTTCAGATATGGTGGGCACCGATATATTCATCAGAAATATGTGCGGGAAGCACCAGAGAACAAGGCTATTGGTGGTCTACCTTTACCGATACAAATCCAAACATCACCCAATTCAACATAAATGACTTCCCTGATGAAATTACAGGTCCTGACGGATCTAGACTGAAGCGTGATAGTGTGGACTCCGATTTGAGAGTTGCTAGATGGTATTCAATTATTGATGCACACCCAATAGAAATGTATGAAGAGATTAAGAGACGATACGATACAAATCCATCAGCATGGAATAGCACAATAAATGGTTGGTTTAATACTTACGGTTTGGTGCCCGAAGGTGCTGTTAGTACTTCTCTGGTAAAACCGAATCCCACCAATGGTGAAAGAAGGATATTAAACACTTGGCAGCAGAATTACTTTAACTGGCGGCATGAACTTAGAAAAATGTTCGTGACCTACTTCCTTGATGGCGCTGATCCGGCAAACCCCGAGGATTCAAGACTTGGACAAATGGCAGGTGATCAACTAAATCAAGGGTGGTATGCACCTGCACTACACAGATTATTAAAGATTATATGGTCAAAGTATCTGTTGCACTATTCGATTGCAGCAAAGCAATATGCGGAAAACAGGACATACGCAGCAGAATGGAATGTTGTAACCGCATTTGGCGGTCAAGCCGCATTCAACAGCATATTGAATGAAATTAATAACGATCCTGTGGGTGGTATCGACCCCAGCCAATTATTGTAAAAAAAGTAACATACATAAGACAAGGAGCAAAGATGGCAAACAGCGCAATACGAATCCCCATTCCAGGCAGCATCATTGATGCGGTAAATGCAGTAGACGGCGATATGCTGATATTTAATCAAGCCATTGGCCAGAATGGTGCTTTTGTAAACTTCAAACCTCTAATTCAAAATCTTCAGCCATTTACTGGTCAGTCAGTACTAGACTTCTATGTGTCGCTGACTGGAGGAACAGGAACATCATGGGAGAATGCTACCGTTAGAGGCATGACACTTGCTGCGGCGCAGCAGAGTGGTAGTGGCAATCCGATCCCTGAAGATATCCGTCTTGGAATTAATCTTGATGAAGGGGGAGGTAGACCTTCGCATACACTTGAAGTTGTTGGAGATATTTGTGTGTGGGGCAGAGGCACTAAAGGTGGAGACATGGTTGGAACCTTGAACTTCTACAATGCACCAACAGGTAGTAACCCACCATCATTGGCGCCAGACAATCTACTTTTCAAAACTCCAATTACACTTCATACTACCACAGAACTTGATGATGTACAACCCGCGCTGCGAGAGGTAGGTCGATTACTTGTTCGGCACCCCATTAACTCAGAAACCTACTTTGCTCGACTAGAAGATATTTTGAAGCCTGGAACAGGAATTCAAATCACAAACAACACGGTAAGTCTTGCAGAGTTTTGTGAAATAAACTGTCCAACTGGATTCACCGTAAGAATGGATACAAATGAAACTGGTGGAGAGTCAGAAGCATTCCAAGTAGTAGAATCTGTGGGAGCAGCAGGTACAGTTGTAGATTTTCCTTTGCTTCGACTTGTGAGACAACATGGCGGCGCAATTACTTGGAATGGAACTGCATTCCAAATCGGCGCAAACACTGATCAAACAGTTGCCTCTGGTACGAAAATGGGTGTTGGTACTGGAAACAGATTTCTGCCAGGAGGTGTGGTGGTTGAAAATCTCGCTGCACAGTCTTGCCGATATGCGCGGTTGTTCGGTCCGGTTGCTGATAATCCCGCAGACATCATTATCACAGGAACCGCTAACGATCCCTCTACAGCAATTTACCATGATATTTCAGGCTCTGCGTCAGCAACACAAGTTCAAGGCACAGGTCGTTTTGGTTTCTTGCCTGGGTTTGAGTCCATGGCGGGCACCGCTGGTGGTTATGCAAATCCTGGCTCCTTTGTGAGCGGATTCTTAAATCTGGAAACCGATGGTGGTGGTATCAAGATCAAGGCTTGCGATGGCAACAATGATGAGTTTGCTTTGTTCATGGAAAACGGAGAGTTGGATTATCTTACAAGTGCAACTGGTGGATCAAATATAGATTTAAAGGCAAGGCACTTTGCAATTCAGGATGATGTGGATTCATCCACAAATCCAAACAACCAGTACATGAACATCTTGGCGAACGATGCTCCAATTTTCTCAGTTCGCGCCGCCTCAGGTGACACCTTTGTTCGTGGATTCTTGTCGATGCCGTTCTTGCCTGGTATTAATTCTGATCTTGATCGGGCGCCTAACGCACAAGGATCACCCCCCGACATCGGCGAGGAAGGTGATATCAAGCGAACAACCGAAGTGAATTCGGGGGTGGTCACTATAAAGAAATATGAGTTCTTTGCTACTGGTGGCCCAGGCAACGGCGCTGAGTGGAGACTAATGGCACAATTTGAACTTCCAAAAGGAACTCTTTACTCAGATGCAAACGGAAATGTAAAGATTGCTCGTGATGGCAATAATGTTGTTTTCCATGGTCTTGGTGGCGTTTCAGATTGGACGCACAGCGATTAAGCATGACACATGATTCGTTTATTCATCGCAAAGACAACAGCATAATCATCAATGGAGTTTCAATCTCGATTGAGGCGCTGCGTGTTTACGATCCTGCCTATACGCTTCCGACAGGAATACGGTCTGTTCGATACACCATAGACCCACAAACAGGAACAGGTCATCATTTCCAACACGATGGAAACAGAAATTTACAAGGCATTCACCCGTGTCCTCAACTGGATGGATACATCTCTAATCTACAAAGCATCAAGGCCATTGCAGATAATCTGAAAGAAGAAAACACAGAGATTGATGCTCTGCTTGCCAGTGTTCTAGCATCTTATGCAGACAAACGCAAACAAGAGTATCCAGCCATTGAAGAATTAGTTGTGGCATTGTGGGAACTGGTGGTGGAATCTAATCCATCGGTCATGTCTCGCGTTCAAGAGATTCAATCAAGAAGACTACATACTAAGCAGAAATACCCCAAGGATTGCAAAAACAGTTGACAGCGATCAGGGAACCTGTGAAAGTGATAACCAAAGGAGACACCATGAAAATTTCTTATGCACAAGCATTCAACGCAGCACCCATTTTAAACACTCTTTCCGCTCGACCTCTTTCTGCTGGCTTAGCAATCAAGTTGGTAGACATTGTGGAGTTGCTGAATCCTCATCTACTTGCAATAGAGCGATTCCGTGATGGCCTAGCAACTTCCGTGGAAAAGAAATCTTCAAAGAAAACTCAAGAGGAGTTGGGCGGGCAATTTACAGAGTATCTCAACACTACTTCGGTGGATTTAGGATCGTTTGTTCCTCTGTTCCCTGAAGAAGCAGATGCGGTGGGATTGGCATTTACTATGCGTGAAATGGGAGCAATTCGGTTCATGTTTGCTCCACCTATAAACACCCGCACCAACCAGTAACGAAACTATAGGATTGGTATAATCTGTGAACTATACATAACACAGGAGATATGCCATGCCAACAGTCAATTCGCGTAAAAAACTCAAAGACTACATCTACCGCAAACTAGGTGCGCCTGTCATTGAAATCAATGTTGATGATGCTCAGGTCGAAGATCGTATCGATGATGCCATACAGTTCTTGGGAGAATACCATTTTGATGGTGTCGAGAAGATTTATTTGCCTTATACCATCACTCAAACTGACATGGATAGGGGATATATCACCATTGCCAATCCAAATATCCTATCGATAGTGAACCTGTATCCGATGGGTGGAGAGTCGCAGACTAACTCAGACAATGTATTTGGTGTCAGATACCAGTATAGTCTGCAAGATTTTAACAGTCTGATTGCAATGGATCTTGCAAACTGGACGATAGTTCAGCAAAGATTATCTTTGATTCAGCAAATGCTTGAGCCAGAAAAGCAAATCAGATGGAACAGAATCACCAACCAACTGTTCATTGATGCTGAATGGGATGTTGATTTTCCTGTTGGCACCAATCTGATATTTGAAGTGTACTCGCAGGTTAATCCTGCCAACTATGCTGACATCTATGACAATCACTTTCTAAAGAAGTACGCAACGGTGTTGGTCAAGATGCAATGGGGGCAGAATCTGTCCAAGTACAGCGGAATCCAGTTGCCTGGAGGAGTGACATTTGACGGAAAGGCAATCGCTGAAGCAGCAAAAGAAGAAGCAGACAAACTGGAATCTGAAATGCGAGCATCTTTTGAACTTCCACCTGATTTTTTGGTAGGATAACATGGCGCTAAATCCGTACTTCTCCAAATACGAACGGAGCGAACAAACTCTTGTAGAAGATTTGGTGGTTGAAACCATCAAAATACATGGACATGAGATTGTGTATCTGTTCCGTGAATCTCCTGAGATTGATACAGTATTTGGAGAAGATTCGTTACCATCCGTCTATAAGATCGGTAAACCGATTGAGATGTATGTGGAAAGTGTAGATGGATTCGAGGGAGAAGGTGACTTTATCTCTAAATTTGGATTAGAAGTGCGTGACAGTATGAAACTGGTGGTAAGTAAGCGCAGATGGAAACAAGAGTTCAGCGGAATCACGGGTGGCATGCCGCCTGGAAATAATGCAGAGAGGCCAAGAGAAGGTGACCTGATATACTTTCCCATGTCCAAAGGAATCTTTGAGATTAAATTTGTTGAACACGAGAAACCTTTTTATCAGTTTGGCAAGAACTATGTGTACAGTATTTCTTGCGAACTTGCAACTTCTGCCGGTGATACATTCGAGACAGACAACACAGAGATTGACACCGCAGGAACGGGGGTTGAACAAGGATATGCTGAAATGGCGTTGGATGTGACTCTTGTAACTGGATCAGGAACCTATGCTCTTGGAGAAACGGTAACGCAAGGAACTGCATCTGCCAAGGTGCTAAACTGGACTCCACCATCAGGTATGACGCTTGCTGTGTTAAGATTAGAGCGAGTAGTGGGTGTGTTTACTGCTAGTCCAACTCCTATTGTCGGTACTAACTCGGGAGCATCATGGTCTTACTCTACACAGACAACAACTAATATTTTGGTTGGCCCGCCCAATAGTACGGTGAATCAAAATGCAGAATTTGAAATTGAACTGGATCAAATCGTAGACTTTACCGAAACTAATCCATTTAGCGAGAACACCTAATGTTCAACGGCAATAATCCATTCTACCATCAATGTGTTCGCAAAACAGTTGTTGCATTTGGTTCTCTGTTCAACAATCTGTATATCAGCGACTCTGCAAATAACCCACCGCAACGCATTCCTCTTACATATGCTCCCAAGCAAAAATGGATTAGACGCCTTTCAGAAAGCAAAATGGAAAGCGGTCAGACTTTCAACATGACTTTGCCTCGCTTGGGATTTGCTTTAACCAGTTGGGAATATGATAGTGGGCGTAAACGCACAACCATGACCAAAAAGGTGCGCGATAGCAGCGCGCCTACCGCAGACTATCAAAAGGTTTATCGATTTGCAGAAGTTCCGTACACATTCACATTTGAGTTGTATATTATGCCGGATACAATGGACAACGGACTCAGAATAGTCGAGCAAATTCTTCCGTACTTCACTCCGTCATACACGGTCAGTATCAACTTCACAGACATGGACAAAAAGATAGACCTGCCAATCACGCTCACCTCAGTTAGTTGGGAAGATGACTATGAAGGAAACTATGATTCTGTCAGAACTATGATGTACACCATGTCATTTAATGTGAAAGGATACATCATAGGTCCTCTACGCGATACAAAATTTGTACTAGAAACACAAACTGCTGTACATGATATTTCCGACATCGGAAAACCAAGAATATTAACTAGTGACTTTGTAAGAATATGGGATCGTGCCGTTGAGGAAGGAACTACAGGACCCAATGCGCCACTTTCTCTAACGGGTACTGCATACGATGTTTGGCGAGACATAGAATTGTTTGAAGACATTGATCCAAGTTGGAATGCAGGAGCGTAAACATGGAACCAACCAAAATAGTAGATGAAAAACTTGCATCGGTTCTAGGCATTGAGAATGATATTGTGCCCATCGAAAAGTCAGTAAAATCGATCACAACACGAGTTCCTGAAGCGCAGCATCCGCTGGCGCAAGAAGACCCCCATGCAGCGAATGACTACAGCGAAGTTCGCAAGAATCTGAAAGACCTCATTGATGTGGGTAAATCTGCGCTTGATGGTATTCTGCAAGTTGCCAGTGAAGGAGAATCTCCCCGCGCATACGAAGTTGCTGCCATCATCATGCGTCAGATTGCGGACGCGAATAGCAATCTCATTGATCTGCATAAGCGAGTAAAAGATATTCGTCATGTGGCAGCACACGAAAAGCAAACCGCACAAAGCATCACAAACAATGCCATCTATTTGGGCAGCACCAAAGACCTGCAAGAATATCTGAAACTACAAAAGGAAGAACAGCGCAAGCGACTTGAAGACCAAAGTGAGTAAAGCATGACTCTGCGACAGGAAAATACCTATCTTGGTAATCCCAATCTGAAAGCGGCAAACACCGCTGTTCCGTTCACTCCCGAACAAGTTGCAGAGTACATGAAATGCAGCGAAGACCCAATATACTTCATCACCAAGTATATTCGCATCGTGACGCTTGACAAAGGACTTCAATCCTTTGAACCCTGGCAATTTCAGCAAGACTTGTTGCGAACAGTACACTCTAATCGGTTTGTGATTTGCAAGTATCCGCGCCAGAGCGGTAAGTCAACCACGGTATTAGCATATGCTCTGTGGTACATTCTGTTTAATCCCACAACCAATGTGGCGCTGCTTGCAAACAAACTACAAACTGCACGCGAACTGCTAGGTAGACTCAAAACAGCATACGAGTATTTGCCTAAATGGTTACAACAAGGCATCGTGAGTTGGAACAAAGGTTCTCTTGAACTGGAAAACGGTTCCAAGATTCTTGCATCTGCCACTTCTTCATCTGCTATTCGTGGTGGATCGTTCAACCTGATCATTCTTGACGAGTTTGCATATGTGCCGCATGAACTGGCAGAAGATTTCTTCTCGTCTGTGTATCCCACCATCGCCAGCGGTCAAGCATCAAAGGTGTTGATTGTATCTACTCCCAAAGGATTGAATCTGTTTTATCGGTTATGGATCGGTGCCAAAGAAAAAACCAACGCATATGTGCCTGTGGAAATTCATTGGAGCGATGTGCCTGGACGAGATGATAAATGGAAAGCACAGACCATTGCAAACACAAGCGAAGACCAGTTCCGTGTAGAGTTTGAGTGCGAGTTTGTGGGATCGCTTCATACCTTGATTGATGTCAAGAAACTGAAAACACTGCCGTGGCGCCGACCCATACAGAAAACTCTAGACGGTATGGATGTGTATGAAGCAGTAAAGCCAGATCATATCTACGCCGTAGTGGTAGACACCTCACGCGGGGGTGGATCAGATTATCATGCCATCACGGTGATGGATGTGACTCAGACTCCATATCGATTGGTTGCAAAGTTTCGCAACAACTCCATGTCGCACCTGATTCTGCCAACTATCATCGACAAAATTGCCAAAGATTACAATAATGCCAATGTATTGGTGGAACTGAACGATATTGGAGAGCAAGTTGCCACAATTTTACACGAAGACTTGGAATGCGAGAATCTGCTGAATACCACCGTGCGAGGCCGAGGTGGTCAGGTACTGTCGAACTTTGGAGTTGGCAAACGCCAATTAGGGGTGAAAACCACCCATCCCGTGAAAAAGGTAGGATGCTCGGTTCTGAAATCTCTGATCGAAGAGGACAAACTGTTGGTGGAAGACTTTGATATCATCAGCGAACTAGCCACATTTGTATCTAAAGGCGACACATTTGAAGCAGAACCTGGCTATCACGATGACTTGGTAATGACCCTTGTTCTGTTTGCATGGATGACTTCTCAACCATACTTCAAGGATTTCACAAACATAGATATCCGTAGACTGATCTACGAAGATCAGATCAAAAGGATCGAAGAAGACTTGACCCCGTTCGGAATGATTGATGACGGCTTAGTGGCTGACGATGACAATACCATGTGGTGAATGCCTTTATTGAAAGTAAGAGTAGGCATAAATACAAACACAGAACCATTCCAAACTTCTGTTTGACCAAAGGAGACACACATGGGATTCCAACTTAGTCCAGGCGTAGAAATCAAAGAATTTGACTTTACAAACATTATTCCTGCTGTTGCTACTTCTTCAGGTGCATATGCGGGTCGATTTGTTTGGGGTCCAGTAGATGAAATTGTAACCATTTCAAGCGAAAACGAACTCAAGTCAGTGTTTGGTAAACCAAACGATGATAATGCTTCGGGATGGTTTGCTGCTGCAAACTTCCTCTCGTACGGCAACAATTTGAAAGTTGTGCGTGTGGTAGAGAACGGTATAGCATCGAATGCTTCATCGAATGGAGTAAGCGCATATATTCCAAACGAAACAGCATGGGATAGCGATGCACAAAATTTTGAGATAATTTCCAAATATCCCGGCGAACTAGGAAACTCTATTGGAGTTTATGCTTACACGCTTGAAGACGATCATGATGGGACGACTGGATACGATATATTTGACCAAACAGGATTACAGTTCTTAGATATATTTGATCGTCCTCCAAACTCGGTGAGCGGATTGGGAGATCAACTAACAGGTGGTTCTGCTTGGGCGCATGAGCGTAATGTATACGGCGATGAAATTAATCTTGTCGTGATTGATAAAACAGGTGAAATCACGGGTATTAAAAACACCGTGCTTGAACGATATGAAGGTGCATCGCTAATGGTTGGTGCTAAAAAACCAGATGGTTCAACCAACTACATTCGCGCTGTAATTAACAATTCTTCTGCTTACATTTGGATGGGTAAAGAATTTAGTATCAACGAAATAACCCTCAACGATTCACAACCTCTTGCAACTGTAAATCCAGTAAATAATAATGGAAATTGGAATCTATCAAATGGTTCTGATGGTGAACAGCCGGTCGGAGGCGATTTCTTCTCTTCGGATGGTTCTCGTGGATACGGACGATTCCTTGATGCAGAACAAGTTGATGTTTCTTTGATTTTGCTCGGCGCACCGCAAGGTACTAGTTCTCACGATGCGAACTCCCTCCACAACGATTTGTCTAAAGCAATTGTTGAACAGATCGCAGAGAAGCGTAAAGACTGTGTAGCATTTGTGACTGCACCATACGAAGATATTTTTGATGAGGCAAATGCATCAGAAGTAACCTCTGCATTGATTGACTATCGCAACGAAGTGTTGAATGTTTCCAGTTCATATGCAGTAATCGACAGCGGATGGAAATATCAGTACGATCCATACAACGACAAGTATCGTTGGGTTCCGCTGAACGGAGATACCGCAGGCCTGTGCGCTCGCACAGACTCTGAGCGCGATCCATGGTATTCGCCAGCAGGATACAACCGTGGCCAAATCAAGCGTGTAGTTAGGTTGGCTTACAACCCCAACAAGACTCAGCGTGACGAACTGTATCAAGCAGGAATTAATCCTGTGGTATCTTTCCCCGGCCAAGGCACAGTTCTCTTTGGAGACAAGACCATGCTTGCTAAGCCAAGTGCATTCGACCGCATCAATGTGCGCCGTCTGTTCATTGTGCTAGAGAAGGCAATTGCCACAGCATCGAAGTTCCAACTGTTTGAGTTCAATGATGAATTCACCCGTGCTTCGTTTGTATCGCTTGTAGAACCATTCCTGCGCGATGTTCAAGGTCGTAGGGGTCTGAATGACTTCAAGGTTATTTGTGATACAAGCAATAACACCCCTGAAGTAATCGATAGCAACCGCTTCGTAGCAGACATCTTTATCAAGCCTGCTCGTTCAATCAATTTCATCACTCTGAACTTTGTTGCTACACGCACAGGTGTAGACTTTTCAGAAGTAGCAGGCGGTATCTGAACCATTCAAGGTAACTAAAGGAGAATTAAATGGCAATTAACATAACAGATTTTGCAGCAAATCTAAGAGGCGGAGGCGCTCGCCCAAACCTATTTCAAGTCTTTTGTGGAGCAGTTCCAAAGATCGGCGGCTCGCAGGCACTGGACAAAATAACTTACTTATGCAAGGCAGCATCAATTCCGTCTTCAGAAGTAACTAAAATTGCTGTTCCGTATCGTGGCCGTAACATCTATGTTGCGGGGGTTCGCCAGTTTGAAGAAACATGGAACACCACAGTCATCAATGATACCGACTTCATTATTCGCCGCGCGATGGAAGCATGGCAGAATGCCATCCACTCACACGAAGGTAACATCGGTGAAACCGACATCAGTAGATACGGCACTGATATCACGGTGACACAATTGAACCATATTGATGGTTTGGCATTGCGTACCTACAAGTTCAAGCACGCTTGGCCAACCAGTGTTGCCGCAATCGAACTTGCAGCAGATAGCAACGATGCCATTGAAGAGTTTGAGATTCAATGGGCATACTCGTGGTGGACGAGTGCCCCCGTCGATAATGCAAGCAGCCGTGATGGTGAGGCTGGTCAGACCACGACTTCGTAATCGGAGTCTACATACGAGTGAGGAGATTTTACTATGGCTTTGAGCGATCTGTTTGGCTTTCCACTAGGTAGACGGCGCAAAGAAAACAGTGATTCAGAAATAGGGGGCAACAGCAGACTAAAATCTGTTGTAGCCCCCAATTTTGATGAAGGAACTGCTTCTGTAGAAATTGCACCGTCAGGATTTTATGCATCCACTCTAGATCTTGATTGTCAGATCAGGGATGATAATACCCAAATTACACAATACAGAAGCATGGTTAACCACGGCGAAATTGAAAGCGCCGTGGACGATATCATTAACGAAGCCATTGTTACTGAAGAAGGAACTCCAACGGTTCGTCTAATTCTTGATGATATCGAAATGTCTGAGAAGGTAAAAGATGCCATTCGTCAGGAGTTTGAAAAGATTCTCAGAATGCTTGACTTCAATAATCGTGGATATGAAATATTTCGCAAGTGGTATGTGGACGGCCGCATCTATTACCACATGATCATTGATCCCGATCAGCAAAGCAAAGGTATTCAAGAGTTACGGTTTGTTGATCCTATAACCATTCGCAAAGTTCAAGAAATCAAGAAAGAAAAACAACCAGGCACAAACATTGACCTGATCGGAGATGTGCAAGAGTATTTCTTGTTCACGCCCGAAACCAAACCAGGCATGGGGATCGGTCAGGCAGTCAAGATCAGTCCTGAGTCTATTGCATATATCAATTCAGGATTATTTGATCCCATCAAAAAACTCATTATCAGTTACTTGCACAAAGCAATCAAACCACTAAACCAGTTGCGTATGATTGAAGATGCTGTGGTGATCTATCGTATCTCTCGCGCACCTGAGCGCCGTATTTTTTACATCGATATTGGTTCTTTGCCCAAGATGAAGGCAGAAGAATACATGAGAAGTCTGATGAACAAGTACCGCAACAAACTGGTTTATGATGCTGCAACCGGCGAACTCAGAGATGAAAAGCGTCACATGAGTATGCTTGAAGATTACTGGTTGCCACGCCGTGAAGGCGGCAAAGGCACCGAGATTCAAACGCTACCAGGCGGACAGAATCTTAGCGAGATGCAAGATGTGGAATACTTCAAGAAGAAACTGTATCGTTCGCTGAATGTTCCTATTTCTCGCTTAGAAAGCAATAATGGATTCAATCTTGGTCGATCTAGTGAAATCACCCGCGATGAACTCAAGTTTTCCAAGTTTGTCAGCAAACTACGCAGCAAGTTCAACGGACTGTTCTTGCAGATTCTGCGTAAACAACTCACCATAAAGAAGATCATCAGACCTGAAGAGTGGCCTGACATTGAGTTTAAGATTCACTTGGACTATCTGAGAGACTCACACTTCACCGAGTTAAAGAATGTTGAGATTATGAAAGGCCGTCTAGAATTGTTGAGCGGAGTAGACAACTATTTGGGACGCTACTTCTCTACTGCATGGATTCGCAAGCACATTCTTATGCAACCTGAAGAGTTGGTTGCAGAATTGGATACACAAGTGACTGCCGAAAAGAAACTAGGCATCATTAGTGGCGAACGCGACACCGCTCAAATCAAGACCCGCATTGATGCTCTTGAAACCGTTGACAAGTATATTGGTAAGTACTACTCGCTTGGATACATTCGCAGAAACATTCTGCAACAGAACCCATCTGAGATTGCTGCTATGGACAAGGAAATCGAAACAGAAAAAACGGCAGGTATCAAGCCAGAGCCTCGGCCCGATCTTATCAAAGCACTTGGTGGTGCAAAGGCATATGGTGTGGGATACGATCAAACTCCCAACAATGTCACCAAAGATGTGGATACAGGGTTAGACACTATTGGATCAGACAAAGATCCGTCCATGAGTGTTGATCCTAACGATCCAAATGCTCCGCAAGATACACAGTCGCAGTCTGTTGCTCCCACCAATGGAGAACCAACAGGTTCAGGTGGTGCTGCGGTACAAGATACTGCTTTGAATGGAGCGCAAGTAGACAGTTTGCTTACCATTGTCACCAATGTGAAAATGAGACTGTTGCCCAAAGAAGCAGCGAAAGCACTTGTTAGTGCAGCATTCCCGTCACTTAAATCTGAACAGATCAACTCCATCTTTGATCCCATCGAAGTGGATACGGCCCCACCCCCTGTGGTTCCACAAGCACCAAACATTCCTGGCGCAAAACCTGCTGCTCCCAAAGCACCAAAGAAACCAAAGGTGTAATTAATGCCAACTCCAATATATGACATCTATGCCGAGCAAGGTGCCAAGTTAGAAATTGAGTTTTTATACGAAGACTCAAATGAAAATGGAGTAAATCTTACAGGAGCATCAGGATATACCCATGGCCATATGCAAGTAAGACGATCCACAGAAGAAACAAGCACAGAAGTGATTTTGGAAGTGGAAGATGATGATGCTTCGGTGTTGGGAGTCACAGGATACTCAGGAGAATTTACCTTGACATACGGGGGAATCACAGGCAATATCCTGTTAGAAGTGGATGCAGAAACCATGGCCTTGGTTCCACCTGGCAAGTACTTTTACGAGATTCAGTTGATTGCAACATCAAACCCGCTGAAATTGCTACGAGGACGATTCATTGTGGAGCCAGGAGCGATACGATGAGATATCGAGTAAGAATAACACAAGCCAGAACTCCACTTGTAATTGTTAGAACCATAAATAGGATTACGATACGGCAACAAACGCCTGAGTCCCGTGTGGTTTGGTTCTAACCCATAAGGAAAACAGATGTCTGACAGCACAATCAAGATTAAGCGTAGCACTGGCACAACTGCACCCACGGCCGGTACAGATATTGTGATTGGTGAACTTGCCACCGCGATGGATAGCAGCGGTAATGGTGCAAACAACAAGGTATATCTTGGCATTCAAAACGCAAGCGAAGGCACCACAGCAGTTGCCATTGGCGGTAAATACTACACCGATGCCATTGACAATCTTGCTGTTTTCAAGACCATTGCAGTTGAAGGACAGTCTAGCATTGTTGCAGACTCTTCTACCGATACGCTAACCATTACAGGTGGTGCAGGTATCGTCATTACCACAAACGACAGCACAGATACTCTCACCATCACAGCAACTGATGCCGGTGGAACCGTAACCAGTATCACTCCCGCAGCAAGCAACGGCAGCGGAACTGCGATCACCACAAGCGGCACCATTACTGTTGCAGGTACTGCCAACGAAGTTGAAACTTCTGTAAGCGGCACAACCATTACTGTTGGTTTGCCCGATAGCGTCACAATCACTAGCAATCTGACTATCGGTGGTAATCTCACAATCAACGGTGTTACTACCACAGTAAACTCTACCACCATCACAGTGGATGATCCTGTGTTTACACTTGGTGGAGATACGGCTCCAAGCAGCGATGACAACTTAGATCGCGGCATTGCTTTCCGTTGGTATGATGGTAGCGAGGCTCGTCTTGGATTCATGGGATGGGATGATAGTGCCCAAGCCATTGTTTTATTCAAACAAGCAAGTAATACAAATGAAGTGTTTGGTGATGATGTCTCTGTCGGTGGCGAAGTAGCGACTCCTTTAGAAACCAAAGCCAAACTGCATATAGGTAACACTATCAGACTTCATGGTTTAACCACAGGTGCGAATCGTTATATTGATCTCACTTGCTCTCCAACGGCAGAACGCACAATAACTATCCCTGATGTGACAGGCACACTGGTTTCCACAGGAAATCTAACCGCAATCACAACCACAGGAACCATCACAAGCGGTACATGGCAAGGTGGTGTGATTGCAGGACAGTACGGTGGCACAGGAGTAGCAAACACAGGTAAAACCCTCACACTCGGAGGAAACTTTACACATACTGGAGCGCACACTTTAGGACTTACCACCACAGCAAACACAAGCGTAACACTTCCAACCACAGGCACTCTAGCAACTTTGGCAGGAACAGAAACACTTTCCAACAAAACCATTGACGGCGGAACATTCTGATAGGAGACTCTCATGTTAACAAGTAAAACCCTTCTAAATCAAATCTTAGACGAAAACATCATCGGAGCCAAAGAAAGCATTCATACGCTGCTGGCACAAAAAGCCAAGGTGTACTTGGAAGATAAAAAGCGTTGCATTGCTTCCATCACCTATGGCCCTTGCTCGGAAGCAAACGGAGAAGGCAACTGCGGATGTGATGAACAAGTTGAAGAAGACTACGAATGCAATGAAGCGGATAATCTTGAGGATATGAATGAAGCAAAGTATCCCATACCAAAGAGCGCACGCGAACGCCACACGACCAACGATCTGCTTGATGCCATAGAAAGGGCATACAAAAAGGATGGACTCGATGGCTACATCAGCGGCGGGGCCCGCAAAGTATTAGGCATACTTGACCCAATAACCGTTGAGGAGATTCTTGATGATGCCAAGGTTTTCTTTGGGAAAGATATCCAGTACGCATCAGAGGAGATCAAGGGTTTCCTGAAACCACAGGACTACGCCAAGCACAAGATTCACTTGGAAGAGGCTGAAGAAAACAAACTTACCGACAAGCAAAAGAAACTAGACAAGAACCACAACAATGTTCTTGACAAGCAAGACTTTGTGATTCTCCGAAGCAAAAAGAAGAAGAAAGAGGACTAACATGAAACTCATCACAGAACACACAGACGATATCCAAATCATCACCGAAGAGAAGGAAGGCAAAAAGTCTTACTTTATTGAAGGTGTATTCATGCAGTCAGATATCAAGAATCGCAACGGGCGCGTATATCCCACCTCTGTGCTTGTAAAAGAGGCAACCCGCTACAACAAAGAATTTGTGGAGGCTAACCGTGCCATGGGCGAATTGGGACATCCCGAAGGCCCACAACTGAATCTTGATCGCGTATCACACATCATCAAAGAGATGAAGATTGACGGCAAGAACATTTGGGGCCGTGCCAAGGTCATGGATACCCCATATGGTAAAATCGTCAAGAACATGATTGATGAAGGAGTCAAGTTTGGCGTTTCATCTCGCGGAGTGGGATCGTTGAAACCCACCAAAGATGGCATCAACGAAGTGCAAAATGACTTCAATCTGGCAGCAGTAGACATCGTAGCAGACCCGTCTGCACCTGATGCTTTCGTGGAAGGCGTCATGGAAGGAAAGGAATGGGCACTAGAAAATGGCAATTGGAAGCAGATTGAGCGCATCCGAGAAACCATCAAGCGTACACCCAAGATCAACTTGGACGAGGCAAAACTGCAAGCATTTAATGCCTTCTTGCGGGGCCTGTGAAAAACAGATTAGGCATAAATAGATGCGGTTTCATTACCTAAAGGAGATATCAAATGAGCATTCCTAAAGACTCTGTAAAAAAGACTCTGCGCGAAAGTGTAGAGTCAGTAATTGATGAATCAAAAGTTGCGGAAGGCAAACTCCCCCCTTGGCTAGAAAAGAAAATGAAGGATAAAAAGAAAGAAGAAGTAGAAGAGGCCAAGAAGTCCGAAGAAGAGGAAGAGGAAGAGGAAGAGGACATGGAAGAGGCCAAGAAGTCCGAAGAAGAGGAAGAGGACATGGAAGAGGCCAAAAAGGTTGTGAAGGAAGAAGAATGCTCATGCGATGAAGACGATGATCTTCCTTGGTGTGATGACTGCGAAGATGAAGACACAGAAGTTAATGAAGCAACAAATGAGATTGGTCGAATCAAGCGCATGACGATATCAGGTCGGCCTTCAGACTACAACAGTTCTGGCGAAAATCACAATTTAGAAGATCGCCCATACGACAAGGACCGCGACGGCACCACGAGCGGCAAAGGCAAGTTCTCGGCGTACCAAACTCTGTATCGTCACGGAGGTAATTACTTCCTTGTATCTTATTCCACAGCATCAGGTGAAACCATGATTTTCAAAGCAAATAAAAATGGTAAAGTTACAGACTGGAAAGGGGTTCATAAACTAATGAAAAGTACAGATCACTCAGGCCACGATGAATTCATCTCGGACTACCTTGGAGGTAAATCAGGTAAGTCATTTAAGATCGTCAAAGAAGCCAAAAAGTCTGATGATGAGAGTCATGAAGACGAAGACGAACTGGAAGAGGTAAAGAAGCCAGAACCAAAGAAGATGAAGGAACATCTTGCTCCTCTCTTTGATGGTCAAGAACTTTCGGAAGACTTCAAAACCAAGGTTGAAACCATTTTCGGTGCTGTGATCTCCGAGCGCGAAGCAGCAATCAAGGAACACTACGAAACAGTGCTGGCAGAAACAGTTGCTTCCACGCAATCTGATCTGGCAGAAAAGGTAGATGAATACTTGTCGTATGTGGTTGAAGAATGGTACAAGGAAAACAAGATTGCACTAGAACGCAGTCTTCGTGCAGAGATTGCAGAGAACTTCATGGAAGGTCTACGCAATCTGTTCACCGACAACTTCATCACCATTCCCGATGAAAAGGTGGATGTACTGGAAGCAGCAAACACCAAGATTGATGAGTTAACCTTACAGGTCAATGAAGAGATCAAGAATGGCATGGAAAAGACAAAGCGCATTGACGAGTTGGAAGCCAAAATTGCTTTCTCTGAGTCAGTTGCTGGCCTAACCTTGTCTGAAGTTGAAAAACTAAGGGGACTTTCAGAAAGCATTGAGTTTGATACAGTCGATGAGTTCAAGAACAAACTCGATGTGCTGAAGGAAACTTATCTCAAGACACCAGTACAAGAGACTCGTGATACACTCGTTGAAGATTCGTCAGCATCACCCGATGCACAATTGTCACCTGCAATGCAGGCTTACACTCGCACACTCGCAAAGTTTCGTAACTAACAATTCCCTCATCCGAGGATAACAAGGAGATTTAAATGGAAAAGATCGCAAACGCATCCCTTCTCACAGAAAAGTGGGCACCTGTTCTGAACCACGCTTCAGCCGGTGAAATCAAGGATCAGTACCGTAAAAATGTCACCGCAGTTCTTCTAGAGAACACCGAGCGTGATCTCAGAGAAGTTGCTGTGAACTCGCTTTCAGCCTCTGGCGACGCAGGCACACCATCATTGGGTGGTAACATTGCTTCGTTCTCGCCTGTGATGATTTCGCTTGTTCGCAGAGCATTGCCAAACATCATCGCTTACGACATCGCTTCTGTGCAGCCAATGAGCGGTCCTACAGGACTCATCTTTGCTATGCGCTCGAAGTATGTTGCAGGTGGTGTAGTTGGTAACGAAGCCCTGTACGATGAACCCGATACCGACTTCTCTGGCGCTCGTCCTGTAACTGGTTCTGGCCGTACAGCCAATAGCGTTGGTGCAGGTGGACTCACCGGCGACACCGAAGTGACCAATGACAATAATCCTGATGCTGAAGGTGGTCGCGTACACGGCGGTGGATACGGTGCCCATGGCGCTGCTGCTACTGATCCGCTCTCTGCCAACTACTCAGTTGGTGGTGGTATG
>Ga0194129_10003205_pt1 | contig 23047 bp, 26 predicted proteins | sample TA2KigCa35mmetaG_FD_150862 | JGI IMG/M metagenome (GOLD analysis project Ga0194129, IMG submission 150862) | Freshwater microbial communities from Lake Tanganyika, Tanzania - TA2015038 Kigoma Deep Cast 35m | ecosystem: Environmental > Aquatic > Freshwater > Lake | place: Tanzania: Lake...
AAGACCAAACCAGTAATATGTCAATTGCCCCGCAGAACCCGTACCCAGAGAGTGGTCGCAGGGAAATCATGTTCCAGCGCACCATGGCTCCAAGCATCCCTGGTAACAAGGGACCGCTTCGTTTTGAAGAGGGCGTAGCAACGGACACTGACGTTCCGAACGACTTCTCAATCGGTGCGTACTACGACACCTCGTCGTCCCCAATGCGTCAAAACCACAATAACCCTGAGATGTTCTACAAGCATGCAGAAGACACCATGCGTGAGCGTGCCCACGTCGGCTCAGCCTCGTGGATTGAGGCTCCTGCCCTTCTTCAAGACTTTGTAACTGGCGCAATGTCTGGTGACGGTATGCCAACGTTTGAGATAGAGGTAAACAGCGGCTCCCACATGAACAGGCCAAACCCAACAGTCGTTTCTGACTAATTACAACCGAGTAGGTAACGGTTGTGGCTGGTTACGGCAGTTCTCCGTCAGGTAGAAGTGTTGACCCTAGAAAAGTCATTATCCCACTAACCACTTCTTTGTCTGGTATCCCCATTGCTGGGTCGTATCAAGGTGGTGGACTCTATGACTTTTCGGCAATGAGAAAGGCACGTTGGTCTGAGTTTTACAGCACTCAGCACGGCCACAAAAACTTAGGATACGACTACAACTTTAAAAACAAGTTTGCAAAGAACGACAGTGGTCGTCGTATTGGTTTCATTGGTGGTGGCTATCAATCTGCTCGTCGTGAGTCTAGTAGCGCTAAAAGTGTGCAAGAACCAACGGACGCTTTTAAAGCGCATAAACCGTTTACTAGATTAAAAGGCGCTGGTGTTTCTCCACGAATTCGTTTTATTGACACTGCTCGCATGCGCTCCCGTGCAATTAATGTGTATAACAAAGCAAATCCACAAAACATCAATGAACTTGACCTTCAACGAAAACTTGACTATCAAGAAATAAAAGAACTACGTGGTGAATCTTTTGGGCCAAAAGACCGTGGTGCAGGTTTTGGAAGGTTGCGATGAGCGAATCCTGGATTGCAATAGTTGTCGCTGCCGTTCCAGTATTAGGTGCAGGAATTGGTTGGTTAATCAAGTTTGTATTGGACTTTCGTGAAGAAAACAGAAACGACCACAACCTTGTCATGGAAGCAATTAACGAATTAAAAACGGATGTTCGTGAAGTAAAGGGCGACTTGCATGACCATGTTAAATGGCATTTTCTTAAGAAAAAGTAAGGAACTATATGAGCGTATTTAAAAACGTACTGTTACGCATGCTTGCAACATTTGCAGCCAGCGGTCTTGGAGTTATCGGCGCTGGAACCATCGCTGGCGTCCCAGTGTGGAAAGCCGTGTTCATGGCGGGCATTGCTGGGGTTGCCACCGTTGTTGAGGGATTGTCTCGTGAGTTCCTAGATGACGGGAAACTTGATGCCGAAGAAATCAATGCCGTTTTTGCAAAGGTTGACAAGAAAGCGCCAAAGGATGAGGCGTGAAAAAAGCAATTGTTGCGTTAGCCTTACTACTTTCGTCATGTGGTTATGACGGACATTACCGTTATGAGTGCCAGGACCCTATGAATTGGGCAAAAGAAGAATGCAACCCGCCTGCCTGCAAGGTGGACGGTGAATGTTCTAAAGACCTTATCGGATTTGATTGGGAGGAAACCAATGAAAAATAGACTTACCCCAGAAGAACTTGATGCACGACTTAAATTTGTTGTTGGCTGTGTGCTGGCTGGCGTTTTAACGATTACCACAACTGGTGTGTTATACGCACTTGTGTTTGTTACTCAACCAATTGGAGTGCAATCAGAAAACGATAAAATGTTTTTTAGTGTGTTGTCTAGTGTGGCTACGTTCATTACTGGAACGTTGGCTGGCTTGATGATTTCAACTGGTCGTAATAAAGAATCGGCGGAATTAGAAGAAGTTGTTGAAGAGTGACTTTAGGCAGTCAGTTTAAAAACACGTACTGGCAAAATCCAGATACGGGTGATACCACTGATTACTCTGTACGTGAAGACTACAGAGTAGCGGAAGAAGTTAATTCTAAACGTGACACCAGTCCTCAAGGGATGTTGTTTAGCCCATATGCCCATACTGGTTTAGTACAAGACCCTACGGTAAGTAGTGAAGACCGTACTAGAGCCATTAAAAAGTCGCTAGGTTTAACAGACCCCGTTGATTACGCACGTCGTGCCAGACTTAAAGGACCAGCAGCCGAGGGACACATTGCTGGATTTGTTGAGGCAATTAACAAAACCGATACAACAATGTCAGATATCGGCAGAACGAATGCCGTATTAACAGGAGAATTGGGGCGTGGTCGTGGACACGCCTCTTTCTACGGCGGGAACATCGTAGTTGGTGTTGAACAGGCTTACCAAAAAGTACCCATTAAAACGGTGGGTTATGAACCCTCCGATACACCAATTTTTAATGAAAAGTTCTGGAAAGAGGGACAATACGAGAAGCACAATCCAGAGGCAGCAGAATACTATCAAGACATAATTCAAGCCCCGAATAGAAAATATGCTCCAAAATACGTACCCGATGGTGAAAGCAAAGAGCATATTCGGTGGCGGCATCCTAATGGCACTATTTACACCAATGACGATTTAGAAGAACTAACCCTTGGCGATTTGAACGTGCCTATTAAAAATAGGCATTCAAAATACGCTCAACGACACGAAGTGGAAGAAAACGAACACGTTGAAGAATTGGATAACGACAGTAAACAAAATATTGTTGATTCACGAAAACAAGGAGCAGGAACAGGAAAATGGCATAGGTTCCACGATTTTGACAATGTAGACATTGACAATATAGTCAAAGTTTATGCGTCTGACGATACACGAGCACCCGACCACGACGTACTTGATTTTTTAGAAACTAATAACATTGTTCCAAACGTGTTTCCAGGTATTGGTAAAAACACTGAAAAGCATTCTGCAAGAATTGTAAAACTTGAAAACGGTCCCGACAGAAGGTCTATAAACGCAGACTACAAAACAGTAACTTGGCACACCCGTCACGAACCAGACAGAACAAAGCCCACTAAACTACCAACAAAAATGTATTTTACAATGGATGAACAAGGAAATAAAATTGAAATAGAAGAACCTATTACTCATGAAACTGTTCCAGTTAAAAACAAATACGTTCCAGTCACGTCTACACTTGTGCATGAAATTGGACACACTTTTGAACCTATGCGTGGTTTTAACAATGTACGAACGGAGCGAGTTCGCCGTAAAATGCGTAATAGTATAACGGACCCTGTTGCAGAAGGCTATGCCGATGCTCACACCGATAGGACATACTATCATCGTGGGCAGGTAGAGGATGTGTTTCACGATGTTGATGTTCGTTCAGAAAAAATTAAAAATAGCGGATACTCTTCTGAATACGGAAATTGGAACGCTACGGAAAGGGCACTCTATTCGGCTGTTCGTCAGCATTTGGCGGCAAATCCAGGAGATGACCTTGCAATTCCAAACCGTCTAGAACTACTAGAGCATTATCAAATTAGAGAAGACGTGATAGCCGCACACAATCACACGTTGGCACGACAACGAAGAGACGCCTCCCGTCGTTCTGGTAGAAGGACTTACCGATATGGGGGACATGCTCCCACTAATTTAGATGAGCATTATGATGTACACCTTGCAAATAAATTGGCTCTTGGTCAAATGTGGGAACATTTGCCTGAACTTCGTCCAGTTTTAAACAAACTAGGCTTTGGTAGAACTGCTAGTGAAGCCCATGAAGACTACATGTCAAGAACTGCGTCTCAAAAACCTTTATTTGAATCCGCCGTTCGGAACAGGCGAAGGAATGAACCGCAGACCGCAGACCAGTTATCATTAATACCAGCAAAAACACGACGCAAGAGGAGTTAAGCATGTCCAAAAAAGTTGATTGGGACTACGTTGTTCCAGTAAAAATGCCCGCTGACTTGAAGGGTGTGCAACCTGGTCGGTTGCCTGAGCACTTGCTTTGTCCCGCCGTTGGTGGTGGAAAACTGCACTGGCTTGCCGCAGCAGCGTGGGCTGCAATGGTGGAAAAGGCCAAAGCAGACGGTGTTGAATTAAAGCCTGTTTCGGCAGGAGATACCTACCGTACTTACGATTCACAACTTGCAGCGTTTAAACAGCGTTACACCAAAGAGCCAAACGGCAATGCAACCAGGACGTTTGAAGGCGTCAAATGGTACAAGAAAGACCCAAAACTAGCCAGCCTTGCTGCGCCAGGGTCCTCTCAACATAATTTGGGAATTGCGGTGGACGTTCATACTGCCAGCGGTCCCCGTCTTAAGTGGCTTATTGACAACGTTAAAACATTTGGTTTTAGTTGGGAAGTGGTTCCAGAAGAGCCGTGGCATTTGCGTTATGTATGCGGTGATGAAGTTCCTACTGCTGTTAAAACATACATGGATAAAAACGGTATTAAAGCCCCAGAAGTGAAAGAGGCTGCTCCCGTTGCCGCTCCTGCTGCTGTAAATACAGACGATGGTTTGAAACTGAAATTGGGAGACAAGGGTGACAAAGTAAAACAAATGCAAGAGTTGCTTACTAAAAAGGGCTTTGCTTGCACAGTTGACGGGAACTTTGGACCTGCTACCGAAAAAGCCCTCAACTACTTCAAAAAGTCTGTTAGCCTACAAACCAATGGTGTTTGCAATCAGCGCACGTGGGACGCCCTCACTGCGTAGTTTTTTCACAACTTGGAGCACAACATGGACAAGTCGTCGTTGCTGACCGACTTAACAGACCAATCAAAAGAAACCAAACACTATCCTTGCAAAATAGGTAGGTTGATTAATTCTTTAGAGGGTGACGAGCGTGAGGCATTGGTAAAAGCCATTGAACTCATTCGCACATCAAACCTCAATGGTAAGAATAGGTCGCATAGTAGTGTGTGGCTTGCTAAAGTGTTACGTAAGAACGGTTATCAAATAAGTGTAAGTACGATACAACGACACGTAAACAAGGAGTGTTCTTGTGACCAATCTGAAGGATGATTTGAACGGACCAGAAAAACGTGAAAAAGTGTTGGGCGATTTGCTTGACTTGCTCAAACGAAAAAACATAGACATTGCCGATATTGGTGACGTCAGCCGTGTTTCCATTTATCAGTCGTTAACAAAAAATGAAGAAGGTGAAGCAGAAGTACACGACCTTGCTGCAATTCAATTTTCTCCAACATGGGACAGTGGTCCAAAATGGCCTGTAATTCAACAAGGTCCCGCAATCAAACTGCCTACTAAAAAAGCACGCACTCTTAAAAAAAGCAAGTTTAAAAAGTGTGTAGTGGTTCCAGATGCACAGATTGGTTACTACCGTGGTCGTGACGGTAAATTAGAACCAACCCATGACGAGAACGCAATTAAAATCGTTCTTGAATTGATTTGCTCCGTAGAACCAGATGTTGTAGTTTGCGTTGGTGACAACCTTGATTTTCCTGAAATGGGTAAATACCTAACTACACCTGCCTACCAACAAACTACTCAAGCGGCAATAGACAGGGCTGCTTTACTATGTGCGGAACTTCGTAATGCTGCACCGCACGCAAAGATTGCTTGGCTTGCTGGAAACCACGAAGAGCGTATGCCAAAATATCTTCTTACCAACGCAGCAGCAGCGTACGGTTTACGCAAAGGAAATATGCCGCAGTCGTGGCCCGTTCTTACTGTTCCGTATCTGTGTCGCATGGATGACTACAAAGTGGAGTACCGACCTGGCTACCCTGCGTCCGATTATTGGATTAATGAGAAACTCAGAATCATTCACGGTGACCGTGTAAAGTCTTCTGGCTCAACGGCTCACGTTTATCTAAACAACGAAAAGACGAGTGTGATATATGGACACATCCACAGGATTGAAACGGCGTTTAAAACAAGGGAAGACTTTGATGGTCCTCGTACCATTATGGCTGCTTCTCCTGGTTGTCTTGCCCGCATTGATGGTGCTGTACCGTCTACAAAAGGTGGTGTGGACCTTGACGGGCGTCCGATTGTTCGGTACGAAAATTGGCAACAAGGAGTAGGTGTTGTTACGTATGAGGACAGGGGGGAGCACAAGTTCTCATATGAAGTAATGCCCATTTACAATGGGTGGGGCATGTACCGAGGTATTGAGTTTTCTGTTAATTAAACATGACAACTATTGTTGGTATTCAAGGAGATGAGTTTGCGGTAATCTGTGCAGACTCTCGTGTCACTACAAGTGATGACGCCCGACAAATAGGAACATTGCGAGAAGGTTCTGGAAAACTGGCACAAAATGGAAAATACATTATTGGTGCTGCTGGGGATGTTCGTGCCATCAACATCTTGCATCATGTCTTTCAGCCACCTACGCCTCCACAAAACATTCGTGGAAAGAAACTAGACCAGTTTTTTACGTCCAAATTTGTACCGTCTTTGCGAGAATGCTTTGACGCACAAGGTTATTCAGTTCCTGACCGTGAGGACAAAGAACATATTGCTGAACAGGGGTCGTCTATTATTGTTTCTATTAATTCTCAAATATACGTCATTGAATCTGACTATTCGTGGTCGTCGGAAGCCTCTGGACTGTATTCATTAGGTAGTGGCTCGTCGTATGCTTTGGGTGCTATGACGGTATTAATTCGTAACAAAAAACTAAACTCTCAACAGGCAAAAAGCATTGCTCTTCGTGCCTTAGCCATTGCTTCTAAGTACGACTCTGGTACTGGCGCACCGTATCAAGCGTTTGTGCAAGGACAAAAGGTTAGCACAAAACGTCGCAAAGCGGTATAATTGTCACACCTATCTACAGGAGAACATATGTCAAAGAAACTGCAAGTATCCGCACTAGCCGACGTAGCAACCAAAGGTGGCGCAGTGGGAGTTGTTTCCTACTTGTTTGCTACTTGGGAAATTGACCCTGCTCTTAACATCGTGGTTCTTCCCGTCCTTTTGTATTTACTCAATGCCGCAAGTACGTGGGTTGGGGACCCCACTGTTGCTAATTTCTTTGTCAAACAAAGCAAAGTTGTTGAGGCTGCTGTTAAGGAAACTGTTGCTCAACCAACTGCTGTTGCACAAGTTCCTGCCGTTAAGAAAGCCGTTACTAAGAAAAAGAAGAAGTAATATATAAATGGCAATTGACTTTTGGTCACCGTCTTATCGTGCTGCCGCCAGTGACCTGACGGTAGCCATCAGCCCGTTGGGGTTGGTGGAACTTGCCGATGAAGAGTTTGAGGTTCATGGTCCACGCTTAAATCGTTATTCGTCGGCTTGGGCATGGTACTTGGGTCACCATTGGGCATACCGACGTGAGATGGGCGAATCCGCTTTTTATCTTAACTACGTTCGCACAATGTCAGACTACATTACCAATTTTTGCTTTGGTAAAGGTGTCCATTTTAAATGCCCAGAACAAAACACTGCCATCATTCCGCACTTGTTAGATGACGTTTGGAATAGTCACAACAACAAGTATAAAGTGTTGTGGGAAATGGGGCAATTAGCAGGGGTTACTGGAGACTGTTTTGTTAAAGTTGCCTATGAAGAGCCGTATGTAGACACCGTTGGAATTCCTCACGAAGGTCGTATTCGTGTCATTCCACTTAACCCAGCGCATTGTTTTCCTGAATACCATCCGCATGACCGTGACAGGTTATTGAGGTTTAAACTTAAGTATCGTTTTTGGGGAACGTCTGCTGAGGGCACACGACAGGTTTACACTTTTACAGAAATCTTGTCTGATGAAATGGTTCAACAGTTTATTAATGATGAATTGATTGACGAATATCCAAATGCGATTGGTTCAGTACCAGTCGTACACATTCCTAATGTGAGTATTTCATCGTCGCCGTGGGGCCAATCGGATATTTGGGACATCATTCCATTGAATCGTGAACTCAATGAAAAGATGGTTGAAGTTTCGGACATCATTAATTATCATGCTGCCCCTGTCACCATCATTACTGGTGCTAAGGCAAGTCAACTTGAGCGTGGTCCTAAGAAGGTTTGGGCAGGTTTGCCCAAAGACGCACAGGTATTCAATCTTGAATCTCGTGGAGAAATGGCTGGAGCGTTGGAGTACATTCAATTTTTGAAGCGAACAATGCACGAAATTACAGGCATTCCAGAAACAGCATTGGGACAATTTCAACCAGTATCCAATACCAGTGGTGTGGCTTTGGCTATCCAATACCAGCCGTTAATGAATCGTTATTCAATGAAAAAAACGCACTTTACAAAAGGGCTTGAGCACGTTAATGAACTTATTATTCGTACTGCTTCTATCTTCCGACCAGAGATGCTTGTGTACAATCCTATGCGGGCAGCACGTCCAGAACGAGACCATCTAACCCAACTAGACCCAGCAGACCCAATTACTTATAAAACTACTGTTCATTGGCCTGAACCGTTGCCCGTTGATGTGCTTATCAAACTTAATGAAGTGCAGTCAAAGATGGGTCTTGGGCTTGAGTCCAAGCGGGGCGCTTTGCGTATCCTTGGCGAAGAGTTCCCCAATGAAAAAATGGAAGAAATCTTTGAAGAACTTATGGACGACGCCATTGACCAAGGTGCGTTGACCATGCTTAATTCTCAAATCCAAATGGCAGTCATGCTCGCCACGGGCATGGTTCCAGGTGGTGCGGGACCCGCAGCGACATCGGCAGGTGGTTCTGACGTGTCATCTACGGGAGATTCTGGAGCAGGCATGCCTGGAACGGCTGTCGGCCCTGTAGAATCAGACCTGATGAATCAAATGGTTAGTAGGGCTTATGGCGCAAGGTTAGCCCAGCGTCGTAGCCCTAGCGAAGAATAAAACGTTTAATTACCCAAGTCCATATCAGCCAAACTAGCGAGGTAGTACACATGGCAAAGCAAGCACAGGATGAAGTCGTCATCCCAGTAGAGGCGACTGAAACCTTTAAGAATGAGGCTGCTGAAGTAACTGGTCAGCAGACCAAACAGCGAACTTTCACCGAAGATGAGGTGGAAAACATTCGCAAGCAAGAAAAAGACAAGTTGTATAAGAAAGTGGACGATGCGGATTCCCGTGTCAAAGCACTTGAACAACAACTAAAAATCATGTCAGACGAACGTGAGGCTGCCCTTAAGGAAGCAGAAAAACGGGCAAAAGCCGAAGCCAAGGCTCTTAAAGAAAAAGAGTTTGAGGAACTGTCGGCTAAGGAACTTCTCATTCGTCAAGAGACGGAGTTTAATCAAAAACTCAACACGGTTGAGGCGGAGTGGAGGGCACGTCTTGAGGAAATTGACCGTGACCGTCAGGCACAGTCTGCCCTTTTGGAGAAAGAGCGCCGCCACCAAGAGTTACAAAATTACATTGGTCGCCGTGTGCAAGAGGAACAAGAGCACATTATTCCCGAACTTATTGGCATGATTAGTGGTTCAAGCGAGGAAGAAGTTGAATCACAAATTAACAGGTACAAAGAAGTTAGTTCTGCTATTCTTGAAAATGTTCAAAAGGCGACAGCGGAAACCCAAAGTCGTTTGAAGGGTGCGGGGGTTACAGCCCCACCCGTTGGGCCAATGGAAACTCAGATGGAGCAGCAAACGTTGACAGCCGAAGATATTAGGAACATGTCAATGGAACAGTATCAGAAGATGCGTGAGAGACTCTTGAACGCACGTTCTTCACGGGGACGTTTCTAACGAAACCGTTTTAGAACAAACAACTAATAAACAACAACTATCCACGGAGGATATTTTCAATGGCACTTCCAGCACCAGCAGGTGGTTCAATCACAGGAGCAAACCTAGCGTCAATTACGACGACTGGCTACTCGTCTGACACCACTCTGTCACCCGCAATCCAAGTCATCTGGAGCAAGGAAATCTTGTTCCAGGCAATGCCCGTTCTGCGCTTTGAGCAGTTTGCAGTGAAGAAGACCGAACTTGGCGTGATGCCTGGTCTCACTGTTAACTTCATGCGTTACACCAACCTCTCCACCAACGCTTCTGTTGGCGCAGAATTGACCGAAGGTGTGCGCTTGGAGCCAAATGCTCTGTCTGCTTCGCAGATTCAAATTACGGTCAAGGAACAAGGCAACGCAGTTGCTGTCACCGAACTGTTGCTCAACGCAGCGTTTGATGACGTCATGGCGTCGGCTTCACGTCTCCTTGGTCGTCACATGGCACAGTCCATGGACATTCAGGCACGTAACACGCTGTACGCTTCGGGAGTTCCCTTCGGTGGCGGCGCAGCCGTTCCGCCGAGCGTGGTCTTTGGTCGTCTGACCAACGGTGCTACCCGTGGTTCCATCGCCCCGTACGAGTACAGCGCCGCTGGTAGTGCAAGTGCTCCTGGCTACCTCTCGCCTGCAACCATCAAGGATGCAGTTGAGGTGTTGGCTGGTCAAAACATTCCTCGCCTTGGCGACACCTACGTGTGCTTCGTTCACCCGTCGCAGAGCCGCTCGCTCCGTGACTGGCCTGAGTTCATTGAAGTCACCAAGTACGCTGCTCCTGGCAACTTCATGTTGGGTGAAATTGGTCGCCTCTACGACGTTGTGTTCATTGAGACCACGCAAGTGCTCAGGGGTCAGACTGGAAGCGTCGTGGACGTGAACCCCAGCAGCGCTGGTGTCCAGGACCCGCATGCCGACTCGTACAGCGCCATCATGATTGGTGACAACGCTTTCGGTCAGGCAATCGCACTTCCTGTTGAACTCCGTGACGGTGGCGTCATTGACTTCGGACGTGAGCACGGTTTGGCGTGGTACGCCATCTGGGGCTTCGGGGTCATTACGCACGAGAGCCGTGTGCTCATCAACACCAAGGGTGGCGCAATCGGGGCTTCCTGATAGCGACAATCCAAGTAGTTGGGGTCGGCTGGGTGGTAATTAACGCCCGCCGACCCCGCTATACTTATGAAACACAATTAGGAGACAATCATGGCTAGGAAAAGTAATCAGTTTGCGGAATCTGTTGAAGATGAAACCGAGGTTGAAGTTGCAATACCCGTTCCTACGGAAGAAAGCAACTTAATACAAGCCCGTGTCAAAGGTTCATGGAATATGTACTGGGGTGGTTCGGTGTATAATTTTGTGGACGGAAAACGATTCAACATCCCCAAAGATTTGTACAACTACCTGCGTAAGAATGGTAATATCTACGACACTCTTGAGTAGGGAGTAATATGGCAGGGTTTACAATCCCCAACGCCCCAGATAATGACAAATCAACGCTTGACCAGTCTGAGCCAGACCGTGTTGATTTTGAAATTCTAGGTAATCGTAGAAAAGGCGTTGTTACCAATTCTGCCGTAACATCAGTTTCTGGCAATACCGTTGCCGTTGCTTCTGGAACGATTGCCTACGAGGGAACAGATTATGCCCTCTCTGCTAACGGCGCATACGCCCTGTCTGCTGCCCCGTCTTCTGGCAACAGGTTTGACCTTGTGGTTGCCCGCTTTGCAAGTGGCGCAGTAACTATTCAAACAATTACTGGAGTAGCAAGCACCACCAATCCAGTATTTCCCGCCCTTCCAAGCACTGATATTGTTTTGGCAGCAATTCTGCGGAGAACCAACGAGTCAATTGTTGCTAATGACATTATTGATAAACGTGCTTTTGTTCTTTCTAATGTTCCCGTTCCGACAACACTTGATAGTCTTTCTGATGTTACTGCTCCCTCTCCGTCTAATGACCAAGTACTGCAATGGAACGGTTCGGCGTGGGTAAACGCAACCATAGTTACTACAATTGATGGTGGGGATGGCAACCTTGTACTTGGTGGACAAGTATTTGGTTAAGGTTTCCATGTCTTTGGAACGCCCCATCCCACGACCTACTGGAACGGTTGAGGACATGATAGCCGTTAAACAAACAACTGTTCGTCGTCACCGTGAGGCGCAACCCTCTATTAACGCCCCAGAACAAGACACGCTTCCTGGTCCAGACTCATCTGACGAGTAACTTATGGCGCATTTTGACCAAACAATTGTTGACAGAATTACGGAAATATCACGTTCATATCTTCGTGACTTTCCACGATTCTTTCAAATTGCGTTTGACAACGTTTCACGTACGTACGAACTAGGACACCCAAACATAGACAAAGATAGTTTGTACATTGCCGTATACACATCCAATCAAGCAAACGAATTGGCGGCATCGGCGTTTTCTTTAGATGCCCGAAACGGCATTGTTCGTATGACATCTACTCCTGCCGCTAACAGTCGTTTAATGGTTGAAGGTTACTATTACGAATGGGTATCGCCAGATGACATGTCATACTATGCCCACCACGCCATTGAAGAACATGTTTACAACTTGGCTATCCCTCTTGAAAACATGTCTGACATTGTTGTTAACACGATTGGTTTGGCTACGGTAGTTAAATCATTGTGGGCTTTGTTGGGGGAATACAGTCGTGACATTGATGTAATGACTTCTGAGTCAGTGCATATCCCTGGCAGCCAACGTTACCGAATGGTGCAGAGCCTTTTAGAGTATTGGCAAAAAGAATATGAAAACCAAGCCAAGGCCCTTAACATTGGCGTCAATCGCATTGAGGTGCTTAACCTCAGCCGTGTCTCCCGTACGACCAACCGTTATGTACCCATCTATGTTGCCCGTGAAATCGGTGACTACGGTCCAATCAAACGAGTGTTCCCAGACCGTGACAGGGGCACTATTGACATCTCTGACCAAGAAGACGATTTGCGTGAAGACGTTTTTGTTGACACCACTCCCCCTGGCAGTCTTTATAACACTGGGCACTTCTGATGGATACCCGTGTTGAACTGGGGCTAATTCGCAAACAGTATCGTGAGTACAGCCGACATGCTGGTGAACACGTTGTGTATTACGAATTCCTACCTTTTGGCGCAGCAGCCAGCGCAAGTGGGTCTTATTATGACCCCGTTTACGATGAGGGCATTGGGGGAACGGGTGGTCGCAAATACAAAAACGGTGTCATTGTCCCTGTGCTCATGATTACCGAAACAGAAGACCAGAAACGTTCAATTCCTGAAGGTCGTCAACCAGTTGAAGTTGTTAACTTTGTAGCATCCATTGACGAATTTAGACGTGCTGGCATCACCGACCCGTTTGAGTACAAACAACACCTCAACGATTTGTTCATTTACGACGGTAGGTACTTTACTGTAACGTCGTACAAAGTGCGTGGTCGTATGCGAGATGACATTATTATCGTTGTTGAAGGTTTGGAAGTGTACATGAACCAAGAATACCCATTTGACCCTACGACCACGTTCAATGGCGTTTCGTCTTTGCCTTGGCCCTCTTCGCTTCCTACTATCTGATAAAATTGGTTTAACTTTGACGAGCGTCAAAGGGTACAACTGCCTAGAAGAATCGGAGTGCTATGAGCACTGAGTCAATGTCGTCTGCCCGTTCTTCTAGACCGTCTTTTTTATCGGGCACATTAGAAATTGTAAAGTACGCAGAGTTTCTTTCCAAAGAATATGCAAAGGCGTTGGCTCAATCAATTAAGGAAGTGTCTAGAGAAGAAACCAAAGAACTTCGTAAAAAGGCAAAAGAGTCCAGCACGGCATGGGCACGGTTGTCGTCTGACCTTGAATCAAGGTACAACGAAAAAACTGGTAATTTTGAATTTGGCGTAATGGACCAACGCACAAAGAGCGCCAAAATAGCCACTGATTTAGAGTACGGAGTGCCTAAACAAAACGCCCCGCAACCCCTGTTGCGTTCCCATACCGTCAGTAATCAAAAAGAACTTGGTGACCGTATTGCTAATAAAGTACACGCTAAACTAAAGGAAAAGTACCGATGAGTCGTGTGGGCTTACTCCTTGCTGAAGATGAGGCTATGAAAGCCATTCTTAGTAATTTAACAGTCACCGATGACCGTAATAATTCCCGTTCAGTAGATGTCTTTTTTCGTTATCCAGAAGGCGAAACAGAACGTTCTTATCCGTTTATCACTATTGAACAAATTGATATCATCCACGCTCGTAACAGACAACACTCCGAATCAGATATCTTTTTTAGGACTGGGGCTGGTAATGCTCCAGCCATTCCAGCCAATTCACCCAATCGTATGGATTATTGGCCCAGCGTTTCTACTGACTTTAGTTTTAAAACTGGTAAAAACAATTATGCATACTTGGAAGCCAACGAACACGTGCCAGTGGATTTGTTGTATCAAGTGTCAACGTTTACCCGAACCGCTTTACATGACCGCCAAATGACCGCAAAAATGCTTACCGAAGTGTTTCCTTGGAGAAAGGGCTTTATTGACATTGGGGCTGACAACACCATCCGTCGTTTGGACCTATTGGACTGGACAACGGCTGACCTGCTTGACCCAGAAGCGGGTTATCGCAAACGCATTTTTCGCAAAGTTTACACCGTACAAATGACTGCCGAGATTCCATCATCTCGTGTCGTTGGTCGTAAGGCGGTGGAAGAGATTATTGGTAATGTTGAGATAATCAACAGCGTCAATGGAAGTGTCTACAACATAGATGAAAACTCAACAGAACCCTTTTCTGATTGATGTTTTTATGAACAACCACTGCACAACAACGTGTAAAGTCCCGTTATTTAAGGTATACTTTTTCTAAGGAGTAATATACAATGGCTTATTCACGACCTGGCGTTTACGTCTCAGAAGGCGCTTTTGCCACCACATCCACCGCTGGTGCGGCTACTGTTGCTGCTGGCTTTGTCGGCACGGCTTCTCGTGGTCCAGTTGTCCCAACACGAGTGAACTCGTGGACTGCGTACAAAGCACTGTACGGGGACATTGATAGTGCTTACGATTTGCCGTACGCCGTTTATCACTATTTTGCAAATGGTGGTCGCAGTGCATTTGTGTCCCGTGTGTATGACTCATCTCATGCCGCAGCCGCCTCTGTAAACGTGGCTGGAACTGTTAACGGTGGTGGCTCAACTACAGTGTTTACAGTTTCTGCTGAAAACGCTGGCGTGTGGGGTAACAGCCTTACTGTTACTACTACTGCTGGTCTTGTCACTGGTAACGAGCCGACATTCAACCTCATTGTAAAACTGGATGGAACGGAAGTTGAGCGTTGGAGTGAGGTCAGTCTTGACCTATCGTCAAATCGTTATTTGTCTACGGTAGTTAATACGTATTCAACGTATATTCGTGTTTCCAACGTTGCTGCGTACACGTCGGCATTTACCGTTACTGCGGCTGCCAACTCCGCTCTTGTTTCTGGTTCTGATGGAGTCAGCGTTGCAAACGGCGACTGGAACGATGCGGTAAGTCGCTTTGATTCCGTCACGGAAGAGTTGGTTCTCAACCTCGTCAACATGACAACGGCTGCCGTGGTAAACAACGCCCTTACGTACGCAGAAAACCGTGGTGATGTGTTTGTGGTCATTGACCCCGCTACGGTTACAAGCGGCGCTGATGCTGTTTCAGCAATCAGCGGATACAGTGCGTCTTCGTATGGAGCCGTGTACTACCCCAAATTGAAGATGGTAGACCCATCTAAGACTGGTGCGGCAGCCATCCGTGACACTGCTCCTGGTGGTGCATTGCTTGGACTCTACTCACGTGTTGAGGCTGAGCGAACAGTCGCCAAAGCACCTGCTGGCTATGCATACGATTTGCGTGGGGCCTTCGGTCTTGTGACCTCCTTTACAGAGGCTGAGCAGGGAACAATGTACGACGCACATGTAAACACGTTGAAAGCGGTTCCAGGCGCTGGTGTCATTGTCAACGGTGCTCGTACTTTGAAGAAGACGGACATCACCAAGTTTGTTCCAACCCGTCGTAGTTTGAACTACGTCAAGGCACAGTCCAAACGGTTGACCGAGTTTGCCATCTTTGAGCCAAACAATGACCGTTTGTGGACAACCATTGAAGTTCGCCTATCCAAGTTTCTTTCTGAATTTTGGTCGGCAGGTGGACTCAAGGGTGGAACTGCTGCACAAGCGTTCTACGTCTTGTGTGATTCAACAAACAACACGTCAAACACGATTGAAAACGGGGAAGTCCATGTTGAGGTCGGGGTTGCACTGCAAACTCCCGCCGAATTCATTGTCATTGAAGTCAGCCAGTTCACTGGCGGCTCTACCCTCACGGAAACCGTCTAAGGAGTAATAATGCCTATTTCACAACGTACTGACCCGCTTCGTAACTTCAAATTCCAAATTCAAATTGTTACTGCTCCTTCACTAAACACGCACACTGGTGGTTTGGAAGGTCTTGGATTTGCAGAAATGTCGGGACTTAGCGTCACCAACGAACTCATCGCCTACCGTGAGGGTGGGATGAACACGCACCCGCACAAGATGGTGGGTCAATCTGATTTTCCGCCAGTTTCGTTTAGTCGTGGTGTGTTTGCCAACCAATCACAGATGTGGAAATGGCAAACATTTATACACTCATGGCAACAGGGGGCAGCATCGCAACCAGGTGCAACAAGTTCAGGGAGCACTGGTCTACGTAATTTGGCTGCTGGTAATGATTACCGTTGTGACATTATTGTAAGGGTTTTTGACCATCCCTACACCGCAGCCGACAACAATGGCGGTTATTATCAGAGAACTGACCTTCCTGATGCAAACACTAAGCCTGGTGTTGCCCGACTTGGTTTTAAACTTTTTAATTGTTGGCCTGGTGTTTGGGCAATGAACGGTCTCAATGCTGGTGATAACGGTATTTTGATTCAACAAATGACTATTCATCATGAGGGTTTTGTAATTGCCTTTACTGAGACAGAATTGGCTGCGTTAGCACAAGCAAATTAATACAACTTTACAAGTTAAGTAGGAGCACAATATGAGCAATACACAATCGTCGGCTGCCGCCTTTAATGAAGCGCTGGTAGAACCAGCGCCACGTGTAGACCTTCCGACAAGTCTTAAAGTTGATTTAATGCGGGGTCTTTTAAACCCTCTTGACAACGAATGGCAAATGTCGGCAGTGGTTAGAGAACTAAACGGAACTGACGAGGAGGCGTTGGCGGCTTTTGACGTGCAAAAAGGCGTATCGTACTCCGAATACATGACGCACATGCTAAAACGAAGCGTTACATCTATTGGAAACGTTGATGTGCTGGGACGTGCAGAAATAATTGACGAACTTATCATTGGTGACCGTGACTTGTTGTTTCTTGGGGTGCTCAAGGCAACTTACGGGCGTTTTAGAGAGTTTCAGGTTACTTGTCGTGAATGTGGGGGAAGTAACGACGTAACAATGGACCTTGAAAATGATTTTAAAATGGAAGACCCTAAACACGATTTACATGAAACAATGAAAATAAAGTTAAAAAACGGTACGGTTGTAGAACTGCTTTACCCCAATGGTGGAGATAGTCAAGCCGCTAGTAAAAAAGGAAAAACTACTGCCGAACAGAATACGTACATTCTTTCTCGTTGCGTTATATTACAAGGTAAAAGTGATAACGACAAAGAGGCGTGGGCAAGGGGGTTGTCATTGGCTGACCGTAACAAGTTGGTCAAAGCCCTTTTCTCAGCGCAGCCAGGGCCTCGTATGGAAGAGGTGGAAACCCAATGCGCCCACTGTAATGCTAAAATTGTATTAGCACTAGATTGGGTCTCACTTCTATTTGGCTAATCTGGTTAAAATATATTGGGAGTACGAAGCGATTGCCTCTACGTATGGAGGTTTTGGTCTAGAAGACCTGAAATCCATGACAGTAAGACAACGAGCGTACTGGTTTCGTATGGCTCGTTGGAAAAACTCTACTGGAGGTTAATCCGTGGTAGACAACAACGAACCTAACTTAGCAACAGGAGGTCTTGGCGGCGATAGTGCTGCTGAAGGCTCTGCGGCTAGTGCTATGGGCAACGCCGTTGTTAACTCACGCCTCAGCGTTGATTTGACCATGCTAAAAGGTCTCAACGAAGAACTTACCAAACTTGATGGCAACGTAAAAAAGATTAAAGACAAGTTTAAATCTCTTACCAGAGAAGCAAAGGACCTTACTACTCAATTAAATAAGGCAGCCACTGCCATGGGCAAGATGGGCGGTAGCGCTGGTTCCTCTGGATATATGGACACGTCTAAGGGAATGCCTCCTGCGGCATCTGCGCCTCCTCCTGGAACTGGTGGTTCTGGAATAAGCACCGAAGCCGCCGATGCGATTGCTATTTTGGCTCAGTTGGGAATAGGCTCTTCTGGACCTGGAGCAGCACCCGCAAGTGGTGGTACTAAAAAGACAAGTGCTTTAAAAACTTTTACTGGTTCAAAAGGTTTTGAAGCCTTACAAATGGCTGTTCAAGAAATTGACAACCGTGTAGACAGAAACAAACAATACGCTTTGCCCGCTGACCGTTTGAGCGTTGTATTGCAACAACAATACAACATGAGTCAAGGACAAGTACAACGTGATTTGCGTGACCCACTCCGACAATACAAACTTGGATACGGAGGTATCAATGAGTTGTTAGCAATGCAATCTCGTACTGGGTTGAGCGCACGAATGCAGGCGAGTTCTGTTGAATCGTTGCGTGCATTGACTGGTTATTCAGCAACTGCTGGAGACGTTACTCAATACATTGAAAGTATGGGGCAGGCTGACACCGTAAACAGAATGTTCATGATGACTGGAACGAGTCTTTACGGAATTGGTGGTCAACAAAAGTCGGCAATGCAGGTAAATCAAGAACTTATTCAACGGCTTGGTTTAAACAATCGTGAAATCATTGAAGGTGGTCGTCAGGACGGGTCGGTTCTTCGCCAACGTTTGTCAATGGCTGGATTGGACCAAGGGGCGCAGGACATGCTCCTTCAATACGCAGAATCCAACATTTCGTTTAAAGAACGTGGCGGTCAAGGAACTTATGACCCGTCAAATAAAGCACATCGTAGCATAATGGGAATTGAAGGGAACTACGCAACTCAAGAAGAGGAAACCACTCGTACTGAGGTAAGCCGTGAGGAACAAATGTACAAACGGCAGGCAGACAACTATGCACAAATGGAAAAGAACCTTCAGGCAACTAACAAAGCGTTAGAAAAGTTTGAAGACTTTTTGTCAAGCATTATTGGTGCACGTACTTCAATACGTGGAAACCCAATTGCCAAAATGACACAAATGTTAGGAATGGGTTTGGCCCCATTCTTTCCACATATTGGTATTCCTTTGATGGCTATTGGTGGTGTTCTTGGTGACGGTGGTGAAGGCGGGGGAACGGGACGTATTCAAGCCAAAAACCCAACCAACAAGGTTCGTGCTGGGAATCAAGACGCCCTTTTGTCACAGTTAAAGCCAACATTGCGTGAACCGTTGGAACGTTTGATGACGGACCGCCCTGGAATTACCATTATGAAAGGAGGTGCATACAGAAGTCCACAAGCACAAGATGCGTTGTTTAGGTCACGTTACGTTAAAACAGATAAAAAAACAAACACGTATTTTGAAGGGTCATATTGGGAAAAGAAACCTGGTGAACCAATGACTGCCCCTCCAGGGTTGTCGTACCATGAAATTGGCTTGGCAGCAGACCTTAACTTTGCATCTAATGAAGATGTAATGTGGTTGCAAAGAAATGCAAGTAAATACGGTCTTGATGAGTTTTCACGTCACGATGAACCTTGGCACGTTCAGCCCAGTGGAATTCCTGCTAGTCGCAGAAACTACGAAGAGGGCGGAGCGCCTCAAGGAACTGACCGAAGCGGTGTTGGTAGATACGAACCTGGAACTACTGGAGAAACTAGGGAGACAAGTCCATACGGTCAAAGCGCTGGTCAAATGACTAGCGGTATTGAATTGTCGGCGGTCATTTCATCACAACTGTCTATTGCTGAGTCTATGGCGTCTTTTGCATCAGAACGACAAGTAATCATGTTTGACAACAGTCCAGAGGGTAATTATGCTGGGTTTGGAGGCGGTGTCGGTGGTTCCAGTCCATCTGACGTGGATAATGGTCGTGGTGGTGGACATGGTAAAACGGATGAGGAACGTAAAAAACACTATCGCCGCATGCGTAACAAATTGGGAGCCAGCCACCAATCGGTAGGGTCTTTGGAAACCAGACTTCGTGGAATTACTGTTCGTGGAAGAAAACTCACCTCAGACGAAGTAAGTAATTTTACTCAATTAATGCTGCGAGAAAGCAGGTACGATGCTAATGCCTACAACGACGATAGCAGTACTTCTGATTTTTCATTTGGTCTTTTGCAGTTAAATTTGTTGGGTAACAACAAAAATGATTTATTTAAGAAATTTCCACAATACAAAAAAGATTATTCTGGGTTGTGGAACCCTCAAAACAACATTGAGGCGGCTGCTGGATGGTTGATGGCTGATGGTCTTACAACAGGTCGTGGCAATAACATTTATTATCATTGGGCAGGGGAAGTAAATGACCCTTTGTCTGGTAAGGGTGGCTTTAAAAAGAACCTTGGAGACCCTTCTGATTATGCTCCTAAGCCAGCATCGGCTACATCACCAACGAATGCTGCATCTCTAAAAACGGTAACCAACAATGCAACGTTTAACATTAATCCTACAATTAACATGACGACATCTGGTTCTATCCCAATAGATGCCAATAAGTTAGCAAAAGAAGTATCTAAACTTATTGAACGTGAAGTTAAAATGATGAATGTGAGGACATCGTGACTAAAAACTATAATTCAAACAGTAAAGATTATGATGATTTAAAAAATGCCAATTTTTCTAATTATGGAAGACTTGTAGAAAGAACTGGTACGGCAGAGGACGGTAAGGTCAATCATCCTTTCTTTTTTCCTGGTAGTAATCCTCCGCACATTAACAAAAACATGGGAGGAAAAAACGACGTATTTAGAGCGTTGTCAAAAATGCGACGTGGTTTTATGCGAAGTATTCTGTTTGACACAAGCGGTTCTAAGCCAAACGAAACGGTTGTAGGGTCTACTAGGACTCCTAATGTGCGTTTAAACTTTCAATTTAATCCAGAATACATTGAACGTAACGTGGCGCAAAGTCAAGGAGCAGTAAACCCACTGTTGCAAAATCCCGCAAACCTGACTCAACCAGTTCCAGGAACGGCTTCATTTAATTTTACAATGACCTTTAATCGTGAATACGAGGTTGCAAATCGTGACCGAGATTTGCGGTTTAGGTTTAGAGACGCTCCTGCAAACGACCTTCCTCTTTCTGTAACTGACGATTTTACAACTACGTCAATGCTTGGAGAATTGAGTGACCCACGGTATTCTGGGGTGCTGCACGACCTTTCTATTTTTGACAAAATAATTGGACAAGGAATTTCGCAAGACGTTATAGATACCATTACAAATTTTAATGCAAAAGTTGCTGAGGTTCAAAATTCGTTGACTAATCAAGGAAACAACGCAAACCAGAACAATCAATTTATTCAAAACACTCAATTTGATGAGGCTGCTTTTAGAAAAACATTGTCCGAAAAGAACTTTGGAAACTCTGCGTTTATTAACCCATTACCTGTTCGTATTGTGTTTGGCGATTTGTTTATGGTTGAGGGCTTTGTTACTGGTTCTGCCGTGGCATTTCAAAAGTTTAGCCATCAAATGATTCCAACAATTTGTCAAGTTAACTGCACGGTTCAGGCGTTGTATTTTGGATTTGCCAAGCGTAAGGCTTTCTTAACGGACAGTTTGGCAGATTGGTACAAGTCAGTTGTCACACCAAATGCACAACAAGTTAATGCTCAATCAAAAGTTGATGCGCTTAAGTATCTTAAAGATATTAAACTTGTGCAAGTGTTGTGGAATCATTCCAATGACGACCCGCCTGCCAGAGGATTATCGGGTGACTTTTACAATTTAGACATGCCTAACCAAAATTCTGACTACACAAAAGTGCTGGCCCCAACTAACACATGGGAAAAAACTAATGGAAGTAATGAGCGTTATGCTGGAAACAGTCAAGGATACATAACGTTGCGTCAGTGGTGGAACACGTTTAGCAAAATAGAGGACGGTACTAAAATAAAAGTTACACCAACAACTGCTAAAACGTATTTAGAAATGGCGGAAGAAAAAGTGTTGATAGGTCAACTACGAAACATGCTGGGAAAGGCGGGAGGAAATCCTGGTGACAGCGATGCCTTTGTACAAAAAACTCAAGTGCCATCGGCTGACGCATTGTATACATACACGCCATTAATGGTTAGTTTTAGGTTTTTACATCCTTTAGTAAAATCAACTGGAACTCAGCGAGTAGCATCGTTACCAAATAATTCTTTTTTTCATTTGTTTAATTTAGAATTAACAAAATTGTATATAGAACATTCCTCTAATAGACGAGCATCGCAAAAATACGAAATAGACATTAAAACGTTAAGTTCTCAAGAAATTGACAATTGGTCTATTGCTTGGAGAACGTGGGTTCCCGTTGGTAAAAAAATGGCAAACGGTAAAAGTTACACCCCTCATCCACTTGACCCAGGCACAACTAATGGTTGGCGTCGTCAAGCATCAAAATCAACAACCGACGCCACCGATTTTTTTAAAGTGTATTGGGTTAGACCCAAAGATATTAGTGACGTTTTACCAAAGGCGTACGACTATACTTTACATTATGAATTTAGCATGACTGTAAACAACAACACGTATAAGTTAACAGATAGAATTACTTCTCAATATACTGATGATGCTCCGTTTTTAGTAAATAGCCTTAATCCTGCTGTTAAAAACACTATATGGGATTTAACTGTCTCACCTTTTGGAATTGCATAATGCCTAGATACCTAAACAGTTACGATACAGTTGACAATGAATCACGTCTTGTATCACTTCCTAAAAATGTTGTTACTCGTTCGTATTTTACGTATGTAACGGTGCAGGGAGATTCGTTTGCATCACTGGCTTTAAACTATTTAAACGATGAACAACGTTATTGGATGATTGCCGAATACAATCCACAAATTAAGTTTCCAGATTTTATCAACCCTGGAACCGTCGTAAGGATTCCGTTGTTGTGATTACGACAAACTTATCCACTCTTGGTATTAAGTGGGACGTTCGTCTAGCCGATGCGCCGTTTTCTATTCGCTCTGTTCAACGTATTAAAGTTTCTTTTTCAGAAAATCAACACGATGTTGCAACACTTGAACTGGTTGGTGTCCCGACTGAATACATTCATCAATATGTAGACA
>Ga0194129_10003206_pt1 | contig 23032 bp, 15 predicted proteins | sample TA2KigCa35mmetaG_FD_150862 | JGI IMG/M metagenome (GOLD analysis project Ga0194129, IMG submission 150862) | Freshwater microbial communities from Lake Tanganyika, Tanzania - TA2015038 Kigoma Deep Cast 35m | ecosystem: Environmental > Aquatic > Freshwater > Lake | place: Tanzania: Lake...
AGGATCCTTCATGCCATGGAGGTGATTGACGATGGTCGTTTCAACAAAGTCGCTAACCTCATCGGACAAACCATGCAGTACCACCCGCACGGTGATGCGGCGATCGGGGATGCCTTAGTTGGCCTAGGCCAAAAGGATTTACTCATCGATACCCAAGGAAATTGGGGCGATGTCCGTACCGGCGATGCTGCTGCGGCTTCACGTTATATCGAGGCCCGATTAAGCAAATTCGCCCACGCTATTTTGTTCAATGCGCGGACCACGGTATGGCAGATGACCTACGATGGTCGCAAAAAGGAACCAGTAACCTTACCTGCTAAGTTTCCGTTGCTTTTGGCCCAAGGAGTAGAGGGCATCGCCGTAGGTTTAGCGACCAAAATTCTGCCGCATAATTTCGTGGAGCTGATCGAGGCTTCCATCAAAATATTGCGCAGGCAATCGTTCACCTTGTACCCGGATTTTGCAACCGGCGGGATGGTCGATGTTAGTCTCTACCAAGACGGTAACCGTGGAGGAAAAATCCGTTGCAGGGCAAGGATCGAAGAGAACGATAAGAAGGCCTTGATTATTCGGGAGATTCCTTACGGCACCACCACCGGTGGCTTGATTGATTCTATTCTGAAAGCCAACGACAGCGGTAAGCTTAAGGTGAAGAAAGTAATCGACAACACTGCCGAAAAGGTGGAAATTGAAATTCAATTGCCTCAAGGTGTTTCGGCAGATCAGACCGTTGATGCCTTGTACGCGTTTACGGATTGCGAAGTTTCCATATCGCCCAATGCCTGTGTTATCGAAGGACATCGTCCCAACTTCATGGGGGTATCCGATATTCTGCGCCGCAATACCACACAGACGGTGGATTTGCTTCAGCAAGAATTGTTGTTACGAAAAGCCGATCTTGCCGAGCAATGGCATATGGGTTCGTTGGAACAGATCTTTATTGAAGAGCGTATTTACCGAAAGATCGAAGAATGCGAAACTTGGGAAGCGGTCTTGGCAGCGATCGATTTGGGTCTCAAGCCTTTCAAGAAACGTTTTCGTCGAGAAATCACCCGCGATGACCTTGCCAAGTTAACTGAAATCAAAATCAAGCGCATCAGCAAATTCGATACCTTCAAGGCCACCGAACAGCTCAAAGCCCTTCAGGAGCAAATTGCAGAAACTGATCATCATTTGGCGAATTTGACGGCCTATGCCATTGATTTTTATCAAAAATTATTGCAACAATTTGGGAAGGGCAGGGAGCGCAAGACCGAAATCAGGGCCTTTGATACCATACAGGCCAACCAAGTTGCTTTGGCCAGCGAGAAGTTGTATGTGAACCGTCAAACGGGCTTTGTGGGAACGGGTTTGCGCAAAGAAGAATTGGTTGGAGATTGCTCGACTCTCGATGAAATTATTGTGTTCCGAAGGGATGGAAAATGTTTGATCACCAAGGTGTCGGACAAGGCTTATGTAGGGAAGGATATTGTATGGATTGATATCTTCCGGAGACAGGATGATAGAATTGCTTATAACATGATCTACACCGATGGTGCAACGGGCGTTAGTTTGGCGAAACGTTTTCAAATCAGCGGAGTGATTCGTGACAAAGAATATGAATTGACCAAGGGTACAGCCCATACCCGCGTTCAATATTTTTCGTCCAATGCCAATGCAGAATCCGAACGCGTGCAGATTCAATTGCATCCCGGGTGCAGGGCACATCATAAAAATTTCGATTTTGATTTTGCTGAAATAGCCATCAAGAATCGTTCGGCGCAGGGAAATATGGTGACCAAGTACCCCATTAAGAAAGTCGTTTTCAAAGAGAAAGGGAATTCAGAGCTCGGGGGTAGGCCGTTCTGGTTCGAACCTGCCGTGGGTCGCTTAAACCGCGATGGACGGGGGGTATTTCTAGGGCATTTCAATACCGGGGATTTGTTGATTGCGGTGTACGAAGAGGGTGCTTACGAGTTGTTGGAGCCTGGAGTGCAGTACCGTTTTGACACCGATGAATTGTTGCTGCTGAACAAGTGGAATCCGGAAATGCCTTTGAATGTATGCCATTATATTCCCTCGGCCAAGGCCTGGTACATCAAGCGTTTTCAGATCGAAACCACCACCTTGCAGAAGCGTTTTTCCTTTGTGGTGGATGAGAAGGGGGCCAAGGCGGCTTTTTCATGGCAACACCCTTCCCCAAAGGTGGCCTTCGAATGGGGAACCACCCGCAAAAAGGACCGTAAGGTCCTCGAATTGGATCAGTTCATGGAGGTAAAGGGTTGGAAGGCCATGGGGAATCGTCTCACCACCCAACCTCTGCTTGGGGCGGAATTGTTAAATCCGTTGTTAGGAGAAGAATTAACCGACGAAGAAAAGGGTCGTGTCGAAAATTTGCAGGAAGATATTTGGCAAGAACATGAAGTGCCTGAGCCTACCAAGTCCGCTAAAGGCGGATCTTCATCCAAACGGGGGGGTGGCCAAGGGAAATCGGGACCCCGAGGCGGAGGGGAACAGCAAAAATTGTTTTGATGAAACGCGACCCCTCGTTGCTGTTCTTGGTGGGGTTGCAATTGCTGTTGGGGTTGCAGTTTCTTGGTCTGGATCGTTCGGATGAAGTCAAGCCCAACCTGCGGCCCATCTATTGGGATGTTATTTCGTATTACGCGTATTTGCCTGCGCTATGCATTGAGGGGGATTTGACCCTGTCGTTTGTGGAGGACTCGAAGCGTTCCGATGTGCAGGAGCACCGCCATCGCTATTGGCCCGAAACCACGCCCAATGGTCATAAGGTGATCAAAACCACCATGGGGGTGGCACTGATGATGGCTCCCTTTTTTGGGGTTGCCCATGTTTTGGCTCCTGGGTTGGGGTATCCGGCGGATGGCTTCAGCAGGCCTTACCAATTTGCGGTTGCCTTGGCGGGTTTCTTTTGGGGCTCCTTGGGGCTATGGGTGCTCCGATCCTGGTTAAGGGCTCTTTGGGGAGCGTGGACCGTTGCCCTCGCCTTGTTGCTCTTGGTGGGCGCGACCAACCTGGGGAATTATTTGGTTTACGAACCGGCCATGTCGCATAGTTTTTCCTTTTTTTGGATGTCGATGTTGCTATGGTGTACTCATCGCGCTTTTAGTTCCCCTACCATCGCGTTGCCTTGGTTCTTGGTCCTGTCTTTGGCCTTTGGGATGTTGGTTTTGATTCGGCCGACCATGTTGATGGCGGGTCTTTTGCCGCTATGCTACGGGGGGTGGCCGGGTTTGGTAGCGAAGATTCGGAAATTATCAACGCAACCGATGTTCCTACTTCTCGCCTTTTTGGTTTTCATGGCCCCCCTTCTTTTGCAGGCACTTTATTGGAATTATGTTACGGGGCAATGGATTTTTTATTCCTACCAAGGCGAACGTTTTTTTTGGAAGGACCCTCGAATCCTGGAATTTTTGCTTAGTTACCGCAAAGGTTGGTTGCTGTACAACCCCATCATGTTTGCCGTGGTGCTGGGTTGGTTCTGGGCGTTACTTCGATTTTTGGGGAACACCAAGTCGGGTTCGCTAGACCCGGAACCGTACCCACTGGCTACGGCGGTGGTCATTCTCTTGCCGCTGGTGATTTACGTTTACGCTTCATGGTGGTCGTGGTGGTTTGGGGGATCGCTGGGTGGACGGGCAATGGTGGAATGGTATCCGGCCTTGGTGAGCGCGGGGATTGCTGTCGTGCAGGCCCTCATGGGATGGTTGCATCGTACGTTGACGGGGGTACCCCGCATGTTGGACTCCTTGCGCCGTTGGTCGTTGTCTTTGGCTTTGCTCTATGTTTTGGGTTACACCTTGGCCCTACAATACCACCAAAGTTGGCAATACCGAATTGCCATGCTGCATTGGGATGCCACCGGGAAGGATTGGTTCAAGGCCGTTTGGTGGCAAAGCACCTTCCCTAGCGGTTTAGACCGCATGGCAAGGCCACCGGACGGAGCGAGGGTCCGCCTTGGGTTGGACCGTGATGCCGAAATTTGGTCGCCTTAGGACGGCCTTAGGACCGCACTAAGCCTTGAATTGCTTTCGGTACCGCAAGGCCGAAGGGGGTAGGGGCGCCAAGCTGTAGCGAATAATCTTCCAAAGGATTCCAAGGCCGTCCAGAGTTCGGAACTTTTTGCCTTCACCCTGATGCCTTGCAAAATAATGAACCGGTATTTCCACAATATGGTTGCGCCGAATACGGGCGCTTTTGATCAGAATCTCGGATTCCACCCCAAAGCGCTTTTCCCGTAAATCAAGGCTGAGAATCAAGTCTCTTCGTAACAATTTGTGCCCACAGGCCATATCGGTGATGCGGATATCGATGAGCAACGAGGTCAACCAACTAAAAATTTTGTTGGCAACATACCTGCGGTAACTGTGCAAAGGCCGGTAAAGACCGGGTAAGTAACGAGATCCGTTTACCATCCCCATGCCGGGCAATGCCAAGGCTTCCAGCATGGCCGGCCAATCCGAAGGCAAGAGCTCCATATCGGCGTCTTGAATTCCAACGGCATCCCCAACCGCCATCTGAAGTCCGCGTTGGACGGCCGCGCCTTTGCCGCGGTTGGTTTCTTGCCGTATCCAATGGAAGGAGGTGTGCTGTTGGCACCAAGCCTCAAGGATCGCTGAGGTGCCATCCGTGGACCCGTCATCCACCAAGAGGAATTCCATATGGGTTAGTTCAGCCGGCCAGCGGACCCTGCTCAAAGCCTCCAACAAGGCCGGTACCCGTTCCGCTTCGTTATAAACGGGAACGATGAGGCTCAGCGAAGAAATGGGTTCTGGTTTCACCATTCCCGAATATAGTGGGCAGCCGATGGACGCCAATCAGGGTGAACCAAAGCATGGGAGTGGCGGACCAGGTCTTGCAACAAGCGTTCGGGGAGCTTAGCGTCCAGGCGAACGGTATTCCAATGCTTTTTGTTCATATGATACCCCGGGAGGATGGCGTCGGGGTAACGTTCCCGGAGGGTCAGGGTCCAATCCGGGTCGCATTTGGCGTTGAATCGATCCGATTCCACCAAATCGGTGAGCACAAAAATCTTACCCAGGGCCCGAAAAGCCAGGGTATTTTGGTCAAAAGGCAGATCCTCGGTACAGTCCTGGAGACTTAGGCAGAGATCGCGGAGGCTTTCAAGGTTCATGGCGGCGATGGGCTGAGGGGGGAGGGCTTGTACCTTTGTGGTCTAAATATCGTGTATGTCGTTTGGAATCTTCTCGGTACCCCCAGCTGTTAACGAAAAAGTTCGATCCTACGCTCCCGGTTCCCCGGAGGCCTTGTCCTTGAAACAAACCCTGCATGACCTTCGTCAACGCGAAGTGGAGGTCCCCATGATGATCGGTGGTCAAGAGGTGCATAGCAAGCAAACCCGACGCATGGCCCCACCCCACGATCATGCCCATACCCTTGGGCATTTTCATGAAGGGAGCGCATCGCATGTGGAGGAAGCCATCGAAGCCGCCTTGGCCGCCAAGCCGGCCTGGGAGGCCTTGCCCTGGGAACAAAGAGCGGCCATCTTTCTGCGCATGGCGGATTTATTGGCTGGTCCATACCGTGACCTTATCAATGCGGCGACCATGCTGAGCCAAAGTAAAAACCCCTACCAAGCCGAAATTGATGCGGCTTGCGAGTTGATTGATTTTTTTCGGTTCAATGTCCGGTACATGACCGAGATTTATCGTCAACAACCCGAAAGTTTACCGGGATCGTGGAACCGGGTGGAGTACCGTCCCTTGGAGGGCTTTGTTTTTGCCTTGACCCCCTTCAATTTCACGTCCATCGCGGCCAATCTCCCTTGTTCTGCAGCTTTGATGGGCAATACCGTGGTTTGGAAACCGGCCAATACCCAGGTTTATTCGGCGTATTGGCTGATGCGCTTGTTCAAGGAGGCCGGCTTGCCCGATGGGGTCATTAACATGGTCCCCGTACCCGGTCCAGTGGCCGGTGAGGTCATTTTCCGTCACCCGGATTTTGCGGGGATACACTTCACCGGATCCTCCGGGGTTTTTAACCAGATTTGGGAACAAATTGGCCGTAACATTGGCTTGTACAAATCCTACCCTCGCATTGTGGGGGAAACCGGCGGTAAAGATTTTGTGGTGGCTCATGCTTCGGCCCCTGCCGACGTGGTGGCCACCGCCTTGTCGCGGGGTGCCTTTGAGTACCAAGGCCAAAAATGCTCTGCAGCATCGCGGGCTTATATTCCGGATGTGTTATGGCCCGAGGTCTTGCAGCGTATGCGGGCCGACCTTTCGGATATGAAAATGGGCGGGGTCGAAGATTTTGGAAATTTTATCAACGCGGTTATCGACGAAAAGTCCTTTGACAAGCTCCAGGCTGCCATCGAGGAAGCCCGCCAGCATCCCGATTGCGAAATCGTATGGGGTGGAAACTGCGACAAGTCACTAGGTTATTTTGTAGAGCCTACGCTCATTCAAACCACCAATCCCAAATACAGGACCATGTGCGAAGAGTTGTTTGGCCCGGTATTGACGGTCTATGTTTATCCTGAGGATCGGTTCGAAGAGGTATTGGACTTATGCAATACCACCTCACCCTATGCCTTGACCGGAGCGGTATTGGCCACCGATCGCTACGCCTTGGATTTGGCGACAACGCGACTACGGCATGCCGCGGGTAATTTTTACTTGAACGATAAGCCGACCGGGGCGGTGGTAGGGCAGCAGCCTTTTGGCGGTGCCAGGGCCAGTGGAACCAACGACAAAGCCGGTTCATCCCTCAATTTGTTGCGTTGGGTTTCGGCTCGTACCATTAAAGAAAACCTCTTGCCACCAACGACCTATCCTTACCCCTTTCAGGGCTAAAGGGCGGTGGAGGATAGCAAGCGGTCTTCGATCTAGCGAAATTCCGGGGCGACCAGCAGGTCCTTGGAACCCGCTTGGTAGGCATAAAATCCTTTGCCGGTTTTGACGCCCAGGTTTCCTGAAGAAACCATTTTGACCAAGAGGGGGCAGGGGGCGTATTTGGCCTGGCCAAAGCCGTCATGCAACACCCGAAGGATGGCCAAGCAAACATCCAAACCAATAAAATCTGCCAATTGCAGGGGGCCCATCGGATGGGCCATACCCAATTTCATGACCGTGTCAATTTCGGCAACACCGGCAACGCCCTCGTAGAGGGTATGGACCGCCTCGTTAATCATGGGTATCAGGATGCGGTTGGCCACAAATCCGGGGTAATCGTTGGCCTCCACTGGGATTTTGCCCAGGCGATGACTCAATTCCACGATGGTGGCCGTCACCACAGGATCGGTGTTATAACCCTTGATGATTTCGACTAACTTCATGACCGGTACCGGGTTCATGAAGTGCATGCCGATGACCTGGGCGGGGCGTTGGGTTGCGCCGGCAATATCGGTGATCGAGATAGAAGAGGTGTTGGTGGCCAGAATGCAGGAGGCGGGGCTTAACTGGTCCAATTGCCGGAAGAGTTCCAGCTTAATTTGTCGGTTTTCGGTGGCGGCTTCCACCACCAGATCCGCTTGGTGGATGGCTTCGACCAGGGAGGTTCCGCAGTGAATACGGGCCAAGGCGGCATCCCTTGATTCTTGGTCCAAGCCTCCTTTGGCGACCACCCGATCCAAATTGCGGGCGATGGTGCTCATGGCTTTTTCCAAAGCCGGGGCGGAGAGGTCCACCAAATCGACCGCAAAACCGCAGGTGGCAAAAACTTGGGCAATCCCGTTACCCATGGTACCGCAGCCCACCACGGTCACGTGTTGGATATGGAGGGGGGATCTTGGGGTCGAAGGGGCGGATTCCATACGGGAAGGTTTTGATTTTATGGGTTAAAATTACACGCAGCGCCCCTAATTTGGAGGTTGAATTCCTTCCCGCTGTCCATGTTTTCTTCCTCTTCCGCGAATCTATCGGGTCAGGGACGGCCCTTGACCGTAACCGGCCTCAACGAGTGGATCCGGAATTATGTGGAAGGATACCCGGATTTTAAAAATTTGGTGGTCGAGGGAGAAATATCGGGCATGACCAAAGCCCGAAGCGGGCATTGGTACTTCACCCTCAAGGATGCTTACAGCCAAATTTCTTGTGTTATGTTTCAAAGCCAGCGACGGCTCTTGGACATGGATCCCGTGGACGGTGATCGAGTGCAGGTTGCCGGAGAATTGAGGCATTATGCGCCCAGAGGATCCTTGCAATTGCAGGTTATGAGCCTATCGGCTTCAGGGCAAGGGGATTTGTACCGGCGTTACCTGGAACTCAAAGCCCGCTTACAAGCCGAGGGTTTGTTGGAGGCTGTTCACAAGAAAGCAATCCCCTCCTATCCTGCAATGGTGGGTGTAGTGACCTCCCCGGATGGTGCGGTGATTCATGATATACAGCGTACGGTGGAGCGGCGCTTTCCGGGGCTTCCTATTCTACTTGCACCTAGTTTGGTCCAAGGGGAGGCCGCAGTCAGCTCACTCATCAAGGCCTTGAGCGCTTTGGATCAACGGCCTGACGTGGAAGTCATTATCCTTGCCCGCGGTGGTGGTTCCATGGAAGATTTGTGGTGTTTCAACAACGAGACGTTGGTTCGTGCTGTCTTTGCCTTGGAAACTCCTGTGATCACGGCTATTGGCCACGAAACGGATTTGACTTTGGTGGATTTTGTTGCTGATCTTAGGGCGCCAACCCCTACGGCGGCTGCTGAATTGGTGACCCCTGATCAGGAGGATTTGATGAGGCAGATTCATGTTGCTCAACAATCGGCAGGAAATAGTTTGCAACGTCAGTGCTTGGTTTTGGAGCAAGGTCTTGACGGTTTGGAACAAAGCCTGGAGCGGAACTACGGTTACCTTATCGATCATTGCGATACGACTATGATGGATTTGGAACAGCGCATCCGTAGGGGATTGTTGCAGAAACTATTCAACCAAGAACAGGCTGTGCATGATTTGACCCACAGGCTCGGGAGGGGAATTGAACAGCAATTGGATTCGATGGAACAAACCTGCTTCGCCCTCATTCGCCAAGCCTCCGCCCTGGACATTCAATCGGTTCTTCAGCGCGGCTTTTCGGTGGCCATGATGAACGGTAAGGTGTTACGAAGCATCCAAGACGCCCAGCCCGGGGCCAGGTTGGAAACCCGATTCGTGGACGGCAAGGTCATTTCCAAAATTGAGGACAGCGAGAACTATTTGCAGCCCTAGACCGTCTATGCTAAACGTGAATAGATTTTGATTTCTAATCGTGAAAAGATCTCGATTGCTATACGCCCAAAGATTTCGAGTGCTCAACAAGAATAGAGATTCGTTATGGATTTGAATGGATTCAAAGCCTTGGAATATTCCATTCCCGAAACACCCGGGGTATATCGCTATTACGATAGACGCGATCATTTGCTCTATGTTGGCAAAGCCAAAAATCTTCGCAAACGGGTTGCCCAATACTTTGCAAGTCGGGTGGATACCCATCGCATACGGCTGATGGTTCGCTTGATAGAGCGTATTGAATTTACGGTTGTTGACACGGAGCATGATGCCCTGCTTCTCGAAAATGTGTTGATCAAGAAACACCAACCCCGTTACAATATTCGGCTCAAAGATGACAAGACCTATCCCTTTTTGGTCTTGCGCCATGAACCCTTTCCAAGGCTTGAGGTCACAAGGCAAATTAGACGCGATGGTTCGCGGTACTACGGTCCCTATTCCTCGCCGACCACCATGTACACGTTGTTGAATTTAATTCGGAAAATCTATCCATTGCGCACCTGCACTCTCAACCTCAGCGATGAGCGTATCTCCAAAGCCGGGTATCGTCCTTGTTTAGAGCATCAACTCGGGAATTGTATGGCGCCCTGTGCAGGGCTTCAAAGCGCAGAGGAGTATGCAAAATACACAGATGGGGTGCATCTCTTGCTCAAAGGGAATCTTGGGGGATTGTTGATCAACCTTCGTAAACAGATCAAAGAATGTGTTGCACGATTAGATTTTGAGCAAGCCCATACCCTCAAAGTCCAGGTGGAATTGTTGGAGCGGTACGAGGCCAGATCGACTGTGGTGAGCACCACCGTGAAGGAGTTGGATTCCTTTGCCTTGGCCCAACACCAAGACAGGGCGGTGGTCAATCACCTGCATGTGCGCAACGGTGCGGTCATGCGTTCCTTTAATTTGGAAATACAATTGGGTGTAGAGGAGGAACCGTCCGCCGTTATGGCCCAGGCGATGTTGGAGATCTGCCATCGTTATGAACATCAGCCGGTTGAAATTGTCTGCAATATCATGCCGGAAAGCCTACCTTTTGTGCGCATCCCTTGCCGGGTTCCATCCGATGGTGACAAACGCAAATTGGTGGATTTAAGCCTCAAAAACGCTTTCTTTTGTTTGCAGGAGTTGTTACGAAAACCGGAAGAAAGGCAATTCGCTTCCCGATCGGATCGTCTTTTGCAGCAGGTCCAGAAGGATTTGCAAATCCCTCAATTGCCGCAGCATATCGAGTGTTTTGATAATTCCCACACGCAAGGTAGCCAGACCGTGTCGGCTTGTGTTGTTTTCCGAAACGGAAGACCTGCCAAACGCGATTACCGTCTGTTCAATCTACGGGAGGTGGAAGGTATTGATGATTTTGCGGGGATGGAGGAGGTCATCACCAGGCGCTATCAAAGGATGCTTACCGAGGGACAGGCCTTACCGGATCTTGTGATCGTGGATGGCGGTAAGGGTCAGTTGAGCTCGGCCCATTCCGCCTTGGTCGCTTTGGGTTTGGGCCATTTGCCCTTGATGGGGATTGCCAAACGCTTGGAGGCTTTGTTCAAGGTGGGGGATCCGCACCCCTTGATGCTGGACAAGAAGAGTCCCACCTTGAGGCTCATTCAACAAATGCGTGACGAGGCGCATCGATTTGGTTTGCAACATCACCGCAACCGCCGTCACAAGGCGGGCATGCAATCTGCCCTGGATAACATCAAAGGAATCGGCCCTGAAACCAGAGGTAAATTGTTATCTGCCTTTGGTTCAGCAGAAAGAGTCTTTGCTGCTGATTTTGATCAGCTAAAGGCCGTTGTTGGCGCTGCTAAGGCTAACCTCATCGCAATGCAAAGGCTTGATAGCCGCGATTAGCGTTGGATTATTTAGTTAAATTCGTAAAAAACGCTTCTTGGCGATACAAAGCAAATTCGGGATCTGAAAGGAGGCTGCTTTTGACCTGAGGGTTAATAGAAACCAAGGACTGAAGATTTCTTTCTAAACCTTTTATGTCTTTGGTTCTTGCGGCAATAACGGCGCTGATATACAAGACATTCGGGTCCGTCAAGTCTAGTCCATTCAAGGACTTGGATGCGCTTGGATAATCTCGGTTCAAACATTGGGCCAAGGCAAGCAGTGCGCTAGAACCTTTGGGGTTCAAAATATTGATAGCTTCATCATATTTACCCCCTACAACCGCGGCTAATGCTTCAAGTTCCGGCATTTTAACTCCGTTGGCACGTGCTCTTTTGAGTACAATTCCAAGTTTAGACCAGTCCTTACTTAGGCTTGCAAGAAGGGCCTGGTTATGCAGAATTTCAGGAGAGCTGGGTGATGCTTCAGCGGCAGCATCCAGGTTCCTGCTGGCTGTTTGTAAGTTTCCGCTTTCGATATCGATCACCGCAAGGTTGTTATAGGAGCGATGGTCTGCAGGGTATTGACGTTTGGCGGATTCCAAGATTTCTGCTTTCAGGGTTGGGTCGGAGGTTTGTTCTGTAGCGGCAATCATTTCTGATGCGGAAATATCGATTGATTTGGCACGGATTAAATCGAGTCTTTCTTCAAATGTCCGCGGAGCGATTTTGGTGTTAATAATCATATTGGCTCGTCGCAGGGGGGGTAAATAATCCTCGGAGATAATTTTCCAAGATTCACTCATATCTTGGAGTTGAGCTTGTTTTTCTGCGCTGCCAAGCCTGTTGTTTTCGATAATGCTTTTGACGCGGTCTTTTTGAGGAATATGAGCAAACTCGATTCCCTTTAAGAGGCCTTTCCAATCTTCGGTTCCTTTATTTTGAACATAAAGGTTTGAGTTGTTCAAATCGTACTGAATGTCTTTGAGGCCTTGGCTTCCCTTCAACGAACGCACAACGAACTTACCGGCCTCGGTCGCCCTTTCGTCGGCAAGTTCATTATTGAATTGAATTTCTCCGTCAGGTGAGGCATAGCCGTTGACCTCTATCTTAAGGATTTCCTTGGTTTTGCTCAAGAAGTTTACCAATTGTTCAATTTCTTTTCTTTTTCTTTCACTTTCTCTGATGACGGATTTATTAACCTCAAAATAGATGGTGGCTTCAAAAGGCTCTATAGTATCAGCAACAAAAAGTGAAGCGATGGTTTTGGGAGATGTATTGTGTTTTGCAGTGCGTGATAAAAGGCTGACACCGTTGGTAATTTTTGTTTTGAAGCTATGGGTTTTTTCTGGAGCGGACACATAGGATGGGCCTTGATTAAGCAATTTTTGAGCGGCTTGAATGGATTTTTTGGAATCACCAAATGAAGTGACTTCCAGCCAATACTCTAACCCTGTATTTTCCCCGTTGTAGGTAGCAGAAAATCCAACTTCTCCATCGCCACCTGTTTTCTTTTCGATTTTGCGACCTATAACGGATTTGACTTTGCTCCCGGTTAATAATTCACGACCTAATTCGACCTTTTGGTCCCCATTTGTTTGAACAAGCCTTACGATGGCAATTCCATTGGGGGCGAATACATTAGGGGCAACTTTGTAGTTCACCTTGAGGCCAATTTGATCACCGTGAGCAGTGACGGGCTCGGACTGGCCTTGAAAACTAAGGGCAGATTGATCGAGTTTGAAATTGGGGGAGCACCCTACAAAGCTGAAAGAAAGAATTACAGCAATGACGATTTTCGAAAAATTACCTTGAACTGCGTTTTTCATTTTTTATAAATTTTGACAAATTTAAGGCTTTTTGACTATTTTAAACGTTAATTAGGGTCGATTGCTGTGACGAATCAACGTAAGTGGCCAAGGCTTGAAGAGTATGCGTTGTTGGTTCGATGTAGTCTGTTTGATTCAGTTGGAGTTTATGGATTCCTTTGGTCGATAAATGGTCCAAGCGGACTTGACCGGAAGCATGGAGAATTCTGTCGTTTGAGAGCACCAATCCAACATGGTTGATTTGGGTGGGCTTCGGCCCAAAAAATGCCAATTGACCGCTTCTTAAGGATTCTTGGTTATGAATCGGCACTTTTTGGGGCGCTTGGGCAAGTTGGTCTCTTGAATCACGCGGTACCGGAACCCCAATTCGTGCCATAACCATTTGAACGAAACCGGAACAATCAACTCCGAAGCGGCTTCGCCCACCCCAATGGTAAGGGGTTCCTATCCAATCTTTACCTATCGTCCAAATCAAAGTATCGGAAACTTCAGAGGAGTAAACGGGGATTTGGCCGATATCACCTCTAATAACGGAATAGCCGTTGGGAAACAGGGCAGGGTCTAAAATACTACCCATGCTCAATAAGAGATTGGAATTAGTGCTGTGATCTGTAACGGAAGCGTAGTCGCTCAGAACAGAAAGTCCCTTTTCTTCAATATCTGGAATTTCTCTTAGGGCCATTAAGGGTACCCAGCCCGTGTATTCATCCCAGGCGCACTGTATTCGTGCCCAATTTTCATGAAAATCAAGGCAATTTACGGTTTCTCCCAACAAAACTTGGCTGATCTGTTCAGATCCATGGCTGAACTCTGCCCGAACAGCTACGGATGGGACTTGGCAGCAGAACACCCCAAATCAGGGCTTATGGGTTGGAACGACGGTGTTCGGCGGGCAGTTTGATGGACTCTCTGAATTTGGGATTGATTCGGTACGGGTTGAACTCTGCTTCTATTTTGGCCATGGTCCTGAATTGTACGTCTTTGTGGATGGCGGAATTTAGCTGATCGCATACCAAAGCGATATCATTAATCCTTGCTGCTGCAATCGCCAACAAATAATCGGCTTTGGCGGATCGATTTTCAATATTGGAGAGCATTTGAACAGCTTCGAGGGGGCGATTTAGACCCATCAAGCAAATTGCACGGTTAATGGGGTAAGCGTTATCATCATAATGGCCAAGGGCTCCTTCAAAATCTCCTTTTTGGGCGGAAGCATATCCTTTATTCGAAGGGCTGGGACGGTGAAGAGATTCAGCTTGTTCAAAATTTTTCAGTGAAGAAGAAAACTTGTTCAACATGGCCTGGGAGGCACCCAAATTATTGAAGGATTCTGCTGATTTTGGATTCAAAACAGCGGCCTGCTGAAATGAGCGTTCGGCCTCGGCATACATGCCCTCTTGATAATGTATCATTCCAATTTTGAAATGAGACCTGTAATCCTCGGGATAGGTTTTGGTGACTTTTTGATAAATTGCCGCACTCTGCTCTTGGGATTCAGCGGCCAAGGCCATTTGGATAAGCCTGGTACTGCTGGTGTTTTTGGAAAGGGCACCTTTTTGGAAAGCTACGAGATCAGACATTACACTTTGATCGGAAGGGGTAGTCAAAATCTCAACGGTACAACTGCGAAGGTTTGGGAAATAATTTTCTTTGATTGAGGGAAATTCAATGCTCAATTTTTCCAATTTTACTTTTTTGGAAGAGGCGTCTTCATCGCTGCTCAATATGGATTTTAATTTCTGATATGCTTTCCCACTTTGGGGAGAAATAAGATTTAACAAAGAGTCCCACGGTTGTTCATTCCACCGAGCAAATATGAAGCTATCGGCAAAAACTTCGCTAGAAGTTAAAGGATTGCGCGATCTGGTTAATAATTCTCGAACAATAAGCTTGTTCAAGGATTCCATTCGTTTGAAGGCAAGGTTTTCGTTGTTTGAGGATTCGCCCTCAGGGGATGCGCTACCAAGGATCTGGATTTCTAAAATTTCTTTAGAGCCCCTCAGAGAATTAAGCAGATTGTTGACAGAAGCCTTATTGAGCGCTTCACTTAGTTCAAATTGACCAGCCGGATACAAGATGGTATAATTTTCTTTAACACATAGCTTTTCTTTTTCGTAGTCGAGATCCATTAGTTCAAGCGTTGGTTCAAGCATTCGGCAGTAGCTTGAGAAGCCACGATCGCTAATTCGAATGAGTGGAATTTCTTCGCTAACGGAACCTTCAATGACGGTAACCCTACCTTCTATTGTAGCAGATTCAATTCCCTCATCATAGGGTAAACTAACTTCATGTTCAAAGGCATAATTTCCACGACGTGTTAAAAGTGCAGTTCCTTCTTCATATTCCTCTGAATTTATTTGGCTTTCATTGGGAAGTGCCAAGAACCGCATGGTTTGAAGGCTTACAATTTTTTTATTATAGTGAACTTCTGGACTAATCACCAGTTGGGTATTTTTTTGGAAGGGGTAGTTCCTAAATTGAATTTGAATCTTAAACGGTATGCTGTCCCCAACCCGTTGAGGCAATTCGGGTACTGTTTTGAAAATGGCGTTTTGGCAAGCCTCCTTAACGGCATTGGACACGGTGGCCTTGGCTTTGGTCCCCCCGAATCCGGGATGAGCATAGCAGAATAAAGCCAAAAAAAGGAAAGTACGAGAAAAAAAAATAGATTTCATAGAAAATAGGGATCCAAAAATTAGTGAGGTCTTGCGTTGATAAAGTTCAAAAATAAACGAAATCCTGTTTCAATTGGCGGATTTTTGTAGAAATTTGGGGATTATGAAAGCAATAGACCTGAAAAATACAATCCTCTCCTATGGTTCTGCTAATGTTTTAAATCATGTTCATTTGACCGTTGAAGCAGGAGAAATGCTGTATTTGGTTGGTAAAAGCGGTGAAGGGAAGTCCACCTTTATCAAGGCAATTATTGCCGATATACCCCTTCATGGCGACAAAGCCGAGGTTTTGGGCTACGATTTATTGTCTTTGGATCGATCGGAAAGATCTTCGCTGAGGCGTAAAATTGGCGTCATTTTCCAGGATTTTCAATTGCTTGCCGATCGGTCTACTGAAGGCAATTTGGATTTCGTTTTAACCGCCACCGGTTGGAAGGACAAGAACTCCAAAGCCCAACGAATTGAGGAGGTCTTAGCTCAAGTTGGTTTGGAGGGCAAACAAAATGATATGCCGCATAGGCTCTCAGGCGGCGAGCAGCAAAGGCTTTCCGTGGCGCGTGCTCTGTTGAATAAACCGAGTTTATTGCTGGCAGATGAGCCTACCGGGCAACTGGACCCTGATAGTTCCGAAGAAATTCTGAAATTACTGGTTGAAATTCACCAAAATGGAACAGCAATGATCATCTCTACCCACGATTATCTCACTATTGACCGTTTTCCGGCTAGGGTGGTGCGCTGTGCGGGGGGATCTTTGACGGATTTGGGGGGCATTTTGTTTGATGCAGGTGGTCAAGGTCAAAACCAAAATTCAATGACCTCGGGGGCAGAACATGCGCCGGAACTTTCACCCGACATTACCCCTGGGAATTGAATGCAGCCTGCCCCAGTCCTGCATCTGGTTTGTTTTGACCTTCCTGTTCCACCACTGTACGGGGGTACTGAAGAGCTCGATACCAAAATACGAGTTCTCTTGGATTTAGGGGTGGCCTTGCATGTTCATGTCTTCGTTTGGCCCAAGAACCTGCATGCTGGTAAAATGCCTGATTGGCAACCGCGGGTGGCCTCCCTTCGTTGTTACCCAAGGAAATGGATGGTGGGGCCCTACGACACCAGACCCTGGGCGTTGGTTTCCCGTACCTCTGCGGATCTCATTCAAAACCTGGCATCCGAGCCCGGTTCAATTCTGGTGGAAGGCTGGCAATGCGCGGATTTGCTGCGTGCACCTGCTTTGAAAAACCGGGTCATCTGGATCCGTTCGCATAACATTGAGTCTAATTATTACCGTATGCAGTCAGAGTCGGTTGGGAATTGGATTTACAAGGCCCATTACAGACTGGAATCCTGGCGTTGGATCTTGTACGAAGGGCTCTTGCCTCAACGATTGCGCCAAAGGCAGAACTCGGGGATTCTAAGCATTTGCGCTTCAGAGACTTCGAGGTGGTCCAGCATGAGGCTTCCTGCGCATTATGTTCCAGCTTTTGTGAAATTGAACCCAAAGGTTCAGCCACCCAACGAGGGGAGCTCCGTACGACCAATGCAGGCCCCTTATGCTTTGTACCATGGCCGATTGGATATAGCAGAAAACATTCGGGCAGTTCGTTTTTTGTTATCCATAGGCAACAAGTCCCGTCAAATACCTTTGGTAATTTCCGGATCGCGAATTCCAGATTCTTTGCGCAAGACTATTTTACTCTATGAGGACTGTCATTTGGTGGACTCGCCAAGTCCCATGGAAATGCAGCGATGGATACAGCATGCGGCGGTTCACTGTATTCCTTGTTACGGAATGGCTGGTCTTCGGTTGAAAATTATTCATGCTATGATGGGGGATGGCCATGTGTTGGTAAGCCGCGAGGGGGTCCAAGGAATGCCATGGGCCGCTTGGCTTACCGTGGTCCAATCCGAGCAAGATTGGGAAAATCAGGTGCAGAAGGCCTTGGAGAAACCCCTACAGGGAGACGAAGTTGCAGCCCGTCACGCCTGGGTTCTTCAGCATTTTGATCAGCGCGCAAATGCGCTTAAAATACTTGATTTAATGGGTGTTATGAACTCTTGATTGGCTGGAGCAAATCGCGCCATTTCATTAACTTGACTTTCAATGCGGTAGATTCATGCTCCCAATTCCATTCCACAGCGGCACGGTGACAATTTTCACGCATGATTCGGTAGGCATCAGGATCCTCTGCGATACGTCGGCAACATTGGACAATTGATGAGGGTTCGGTCTTTTGGATAAGCCATCCCACCTGGTACAAGGCCATGTGGTGTCGGTATTCCGGGTAATCCATGCATACCTGTGGTAAGCCAGCATGAACATAATCAAAAAATTTATTCGCCAAGGAAAAGTAGTACGATTGCGATTGTGTTTCGAGCAAATTGAAACCCAGGAAGGCATTCTTGGTCAAATGGAGGAGTTTTGACGGATCAAGGGGCCCAGTGAACCGTACTTTCTTTTCTAATTTTCGGTCCTTCACCCAAACTTGCAAGGGCTCTTCCAGGTCACCTGAACCAGCAATCACCAAGGGGTATGGAAGTCCAAGGGCAGCGGCTTCAAGCAAGGATTTCAGGCCTCGGCCCATGTTCAAGGCCCCTTGGTAGAGGAGGTACGGGCCTTCCAATCTGGGGACGATCGAATTCAAGGTGTTGTCGGATTCACTGGCCTCGGCATGGGAATTCTCCGTGATTTGGTATTGGAGGCGGGGCATGTTTCGAAGCACCTCGAAGGGTTTACCCCAAGTCTTGGTAAGGATAGAAGCAAGCTCAGGCCCCACCGTAAAGCATTGAATTTTTCCTCTTAGGAAAAGATGTACCATTAACCTCCAGATGTTTCTGGTGACAGGCCGGTTCAATAGTTCGGGGACCTCGGTGAACCATTCATGGGCATCGAACCACAAGGATTTTCTTAAGAGGATGGACGCCAGACGAAAGGCCGGCAGGGTATCCACATCCACCGAGAGAAAGGCATGAGACCGTAAGGTCAATGCCCTGAGCAACAGACGGCAATTGAGTATTGCATAAAACAAGGGTCCTGATCCTGGCGCAATCCTCAAACGCTCATAGACCACTCGATCGGTGTTTACCAACGGAACAGGTCTTCCACGGTCGACACCAAGCCAATGCACGTTCCACCCGCATTCCACCAAGGTCCTGCACCAGCGTTGCATCCTCTGATCCTGCCACTGATCGTTGGTGGTTGCGATCACCATAATAGGGTTCATGGCTTGATCCATAACAACGTGTCGTTCATTTGCCTTTGGATGATTCCCTGGTCAACAAGCCATTGCAAGGCGTAGGTTCTTCGCTGAATTTCGCTTGGAGCGCTTTGATGAGGGCCTGGGTCCAATTGGCGCATTAATTCCAAAACATGGGTTGGTTCCTGCAACAAGGGACGTATTTTGTTTTGGAAATCCTGCATTTCTTGGCCATTGAATTCGCCTTTGGGGGCCTGATTTTCAAGGCAAAGATCGCAAATTCCGCAAGGAGCGGATTGCGTTTCGCCAAAGTAATGCAAAAGTTTTTGGCTTCGACAATTCTGTTGCAAGTCCTCCACCTTACCGGGCGGGTTCTCCAAGGTCATCATGGAGGCCAAGGCTTGAAGTCGGTTTAACCGGGCTTCTTTGAGCAGTGTATAGGCCGAAGCCGGGATATGGATATGCGTCAAGGGCAACCTTTCGGTAATCCAAACAATGCCCTGCTTGTCTGAACGGGGGACAAAGTCCAGGACCTGCAAGGCTTCCAATCGTCGTATGGCTTGAAGGATCGAAACGGCTGTAATCCCACTTTGACGAGCAAGGGCCCGTTCATCAAAGCGAACACCACGGTCGAGTATGCCAGGATAATTCCGTAACAATACATCGATGTAGGGATCCAAGACCGGCTCTTGGATGCGCAGTTCATAGAGCTTCCGCGCCGAAACCACAAAGCGTACCCGGGCAGGTAACATAAGTTCTTCTTGAATTCGAATGAGTTCTGCACGATGCAAGATTTGCATGGCATAGTAAACTTCTTTCTCGGGTAAATCAAAGCGATGACAGAAGACAGAGGCCTCAAAATCAAAGCGTTGATCTAGGCCAGCCCCCACCGCCAAATTGCACCATAACCCCAAGGCTTGGTAAACTCGGTGAATGCGTTCAATTGGAGGAAAGGCCTCTTCAATCCGGCTCTTGGCCTCCTTGAGGTCCTCTAGGGTCCAGGGCATGATGCAAACCCCGTCGCCGCCATCCCTGCCTGCTCTTCCGGCCTCCTGGTAATAGGCTTCTGGCGATTCAGGGACATTCCAATGAAAAACCAAGCGAACATCGGGTTGATCGATGCCCATGCCAAAGGCCGAGGTGCAGACCATGATGGGAAATTCATGGCTCATCCATGATTTCTGACGTAAGTCGCGCAATTCCGGGGACAGACCTGCATGGTAGGCTTGCGCCGGGTACCCGTTTTTTGATAACCATAGGGTAACTTGCTCGCTTTGAGAACGGGAACGGGTATAGACCAAGGCCTTTCCTTGCAAGGTGGCCAAAGAGTCCCCTAGAATTTTGTGTTTGGAATGGGTTTGTGGCCAAGAATACTGCAACCTCGGCCTTGCAAAAGTTTGCCTGAAAACCACAGGCCTGGACATCCCCAAACGCTCACAAATTTCGTCGCAGACCGCAGGGGTTGCAGAGGCAGTGAGGGCCAGGGTTGTAAGGCCTCTGTTGGAGGAAAGGTCTTGAGCGGACAGGCTCGCTTTGAATTCACCAATGCGCTGATATTCAGGCCGGAAATCATGCCCCCACTGGGCAATGCAGTGCGCCTCATCAATCGCCAGCAAGGTTAGGTCCCATGGCCTGCAACGGGTCATAAAATCTTGATTGCCAAGGCGTTCTGGAGATAGGTACAGAAACTGCAATTGTCCGGTATCGGCCTTATCAAGGATCTCCTCGGATTCCTCTCGAGTGAGTCCGGAGATCAAGGCCTCTGCCGAGATGCCTAAGCGGTGCAGGGTACGGACTTGATCTTTCATCAAAGCAATCAGGGGAGTGACCACAATGCAAAGCCCTCCTAGGGCTATGGCTGGAATTTGGTAACACAATGATTTACCACCGCCTGTAGCAAGCAATGCTAGGGTATCCCTTCCCTGAAGAACTGATTCGATGATCTCTTCCTGCCCTGGCCTGAAGGCTTCGTATCCCCAATAGTGGCGAAGAATTTTCCGGGGTTCAGGGATTGGGCGGTTCATGCTGCAAATCGGATGAAGAGATTTCACTCAAGGTACCTCCCTGCAGGCGAAACACGCGATCAGCTTTGGCGGCCAGCCCAGGGTTATGGGTCACCACCAACAAGGTTTGTTGAAATTTGGAGCGGAGCTCGCCGAACAACTGATGCAAATCGTGGGCCTGATTTTGATCCAAATTACCCGAAGGCTCGTCGGCCAAGATCAAATCAGGACGGTTCATCAAGGCCCTGGCCACGGCAAATCGCTGTTGTTCTCCCCCGGAGAGGGTAGAGGGCTTGTGTTTCAATCGCCCTGCAACACCCAGAATTTCCGCTAATTCGTGGGCTCTGGCGACTGCAGTTCCATGGTTATGGCCTGCGATAAGGGAGGGAATTAATAAATTCTCTTCGGCCGTGAATTCAGGCAGCAACAGGGCTTGTTGGAAAACAAATCCCAATTTGCGATTACGGAAATCAGCCAATGCATTGCCGCTTAAGCCGCTAAGCAAATGACCGCCCAAGCGAATTTCGCCAGAATTGGCCGGTTGCAGACCTCCTAACACATGCAACAAGGTGCTCTTGCCTGCACCGGATGGGCCTACAACGGCGATAAGCTCCCCAATTCGGATTTCGAAAGAAACATTGCGAAGCAAATGAAGCTCTCCATAGGATTTGGAGACATGCTTAACCTCAACGGCCAAGGGGGCATGAGCTTGCATGGGCTGTTCAATCAAATATCCAATTTGGCGTAGCGGGCATTTTGTTCTATAAATTCTCTGCGTGGCGGGACTTCGTCTCCCATAAGCATGGAGAATACCCTGTCCGCTTCGGCGGCACTTTCGATGGTGACTTTGCGCAAGGTACGGGTATCGGGGTTCATGGTGGTATCCCACAGCTGTTCCGCGTTCATTTCACCCAAACCTTTGTATCGCTGAATGTTCACGCTGCTTTCGGAACCACCTTTGGCCACTTCTTGAACCGCTTGAACACGGTCCTCTTCGTTCCAAGCGTAGCGTTGTTGGTTCCCCTTTTTGACCAAATACAAAGGAGGAGTAGCTATATAGATATGCGATGACTCAATGAGCGTCTTCATGTAACGGAAGAAGAACGTGAGAATTAGGGTGGTGATATGGGATCCATCCACGTCGGCATCTGTCATGATGATGATTTTGTGGTAACGGAGTTTGGAGATGTTCAAAGCCTTTTGATCGTCTTCGGTACCCACAGTAACGCCCAATGCAGTGAAGATGTTACGGATTTCTTCGTTCTCGTAAATCTTGTGTTCCATGGCTTTCTCCACATTCAAGATCTTGCCTCGAAGAGGCAGGATGGCCTGAAAGGCCCGGTTACGGCCTTGCTTGGCGGTGCCACCCGCCGAGTCTCCTTCGACCAAGAAAATCTCGCAAAGGGAGGCATCGCGTTCGGAGCAGTCTGCGAGCTTACCGGGCATGGAATTGCCTGACAGGACATTTTTGCGTTGAACAAGTTCTCTGGCTTTGCGCGCGGCATGTCTTGCGGTGGCAGCAAGGATGACCTTGGCAATGATTTGCTTGGCTTCGCGGGGGTTCTCCTCCAAATAATGGGATAGGGCCTCCGAAACAGCGGAATTCACAGCGCCCATGACTTCGTTATTCCCCAGTTTGGTTTTGGTTTGCCCTTCGAATTGAGGTTCGGCTACCTTCACGGAAATAACGGCCGTTAATCCTTCGCGGAAATCATCACCTGCGATATCAAATTTTAGCTTGCTGGTCATCCCTTCTTTGTCGGCATAGCTCTTCAGGGTTCGGGTTAAGGCCTGTCGAAAACCGGCAATATGGGTTCCTCCTTCGTGGGTGTTGATGTTGTTTACGTAGGAATGCACGTTTTCGGTGAAGGACGTGTTGTATTGCAAAGCCACTTCCACCGGGACAGGTCCTTTGGGGTTTTCGATGTAGATGGGTTGGGCAAGCAGGGATTCACGGGTTTGATCCAGGTAGGCGACAAATTCCTGCAGCCCTCCTTGGGAGTAAAAGTCTTCTTGTCGGAAAGAACCGTCCTCGAGCGTTTGACGCTCATCGGTGAGGCTAAGATGGATTCCTTTGTTGAGGTACGATAATTCGCGGAGACGGGCGGCCAGGGTGCTGTAATGGTATTCGGTTTGTTGGAAAATCTCAGCATCGGGTTTGAATTCCACGATGGTTCCTCTGTAATCGGTGTTACCTGCTTCGCGGACGGCATACAAAGGTTTCCCGCAACGGTATTCCTGCTCGTAAACCGTTCCATTGCGGTGCACGATGGCATGCAAATGGACGCTTA
>Ga0194129_10003208_pt1 | contig 23015 bp, 13 predicted proteins | sample TA2KigCa35mmetaG_FD_150862 | JGI IMG/M metagenome (GOLD analysis project Ga0194129, IMG submission 150862) | Freshwater microbial communities from Lake Tanganyika, Tanzania - TA2015038 Kigoma Deep Cast 35m | ecosystem: Environmental > Aquatic > Freshwater > Lake | place: Tanzania: Lake...
ACTCACCGCGCTCGCCACCGCGCTCGCCACCGCGCTCGCCACCGCGCTCGCCACCGCGCTCGCCACCGCGCTCGCCACCGCGCTCGTCGCCATTGCGGCCGCCGCGACGACGACGGCGACGACGACGACGACCGCCGCCCTCGCCTCCTTCGCCAGCCTCACCACCCTCCGCCGACTCGCCGTCGACCGAGCGTAGGATCGGCTGATCGTCATCGTCCTCCTCGTCGTAGATCGCGGCGCCGCTTGCCGCGATCTCGGCGCGGAACGCTTCGTCGGGCGAGGCCGGGACGTCATCGATCGACGGCGCGATCACGACCGGAGGCGTGCGGCTCGGCTCTGCCGCACGCGCGGGCGCCTCGGCGGCCTCGGTGGCAGCGACCTCGAGCTCGTCTTGCTCTTCACGATCCTGCGCTGCGCTACCTTCCTCGAGGCCGCGGCGGAGCGTCTCGTCGTCCCACTCCCGGAGCGCAAAGACGCCGGGCTTCACGCGGACGAGGGGGTTCTCGTCACCGCCCTTCTTGAGCGTCGCCGCGAGGCGCGCGCCCATCGTGACTTCGGGGCTCTTGCCCACGTGGCTGAGCAGGTTCTTCTCGATGGCCAGCTCGGTGATCTCCTTGTAGTGGAGTGGGCGGCCGGCTTGTCGCAGCACTTCGCAGGCTGCATCCGTGAACGTCATGGTGTCTTCGCTCGCGGGGGCGTCGCGCGGTTCCCGGGGGGCTCGGTGGTCGCCCAGGCAACGCCCTCATTGGCGTGCGTGGCACGAAGCGCACTTCCCTCCGCGGGCCTCTTACGGCGTCCGCGATCCTTGGTGGGTTATGTCGATGTCGCCCCGCGGACCGTGGAACGCGTCACACCGGTCCTCCACGAGGCAAACGGCGAGTACCACGGACCCCCGAGGGGGTCAAGGAACCGCGCTCGAGACGTCGTTGCGCAGCGCTGAGTGCGAGCACGATGGCTCGCGATGGGCCGCGGTCAACCCGTGCTTTCACGCACCGAGGGCCGCCGAGACAGCGGGCACGAGCGCCGCGACGGCCCTGTCGAGGCCTGCGGGGTTCGCGCCGCCGGCTTGCGCCATGTCGGGGCGACCACCACCCGAGCCGCCAACTTTCTCGGCGATCGGGCGGATCAGCGCGCCGGCCTTGAGGCGGCTCGTCGCGGCCTTGCTCACCATGAGGACGAGCTGCGCCTTGTCGCCAGCCTTCGCGGCCCCGAGCACGACCGCCTCGCCGCCGAGTTTGTCGCGCAGCTTCTCCGAGAGCTCGCGGAGCGCGGCCATGTCGGTCCCGTCTGCGACGCGGACCCCGAGCACCTTGACCCCCGCGACCTCGACTGTCTTCGCGAGCATCGCGTCGATGCCGCCGCCGCCCGAGCCGCCCTCGAGCAGCTGCTTCTCGAGCTCCTTCACCCGCTTCTCGAGCTGCCGCTCGTGGCTCGCCATGCGCTCGATGCGCTCGATGAGATCGGCCCCGCCGGTGACCTTGGCGCTCGCGCGCGCACGTCGCAGCTCGTCGTCGAGCCGTCGAACGTGAGCCATCACGTTGGCACCCGTCACCGCGAGGATGCGACGGACCCCGGCGGCCGTCCCGGCCTCGCTCAGGATCTTGAACATGCCGATCTCGCCGAGCGATCGGCAGTGCGTCCCGCCGCACAGCTCGACGGAGTCGCGCGTCATGGTGAGGACGCGCACGACATCGCCGTATTTTTCCTCGAAGATCGCCATCGCTCCGCGCTTCTTCGCCTCGGCCATCGAGAGCACCTCGGTCTCGACCGGAGCGGCGCCGAGCACCTTGCCGTTCACCAGGTCCTCGACGCGCGTGAGCTCTTCGACGGTGAGCGCTTGGTGATGCGCGAAGTCGAAGCGCAGGACCTCTGGACCGACGAGCGAGCCTTTCTGCTGCGCTTGCGGCCCGAGCACCTCGCGAAGGGCCCAGTGGAGCAGGTGCGTCGCCGAGTGGTTGCGACGCGTCGCCGAGCGTCGCGCGTGATCGACCTCGAGCTCGACGCGCTCGCCGACCCGCACGCTGCCGCGTGTGACCTTGCCCCGGTGCAGGAACGTGTCGCCGGTTGGCTTCTGCGTGTCCTCGATCGCGACCGCGAAGCCCGGGCCCGCCGCCGTCCCCGCGTCGCCGACCTGACCGCCGCCCTCGGCGTAGAAGGGCGTCTTCGAGAAGACGAGCTCGACCTCGGCGCCTTCCCCCGCCACGTCGACCGCCGCGCGCGTCACGCCGCCGTCCGTTGTGCGAAGCTCGAGGATCGCCACGATCTCGGCGAGGTCGCTCTCGGAGTCGTAGCCCGTGAACGTCGTCTTGCCGACGTCTCCGGCGAGCTTGAGAACCACCGCATCGAGGGCGCCTGCCCCGACCTTCGAGCCTTCACTGCGAGCGCGCTGCGCTTCGAGCTCGCGCTCGTAGCCCACGACGTCGACGTCGAAGCCTTGCTCCCGGCCGATGACTTGCGTCAAGTCGAGGGGGAAGCCGAAGGTGTCGTAGAGCTTGAAGGCGACCGCGCCCGGCAGCGTCCGCCGGCCACCGCACTCGGTCCACTCGCGGTTCTTCGCGATGAGCTCGAGGCCTCGCTCGATCGTCGCGCGGAAGCTCGTCTCTTCACGCTCGGTCACCGACGCGATGAGCTCGGCGCGCTCCGCGAGCTCCGGGTAGGCGTCGCTCATGGCGCTCGCGGCCTCGCGTGCCACGAGGTGCAGGAACGGCTCGCCGATGCCGAGTCGATGACCGTGCCGGATGGCGCGGCGCATCACGCGACGCAGGACGTACTCGCGGCCGTCGCGATCGGGGAAGATGCCGTCCGCGATCAAGAACGCGGCGGTCCGCGCGTGGTCGGCGATGACGCGCATCGAGACGTCGTCGTCGCTCGGTCCGCGCGAGTAGCGCTTCTTGGCGAGCTCCTCGGTTCGGGCGATCAGGCGGCGCAAGAGGTCGGTGTCGTAGTTCGAGCTCACGCCCTGCACGACGCTCGCGAGGCGCTCGAGGCCGGCGCCGGTGTCGATGCTCGGCGCCGGGAGCGGGGTCGCCGCGGCGCCCTCGTTGGCGCGGTCGTACTGCATGAAGACGAGGTTCCAGATCTCCATCCACCCTCGGCCGTCGACGCCCGGCTCCTCACCGAAGGTCGCGTAGTCGGGAGCGTCGCCGTGGAAGTAGTGGATCTCCGAGCACGGCCCGCACGGCCCCGTCGACCCCATGCTCCAGAAGTTGTCGGCCATGCCGAGGCGACGCACGCGCTCGTCACCGAAGCCGCTCACCTTCTTCCAAAGCGCGGCGGCTTCGTCGTCGGCCGCGAAGCCCTCGGCGCCCTCGAAGACCGTGAGGATCAGGCGGTTCTTCGGGACGTCGAGCACCTTGGTGAGGAGCTCCCACGCGTAGACGATCGCCTCCTCCTTGAAGTAGTCCCCAAAGCTGAAGTTCCCGAGCATCTCGAAGAACGTGTGGTGACGCGCGGTGACGCCGACGTTCTCGAGGTCGTTGTGCTTGCCGCTGATGCGGATGCACTTCTGCGAAGATGCCGCGCGGGTGTAGGGGCGCTTGTCGCGACCGGTGAACACGTCCTTGAACGGCACCATGCCCGCGTTGACGAACATCAAGGTCGGATCGTGCTGCGGCACGAGCGGCGCGCTCGGGACCACGGTGTGGGTCCGAGCCGCGAAGAAGTCGAGAAACGCCTGGCGGATCGCCGCGCTGTTCATGCGCGTCTGGCTACTTGAGCCACCCCGCGTCCGCAAGAGCACGCGTGCGTCCGCGCGAGCTGCCGACGCGCGTCTCGGGCGCTCGCCGCCTCAGTACAGGATGCCGAGCCACCAGCGCAGCATCTGCGCGTTCTCGGTGTCGAGCGCGGCCGAGCCGGGCGGCTGGAAGGGGGCGTACGAGTTGACCTGTCCCGGTAGGTAGCCGAGCCCCTGCAGCGGGAACAAGACGCCGTACTCGAGCGACGTGTAGAAGCCACCCATGCGCTCGAGGTCGTCGTTCAGGACGCCGTCTTTTGCCTGGTAGTAGAGCTTCACGTTGATCTCGACGCCGAGGTCGGAGGCGTTCCCCGGCACCTGCACGAACTCGCTCGCGCGGCTCCAGACGAGACTCGCCGCTCCACCGAGCTTCTGCCCGTCGGGATCGCGGAGGAACTCGTAGCCGACCGAGGGCTTGAAGAAGTAGGTGCCCTGGATGCGCGAGAGGATGTTGCGGTAGAGGATGAGATCGACGCGGTAGTCCGGGTGGAATCGGAAGGTCGAGAACGTCCGGTCGAGCGTCTTCTGCGGCTGGAGCTCGTTGCCGATCGGCGCGAGGCTGTCGACGTCGCTATCCCCGGTGGCGTAGCCAAAGTCGAACGTCAGGTTGAGCTTGTCTTCGAGGAGGCGGACCTCACCTTGCGCGGCGACGCCGAACTGCAGGAGCTTCCAGCCGTTGTCTGAAGGATCGGCGGTGTTGAGGTAGTTGTTCGACTGACGCAGCGTGTTCTCGATCGTGCCGGCGATCAGCGCGGCCTCGGTCTCGAAGCGGAATTTCTTCCAGCGGAAACGGAACCAGACGTCCGGGATGAACGCCGTCGCCTGACGTCGAACGAAGCCATCCTTCAGGTTGTCCGGATCTTGGCCGATCGACGCGCCCGACGCTTGATCGGTGGTGTCGTTCGCGAGCGTCTGGTGGCGGTAGACGAAGTAGCCGCCGCCCTCGATGACGGGCTTGCCGGCGGCGAGATCCTTGCGCGCGAGCTGCTCGTTGCGGCGCCGCATCAAGACGAACACGAGCTGGTCGACGTCGTCCTTCTGCGCGAGGTCGTAGGGCTGCCCCTGGGCCTCCTGGAGCGAAGCGCTGATGGGCCCTTCGTTCGCGAAGTCCCACGCAAACGCGCCATAGAGATCCCAACCCGGGTGGCCGGTGACGAACATGATGCGATCCGCGGTCGTCTGCCAGTCGGAGTCGTAGCCGTCGCCGGAGTTGACGAGCATGCCAAGGCCCCAGTGGCTCGGCATGCGGCCGAAGCGCAGCTGACCTACCGGCGACGAGTACTCGCCCCACGCGCGCTTGACGGTGATCGAGTCCTTGACGCTGTTGAAGCCCGCGACGGGAGCCCACTGCGTCGTGGAGAACGCCGACAGCGGCGCGTAGCCGCCGCGCGCGATGACTTGGTAGCCGCCGCTCTGACCGGGCTGGTTGCCGTAGCCTTCGGGCGTCGAGCCGAGGACGATGTTGTCGAGCAGGTCGATCTGCGCGCGGATTCGGAGGTTGTCCGAGATGTGCAGGTCCGGGTTGAGGCGCAGGCGCATGTTGGCGCCGGCCTGGGTGCGGTTCGAGCAGTCGCTGAAGTCCGAGGGCGAGCCGCTGTCGCCGCAGAGCTTCACGCCGCGCGTTCCGCCGTTCAGCGGCACGTAGGAGTCGTCTGACGGGCGCGGGTAGAACGGCTTGATGCGATCGATGCGGCCGAGGTCGAACTTGTGGAAGAGCTCGGAGCGCACGCGGTAGGCGCCGTGGAGCTCGAAGGTCGGGCGCGACTGGTTCCACCAGTCTTCGGCGAACACCTCGGACGGCGGCGGGACCGCGAGGTTGGTCGGAGAGGGGCGCTCCTTCGGGGGCTCCTTCGAGGCGGTAGGCGCTGCGGGCGCAGGGGTGGCCGCTGCAGGTGCGGGCGCAGCCGGTGCGGGCGCTGCGCCGAGGAGCGGGGCCGGGGTCTCGGTCGGCGTGGCCTCCGTAGCGGGCGCTGCCGGAGCGGTCGCAGTCGGAGCGGTCGCAGTCGCAGCGGGTGCTGCTGGCTGCGCGACCGCGGAACCCCCGGCGAGGAGAGCGAGCGCGAGCGCGCCCGAGGCCGTGAGCCGATGACCCGTCAACCGGGAACCCAGTGCGCTACACCGTCGCATGTGGCGGGGGTCATGCAATAACCGGTCGATGGCGTCAAAGTGTTGCGCGAAGACAACACGTCAAATCCCGCGGTGATCGCGTGTCGCGGGCGTGACGCGGCGCTTCGGCGTCGAGGTCTCGAGGGCGTCACTTCACCCAGAATGCCGTGAACGCGTCTCCGCCTTCCTCGACGAGGCATGGGCGGGAGCGCGCGACGTTCGCGTGGAGCGCGAGGTGCTCGCGAACGGCCTGACGGAGCGCGCCCGTCCCGTGGCCGTGGAGGACGAAGCCGTGTGGCTCGCCGTCGGCAAGGCAGCGGTCGATGAAGCGGTCGACCTCCGCGAGCGCCGCGTCGGCGCGCATCCCTCGTAGATCGCACGTGAGGCTCGCGATTCGTAGCAGGGCGCTCTCGCCGGATGGCTGCGCAGGCGCCTCCGCGGTGGGTCGAGGCGCGCGAGCCTTGTCCGGCGCGCGGGTCTTCGGAGCGCGACGAAGCTCCGCGAGCGGAACGCGCAGCGTGAAGGCCCCAGCCCGCACGCGGACGTGGCCGCGCTCCGGCGGCTCGAGCACCTCGACCGGGCCGAGCTTCTCGGTCGCCACCTTCGCGCCGGGCCGCAGCTCGGCCTCGGTGATGGGGCCACCGTCGGCGCGCGAGTCCCGGGTCGCGGCCTCGACGGGGCTCCCGAGGGCGACGACGCGTGCGGCCTCGTCGATCATGCGCTCCGCCTCGCGCGGACCGAGTGGGCCCGTTCGCTTTCGCTCTTCGAGCTCACGCAGGCGATTTCGCGCCCCACGGATGGCGTCCCGAAGCTCACCGGCCTCCTCCTGGAGCTTCTGCCTCTCTTTGCTTCGCACGCGCGCGCGCTCGTCCTCGAGCTCGAGCCTGAGCGCACGCACCCGTGTGTGCTCCGCTTCGGTCGCGAGCCGCAGCGTTCGCTCGCGATCCCGCTCGCGCTCGAGCTCGGCGAGCACGACCTCGCGGAGGACCACCTCCTTCGGCAAGAGGGCGCGTGCCCGCTCGACGACCCCATCGGGGAGGCCATGCCGCGTCGCCGCCGCGAGCGCGGCCGAGGCGCCGACGATGCCGCGACGAAGGGTGAACGTCGGGCGCAGCGCGTCGAGATCGAACCCGACGGCGGCGTTCTCGAAGCGCGAGTCGGACTTGGCTTGCAGCTTCAGTCGCTCATGATGCGTGGTGGTCGCGAGCGCGGCCGAGGCGTCGAGGAACGCCTCGAGGAGGGCGATGGCGAGCGCGGCGCCCTCCTCGGGGTCGGTGCTCCCGGCGACCTCGTCGAGCAACACAAGCGCGTGCTCGCCGCGCGAGTGGGCGTCGACGGCGGCGTCGAGCATGTCGCGGTAGCTCTCGACGTGCGCGCTGAAGGTCGACAGCGAACGCTCGATCGACTGCCTGTCGCCGACGTCCGAGAGGACCGGCTCGAACCACCCGACCCGCGTGCGCGCGTCGGCGCAGACGGGCAAGCCGGCTCGCACCATGAGCGCCGAGAGGCCGAGGGTCTTCAGCGCAATGGTCTTGCCGCCCGCGTTCGGGCCGGAGACCACGAGGGCGCGACCGGCGGCGAGCGACACGTCGTTTGGGATCACCGCGACGCCGCGGAGCACCAGCAGCGGATGACGTGCGAGCCCGAGCTCGAGCACCGGCTCCGGATCGATCGACACCGGCCTGGCCTCCAGGTCGCGCGCGAACGACGCGATCGCGGCGAGCTCATCGGCACGGACGGCGTCCGCGAACGCGCGCTCGACCGCGGCGGCGTGGCGTCGCACCTCACCTGCGAGCTCCCCGACGATGCGGCGCTCCTCGCGCTCGACCTCGCCCTCGGCGAGCCGCAGGCGGTTGCCGATCGCCGTGACCTCGGGCGGCTCGACGTAGAGGGTCGCACCGGTCGCGCTCGCGCCGAGGACGATCCCTTCGACCCGTCGGTGCGCGTCGGCGCGGACGGGGAGCCCGAGGCGGCCGTCGCGCTCGACGGGGCCTCCTTCGCGCAAGACGTCGGCGAGCTCGCTGCCGAGCTGGCGGAGCTTGTCGCCCAGGCCGCGACGCGCGGTCGCGACGGCGTGCCGGGCGCGACGCAGCTCCGACGAGGCCTCGTCCTTGACGTAGCCGTGAGGCTCGATCGACCGCAGGACTCCGCGCTCGATCGACTCGAGGCCGCGGTCCTCGTGCGCAGAGCCACCGAGCGCCTCGCCGAGTCTCGGCAGCTCTCCCGCGCGTACGCGCACGAACGAGCGAAGGATCCGCGCACCGCCGAGCAGACGCGCGATCGTCACGAGCTCGAGCGCGCTGAGCTCGCCGCCACGAGCCACGCGCGCGAGCACCTCGGAGAGGTCCTCGACCCCGACGACCGGCAAGGGCTCGCCCTCCTCCAAGGACGCGCAGGCCTCGGCTACGAGCTCGTGTCTTCGCCTCGCCTCGTCACGCGTCGCGGCCGGCTCGAGCGCCTCGAGCCGCCGTGCGGCCGCCTCTCCGACGCAACGCCCCGCGAGCGCGCCGAGGAGCGCGCGCCACTCGAGATCGACGAGCGCGCTCACGCTCGCCCGTCACTTCTTGGCGGCAGCGTCGTCGACGCAGAGCTTCTGGTAGAGCTCTGGGATCTTGGCGTACGCGGCCGCCGGGATCCCCTCTTCGACCGCGGCCTTGCCCGCGGTACAGACGAGGCGGCACTCTTCGTCGCGCTCCTTCGAGAGGACCTTCTTCTTTTCCTTCTCCTGGACGCACGAGTCGAGGTCGGCGCGCGCCTTGTCCGCGCGAGCGACGCGCGCGCACACCGCCTTCAGCATCTCGCGGTGAACCGCAGCGACCTTGCGCACCTCCTCGTCGATCTTCTCGACGGCGCGCATGTTCGCGGTCCCCTCCTCTTCGGCGGATTGACATCCGTCAACGACCGCCTGCGCCGTCGCCTCGGAGTTCTCCAGCGTCGCGTAGAAGCCGAGCTCGGCCTTGCCGCCGCCCATCGCTTGGACGAGCGGCGCGACCTCCTTCTTCGCGGTGTCGTTGATCGCGGCGGCTCCGACGCGCGGGAAGGCTTCGGCGAGGCCAGCCGCGGCCGCCTTCGAGGACACGTCTTGCAGCACCGCGTCGAGGGCCTGCACGGCGGTCTTGCACTTGCCTGCCGCCTCGAGGTCGGGGAGGTCGGCGCAGGCGCGCGTCACGGCCACGAACGGCTCGGCGAGACCGGCGGCGATCGAGCTGCTCTCGGCCTGCAGCTTCTGGCGCGCGTTGTTCGCGGCGTGGCGGATCCCGTTGGCCGCGAAGGTCGCCGATCGGTCGAAGTCGGGGCGGCGCGTCGGCGCGTACTTGCCCGCGAGTGGCTTCGGCTCGAGGTACGGGAGGTAGATCGAGACGAGCGCGACCGGGTCCTTCACGAAGCCCAGGACCTTCGCGTAGGTGTCCTTGTCGGAGGGCTTCTCGTCGTCACTCTTCTTGCAAGCGGCGACGGTAGCGGCGAGCGCAAGGCTCAGGCCGAGCACGGTGGCGATTCGCTTCATGGACGCCTCGGGTAGACCGCGCGTGCGCCACGGTCAAGTCGAGGGCGCGTGCGGGGGCGTTCGGTTGGCTCGGCCACGGCGTTGCGACTAAGCTCCGCGCTTCATGCCTGCAGGGAACATCCTGGACGAGCTCGAGGCGCGCGGCCTCGTGCAAGACACCACCGGCCGCGAGGAGCTTGCGGCGCTGCTCGCGAAGGAGAGCGTCGCGTTCTACGTCGGGTTCGATCCGACGAGCACCAGCCTGCACGCCGGGAGCCTCGTGCCGATCGCCTTGATGGCGCGGCTCCAGCGCGCGGGGCATCGGCCGCTGCCGCTCGTCGGCGGTGCGACGGGAATGATCGGCGACCCGTCGGGCAAGAGCCAGGAGCGACAGCTGCTCGATCGCGACACGCTCGGGCGCAACGTCGCGGCGATCCGTCGCCAGCTCGAGCGCTTCCTCGACTTCGGCGACGCGCCCAACGCGGCGCGGATGGTCAACAATCACGACTGGTTCGAGGGCGTCGGGTTTCTCGAGTTTCTCCGCGACGTCGGCAAGCACCTGACCATCAACTACATGATGGCGAAGGACTCGGTCCGCTCGCGCCTCGAGGATCGCGATCAGGGCATCAGCTACACCGAGTTCTCGTACATGCTCCTCCAAGCGTACGACTTCGTCGTGCTCGCGCGGCGCCACGGGTGCCGCCTGCAGGCCGGCGGCTCGGACCAGTGGGGGAACATCACCGCGGGCATCGAGCTCCACCGCAAGCTCGGCGGCAAGGAGCCGCTCTTCGGGCTGACGACGCCGCTGCTCCTCGACTCAAAGGGCGAGAAGATGGGCAAGACCGCTGCGGGCACGCGCGTCTGGCTCGACCCGGAGCTCACCTCGCCCTACGCGTTCTACCAGTACTGGCTCAACGTCGCCGACGAGGACGTCGAGCGCCTCGTGCGCATGCTGTCGCCTCGCCCGCTCGACGAGCTCGCCGACCTCATCGCACGTCACCGCGAGAACCTCGCCGAGCGCCGGGCGCAGCGGATGCTCGCCGAGGACGTGACGACCTTCGTGCACGGAGCCGAGGCGACGGCGCGCGCGATGAAGGCGAGCGCGGTCATGTTCGGTGGGAGCCTCGAGGGGCTCCGTGACGCGGACCTCGCGCCGCTGCTCGCGGACGTGCCCTCGAGCGAGCTCGGCCGGGCGGAGCTCGAGGCGGGGGTTGGCCTCGTCGACCTGCTCGTGCGGACGGGGCTCGGCGCGTCGAAGGGCGCGGCGCGGCGGCTCGTCGCGCAAGGCGGCGTCTACGTGAACAACGTCCGCGCCACCGACGAAGGCGCCGTCCTCGACGCGAAGTCCCTCGGCACCGAGACGATGATCGTGTTGCGTTCGGGCAAGAAGAGCTACCACGTCGTGCGGGTGCTCGGGTGAGCCGACCCGCTCCGCGTCGGCCCCTCGCGCGGCTCGTCCTCCTCGTCACGTCGCTCGGGTGTGGCCGAAGCGACGCGACCGCGACGCCTGCGGCCGAGCGGTCAGCGGTGACGACGACGACGGGAAGCGCCGCGGTGACGCTCTCCGCTACCCTGCCCTCATCGATCTCTCCACCGTCGGCGCCGCTCGGCGCGGCCTCTGAAGCGGCGACCTCGCTCGCGAGCGGGGCGACCCCTGCGCCCGCCCCGGCTCCCTCGACGAGCGCGAACGCCAAGGATTCAACGGCCGATCCGCCGCTCCGCGACGCGGCCGGCAAGCTCCTGCCGCAGACCGACGAGCGACCTCGCGTCGACTCACCGCTCTTTCGCCGCCGCCTCCACGACCTCGTGCGCGCCATCGAGACGGACGACCCCGAGCTCGCGCGCTCGTTCTTCTTTCCGGTCGAGGCGTACGAGGTCGTCAAGGACATCAAGGAGCCAGCGAAGGACTGGCGTCAGCGCCTCTTTCGGGCCTTCGGTCGCCACGTGCACGAGTACCACCGCAAGCTCGGCGACGACGCGGCGGGCACGCGGCTCGTGCGGCTCGAGCTCGACGAGCGTCGCGTGAAGTGGATGAAGCCCGGCAGCGAGGGCAACCTGCTCGGCTATCACCGGATCACTCGCTCGAAGCTCGTGGTCGTCGACGGCGCGGGCAAGGAGCGGACCTTCGAGCTCACCTCGCTCATCTCGTGGCGTGGCGAGTGGTGCGTCGTGCACCTCCACGGCTTCAAGTGAGCGAGCCCGTGCGGCCCGGCTCGCTTTCGTGCGCCATGACGCTCCGTCCCCTCGCCGCGCCCCACGCGCTACCTGAACGGAACCGAGAAGGTGTCGAGGACGGCTCCGTCGTCGGCGATCGCGCGAACCTCGAACCGGTCCTTGGCGACGCGCACCACCGTGCCGTGGTGCCGCTTCGCGTGAGCCTTGCGGGCCTTCGCCTCCGCCGGTCGTGAGCCGACCGTGACGTCGAGGTCGTGGAGCGCCGCGCCGCCTCCGCCCGACACCACGTAGGTGATCCCCGCCTCCTCGAAGCGCTCGTAGCCGTGGACGTGTCCCTGCAGAACGAGCCGCACGCCGAATTTTCGAAACGCCTCGAGGTAGTGGCGCCGCAGCTCCGGGGCGTTCGGATACGTCGAGAGCGTGATCCACGGCTTGTGGAAGTAGACGACCGAGGCGCGGTGTCCCGGCTGAGCCGCGGCATCGGCGAGCTGGGCCTCGAGCCACTTGCCCTGCGGGCTGCCCGGCGCGAGGTCGAGCTCGGTGTCGAGCGAGAAGAACCAGATCCCTCCCGATTGAAAGCGGTAGTGCTCCACCGGCGCTTCGAGCCCCGCGCCGCCGAAGAGGCGCAGGTAGTAGTCCTCGAACTCGTGCGGCCGCTCGAACTCGTGGTTGCCGATCGCCGGAGCGATCGCCCCCGCTCGGAGCAAGCGGTCCATCGCGGGGAACCAGGTCGCGTACGACTCGACGACCTGGTCGTAGTACTGCATGTCGCCGAGGTGCAGCGTTAAGTCGGGGCGTGCGCCGAAGGGCGTGCGTCCGAGCACCTTCGCGAAGACGCCGTCCGACTTGCCGGTCGACGCGTTGGTGTCGCCCGTCGCGAGGAACACGAACGAGTCTCCCGGCCGCCGCGCGGTGCAGAAGCGCCCTCGGAGAGCCGGCCCGGCGACGACGACCTCGTACTCGTAGCAGGTGCTCGGGGCGAGCCCGTCGACCATGACCTCCGTCAAGTAGCGAACGCCGGCCTTGTCCGGCGCGACGCCGGGCTCGGTGTCGTAGCTCGCCCGCACCACGCTGCGTCGCCGCGTCCCGGTGTAGGTCCGAGGCGCGCCGCCGCCTTCCCGCGTCACCTTGAGATCGGCCGACGCCTCGCGACATGCGTCCCAGCGTACGAGGACGCTCGACTCGGTGGGACGCAAGCTCCACGGGCCGTGGACGATGCCGACGGCTCCGCACGACGCGACCTCGGGCGTCGCGCTGACGGCGCTGGAGGGTACGGCCATCGGCGTGGAAGTCACGGCCATGGTTGGCCCCGCCGACGACGCGCCTGGTCGAGAGCCGTCGCTCGAGCCCGTCGGGGCTCGGCGTGCCGCGGCGAGGCCCACGAGGACGAGCGCCGTGACGGCAGGGACGAGGAGTCGGCTTCGACGCACGCCCGAAAGGTAGCCGCTCGTGCGCGGCTCGTGAATCATCCCGCGCATGGTCCCTCCGGTCGATCGACTTCGCCTCGTGGGTGTCCCGGGCTCGAACCGCGTGATGGCCGGAGAGCTGTCGCGCCTCGTGCGGCGAGGGCTCCCCGAAGTGCGGCTCGAGGAGCCCAAGAAGCAGGGGCTCGGGAGCGTCACCTACCCGTTCGATCCGCGGCTCGGGTGGCTCGCGGTGCAGCATCACCGGACGAGCGCGCGCGTGCTCTGGGATCTCTACGAGACCCGCGCAGCCAGGCTCGAGCCGCTCTACGACGAGCTCCTTCGAGCGGCCTCGGAGGATCGACGCCCCTGGTGTTGGGACGGCGCGCGGCTGTCGGTCGAGGCCTATGGCGTCGAGGAGTTCGCCGCGGGCGAGCGGCAAATCGTCGGGACGGTGAAGAACGCCCTCATCGACGGTGCGGCGAGCCGCCGAATGGCGCTGACGGTCGAGCCCGAGCACCCCGAGCTGCGCGTGCAGGTACGGCTCTACGAGGGCACGCTCGTGGTGTCGCTCGATCTCTCCGGGCGACCGATGCACATGCGCGGCTACCGCATGGAGGCCGGCGACGCGCCGCTGCGCGAGGACCTCGCCGCGTTGCTGGTCATGCTTGCGCGCTACGACGCGCGCACCGAGGCGCTCTTCGACCCGCTGGCGGGCTCGGGAACGATCGCGGTCGAGGCGGCGTTCCTCGCGAAGGGGCGCCCGGTCTGGATGAGCGGCCGCAAGCCCGACGCCGAGCGTCACCCGCTGTTCGGCGCGCTCGCGCGTCCGAAGCCCCTCTTCGCGGACACGACCCCCGTCCTCTTCGTGTCCGAGATCGACCGGAAGCTCCGCGAGACGATGGAGCGCACCTTCTTGACCACCGGCATCGAGCGCGACGTCGCGATCCTGGGCGGCGACTTCCGCAACATCGACCCGAAGCTCGTCGTCGAGCGCGCGCGCGAGCGCGGCGTCGAGCGTGGCGTTATCGTGACCAACCCGCCATACGGCGAGCGGATGGGTTCGCCCGACGCGCTGCGAGCGCTCTACCGCGATCTCGGCGCGTGGTGCTGGGAGCTTCGCGGCTGGCGCTGTGCGTTCCTCGTGGCGAACCCGGAGTTTCTCGAAGCGTTCGGCGGCCGCCCGCGCATCGCCAAGCCGCTCCGTAACGGCCCGCTCCGCGGCTACTTCTACCTCTTCGAAGGTTGAAGCGCCGCATCACCGGGTGTCATCGCTTCTTCTTGCCGGCAGCTTTGGCGGCGCCGGCGGGTTTCGGCTCCGCGATGACCTGAACTTTCGGGGGGAGCGGATTGCCCTTCGCGGGAATAGCCTTCGCGAGCGCGAGCATGCTTGCGCTCTTGAAGCCCCGCCCCTGGAACGCCCCCGACGCCACGACTCCGGGGTTCGTGCGCTCGTCGAGCGGGTCGTCGGATGGAATGACCGTCTCGACGAGCACGGCGTCGGGTGCGAGCGACAAGCGATGCTCCGACTGTTCTTGATGCGGGGCGACGCGACCGTTCTCGCCGACGGAGAAGCGGAAGGTCCGCAACGTGCGCGATTCTCCGTTGCGCCATTCGCACTCCCACTTGCCTGGGTGATTGCCGACGCGGGTGTACTCGGTGGTCGCCGCGCCGCCCGCTGCCACGAGTGGGAGCTGCAGGTAGTACGTCCGAAACAGAATGGGGTCCTTGTTCACCCGCGGGTTCCCCGATGGATTCGGGGTCTCGGCCTCGGCCAGCACGCCGCGCCCCGACGAGACCCAGACCCCGTCGGTCGTCGTGCCACCCGACGGTCCGTCGGCCCATGGCGTCTTGAGGTTGACCGAGGCGCCGTTGACCTTGCAGCGAAGGTACGAGCTCCGCGTCGCATCGTTGCCGGAGTAGGCGGGAGCTGCCTGGACGACGAGGTCGATGCCGTCGCGCCGCTTCAGGGTTGGCGACTCGAGGGGCGCGAGGTAGCCGGACGAGCCCTCCGAGCGCTGAAAAAGCACCGTGCTCAGGAGCTCGGCGTTTCGGTCCGGGTAGATGACGGGGTACCAAGGGCGAGTCGTCGAGCCGAGGTCATAGCGTGGCGCCGCTCGGACGGTCATCGTGTCGGTGCCGAGCGTCGTGTCCGCGTCGGTGTCTCCGTCGATCAGATGCCACTCGAGCTCGTACTGGCCCGGTTCGCGGAACTTGAGGTTGCGGTTCGTGCAGTCGACGGAAAAAAGATGGGGCCGCCCATTTTTCATCGTGGCGTTGTAGAGGCTGCGGGTCTCGCAGCGGACCTCGCCCAAAGCCTTCCCCTTCTGCTTCACGACGTAGCGCAGGACGCTGCGAGCCGGAAACGTGCCCCAGATGCGGTAGGACGCCTTGATCGTCCAGTCGGACTTGGGATCCGGCGTGCCACCGGTCTCCGACACGCCCGACCACTCGATGCTCTGAAACGAGAAGCCTTCGTCGACCGTCGGAGCGTCGGCTCGCGCACTCGAGGCGAAGAAACCGACCGCCAGAAGAGGCGCGGACCAAAGGAGGTTTTTGCGTTTCATGAGCGCGAAATCCCAGCGCGACCGCCCGGTCACAACAACGTCGCTGGGCGTGCAGCGCGGCGCGGGTGGATTCCCCGACTCCGAATGCGCCTCGCCGGTCCCGCGGCGGTTGCTCGCAAAGGGGTTGCGTGTTACCCGCTCGCGACCGTGATTCGGCTCGACTCGGTCTCCAAGCAGCACGGCAAGCAGTTGCTCTTCGTCGACGCGTCGATGAGTCTTTTCCGGGGTGAGCGCGTCGGGCTCGTCGGCCCGAACGGCGCGGGGAAATCCACGATCTTTCGGATGGTCGTGGGCGAGGAGGAGCCGGACGCTGGTCAAGTGATGGTCGACCGAGGCGTCGTCGTCGGTCACTTCAGTCAGGACACCGGCGACATGAGGGGCCGCACGGTCGTCGAGGAGACGATGGCGGGCGCCGGCGCGGTGTCCGAGGTCGCCCGCGAGCTTCACGCGCTCGAGCACGCCATGGGCGATCCCGACCGCGCCGACGAGCTCGACGCTTTGGTCGAGCGCTTCGGCGTCGTGCAGGCGCGCTTCGACGAGCTCGGAGGCTATGCCCTCGAGTCGCGTGCACGCGAGATCTTGGCTGGGCTCGGCTTCCGCGAAGAGATCATGGACGGCGACGTCGGCAACCTCTCGGGCGGCTGGAAGATGCGCGTCGCGCTCGCGCGCATTCTGCTCATGCGGCCCGACGCGCTGCTCCTCGACGAGCCGACGAACCACCTCGACCTCGAGTCGATCCTGTGGCTCGAGCGCTTCCTCCTCGAGTTCGAGGGCGGCCTCGTCCTCACCTCGCACGATCGCGAGTTCATGAACCGGATCGTGACGAAGATCGTCGAGATCGACGGCGGCGAGCTCACCACCTACTCGGGGAACTACGAGTTCTACGTCGAGCAGCGCACCCTCGCTGAGGTGCAGCAGCAGGCGCAGTTCGAGCGGCAGCAGGCGATGCTCGCGAAGGAGAAGGCCTTCATCGAGCGCTTCAAGGCGCGCGCGAGCCACGCGGCGCAGGTGCAGTCGCGCGTGAAGAAGCTCGAAAAAATCGAGACGATCGAACCGCCGCGTCGCCGCAAAGTGGTCGAGTTCGAGTTTCGTCAGGCGCCCCGATCGGGCGATGACGTGCTGCGCTACGAAGGGGTCGCGAAGCGTTACGGCGAGCGCGTCATCCACGAGGGGTTCGAGCTCCTGATCCGCCGGAAAGAGCGCTGGTGCGTGATGGGCATCAACGGCGCCGGCAAGACGACGCTCCTCAAGCTCGGCGCGGGCACGCTCGCGCCGGACGATGGAACCGTTCACATCGGCGCGGGCGTGAAGCTCGGTTACTTCGCGCAGCACGCGATGGAGCAGCTCGTCCCGGAGGCGACGGTGATCGAGAGCCTGGAGCGAGCGTTCCCGCTCGCGACCATCGGCTCGCTCAAGACGCTCGCGGGCGCGTTCGGATTCTCGGGGGATGACGTCGAGAAGCGCTGCCGCGTGCTGTCGGGTGGCGAGAAGGCGCGCCTCGTCCTCGCCAAGATGCTCTACGACCCGCCGAATTTGCTCATCCTCGATGAGCCGACGAACCACCTCGATCTCGGCACCAAGGAGATGCTCGTCGGGGCGCTGCGCGACTTCGAGGGGACGATGCTCTTCGTGTCGCACGATCGACGCTTTCTCTCGTCGCTCTCGAATCGGGTGCTCGAGCTCGATGGCGGGGTGGCGCGAGTCTACGGCGGCGGCTACGACGAGTACGTCGCCGAGACAGGACGCGAGGCGCCTGGCGTCGGCTGAGAGGCAAGAGGCAGCTTATGACCGACCTGCGCGAGTTCGACGTCGTCCTCTTCGGTGCCACGGGCTACACGGGGGAGCTCGCCCTCGGCGAGCTCGTCCGACGGGGCGCCGGCCTTCGGCTCGCTCTTGCAGGTCGAGACGCGAAGAAGCTCGAGGCCGTGCGCACACGACTCGCCGCGGGCGTGCCCGAGGCGTCGAAGCTCCCAATTCTGGTGGCGGACGCGCACGACCGCCCAGCCTTGGATGGCGTCGCGCGGCGCGCGCGCGTCGTCTGCACCACCGTCGGGCCTTACGCGCTCCACGGTGAAGACCTCGCCGCGGCGTGCGCCGAGGCCGGCACGCACCTGTGCGACCTTACCGGCGAGGTTACCTTCATGCGCCGCTCGATCGACCGCAACGATGCGACGGCGGCGCGGACGGGGGCGCGCATCGTTCACGCTTGCGGCTTCGACTCGATCCCCTCCGACCTCGGGGTCCTCCTCGCCGACGAGGCGATGCGGGTCCGCGCCGGGGTCCCGTGCGACGAGGCCACCCTCGAGGTGCTCTCGCTCCGCGGCGGCGCGAGCGGCGGCACGCTCGCCAGCATGTTCACGTTGGTCGAGGAGGCGCGTCGCGATCCGGCGATCCGCAAGCTGCTCCTCGATCCGTACGCCTTGAACCCCGAGGGCGAGCGCCAGGGACCGGACGGCCCCGATCCGATGGGCGTCGAGTCGACACAAGACGCCTACCTCGCGCCGTTCGTGATGGGCGCAGTCAACAGCCGCGTCGTCCGTCGGTCGAACGCGCTCCTCGGGTACCGGTATGGCCGCGACTTTCGTTATCGCGAGGTGAGCCGGTTTCCGAAGACCCCCAAGGGCTTCCTCGCCGCGACGAGCCTCGCCGCTGGGCTCGGTGCCTTCGTCGCCAGCGTAGCGACCCCCGGGCTCGGGCGGCTCGTGCGCGCCGCCCTCCCGAAGCCCGGCGCTGGGCCCTCGCTCGAAGAGCGCGAGCGCGGGCGCTTTCGGCTCCGCGTCGTGGGCGTGAGTCGCGCAGCGCATGTCGAGCGGCGCGTCGTGGTGCGCGTCGAGGGCGACCGTGATCCGGGCTATGCCTTGACCTCCGTCATGCTCGCGGAGTCGGCCGTCTGCCTCGCCTCGGACCCGCTGACCTCGCCGGGAGGCGTCCTCACGCCGGCCACCGCGATGGGGATGTCGCTCGTCGAGCGGCTGCGCCGAGCCGGCCTGGTGCTCACCGCCGACTGAGGCAAGACGCCGCACGCGCGACGAGCGGCGGCCACCGAGTCACATCTTCTCGGGCGCCTCGATCCCGAGCAGGTCGAGGCCGCGCGCGAGGACCTGCGCGGTTACGGCCGACAACGCGAGGCGCGAGCGGCGCTCCTCCGGCGTCGCGGCCTTCAGCACCGGACAGCGCTCGTAGAACGCAGAGAACGTGGTGGCGAGCGCGTACAGGTAGCCGCAGAGGCGATGCGGCGCGAGCGACGCGGCGACGTCGACGACCACTGTAGGGAAGGCGAGGACGGCGAGGGCCAGCGCGCGCTCCTCGGGGGTCGAGACGGCGATCGCCGACGCAGGTGCGCTCTCATCGGCGCGCCTCAGGATCGAGCAAATCCTCGCGTACGCGTACTGAAGGTACGGGGCGGTGTTGCCATCGAACGCGAGCATGCGGGACCAGTCGAAGACGTAGTCCTTCACCCGGTCGCTCGACAGGTCGGCGTACTTGATGGCCCCGATGCCGACCGCGCGGGCGATTCTGGACCGCTCCTCGTCGGTGAGCTCGGGGTTCTTCTCTCGCACGATCGCCGCGGCCCGCTCGACGCCCTCCTCGAGCAGCTCGACCAGCTTGACGTTGGCGCCGGCGCGCGTGCGCAGGACCTTGCCGTCCGCTCCGAGCACCGAGCCAAACGCGACGTGCTCGGCCCGGGCAGGCGGCACGAGCCAGCCCGCCTGGCTGGCGGCGTCGCGAATCATCGCGAGGTGCTGCGTCTGCGGCGCGCCGACGACGTAGAGGATCCGGTTCGCTCGGAGCGTCGCGAGGCGATACCGGATCGCGGCGAGATCGGTGGTCGCGTAGCCGTAGCCGCCGTCTTGCTTCTGCGCGATGAGCGGGAGGGGCTTGTCGTCGCGTCCCACGTAGCCCGGCACAAAGACGCACTTGGCCCCGTCATCGAGCACGCACTGTCCCTTCGCCTCGAGCTCGGCGATGACCTCGGGGAGCATCGGGTTGAAGAGGCTCTCGCCGGCGATGTCGGCGTCGGTCAGCGTCACGCCGAGCAGTCGATAGAGCGCATTGAAATGGTGGCGGGAGGCCTCGACGAGCGTGCGCCAGAGCGCGAGGGTGGACTCGTCGCCGGCCTGCAGCTTCACGACCCGTTGTCGCGCGCGCTCCGCGAACACCGGGTCGGCGTCGAACTTCGCGCGAGCCGCTTGATAGAACGCGTTCAGGTCCGCGATCGACTGCCCGTTCGCGTCGGCCCCGCCATCGGTGAGGTGCTCGAGCAGCATGCCGAACGGCGTCCCCCAGTCGCCGAGGTGGTTCTGTCGGAGGACCGTGTGACCGAGCGCCTCGAAGACGCGCGCGAGGGCGTCGCCGATGACCGTCGACCGCAGGTGTCCAACGTGCATCTCCTTGGCGACGTTGGGCGAGGAGTAATCGATGACGACCCGCTCCGGCTCGGCGGCGTGCTCGAGCCCCGCGCCCTCCGTCGCGGCGACGCGGGCGAGCTCTCGTGACAAGAGACTCGAGGTCAGCGTCACGTTGATGAAGCCAGGACCGGCGATCTCGACCTCGGCGACAGCGTCCCCTCGGTCGAGCGCCGAGACGATCGCGGAGGCGACGTCCCGCGGTGGGCGCTTCAACGCCTTGGCGAGCCCGAGCGCGACGTTTGCCTGATAATCGGCGTGCGTCGACGGACGAATCGCGGGGTCGACCCCGGCGTGCTCAGGCCCGAAGGCGGCGACGAGGGCGTGGCGAAATCGATCGGCGAGCAGCACGACGGGGTCGGACATGGCGCCGGAGCCTAGATCGCCACGGGCCCGCGGGGTACTCTGCGTCAATGCGAAGCGGTTTCTTCCTGGTCCTTGGTGCGGCGCTCCTCGCGTGCGGCGGCGGTGACGACACGAGCGCGGCGAGTACGTCGGCCGGGGCCGGCGGCGCGGGCGGCGCGGGCGGCGCAGGCGGCAGCGCGGCCTCGACGGCGACGGGTGCGGTCGGGCAGAACGTCCTCTTCCCGCTCGCGATCGGGCGCGAGTGGACGTACAAGGTGACGAAGGTCGGCGTGGGCGGGGTCTGCGGCGAGGGGACGTTCACCTCGAAGGTGACCGACTCGAAAGAGGTCGACGGAAAGACGGCGTACAACGTCACGCCCTGGTGCAGCGGCGTTTCCGAGAGCGGTCTCTACGCCTCTGGCGATGGCGACGAGGTCTTCTTTCGCTTCAACAACGAGTGGCAGACGATCCTCGACGGCGACCTCTCGGATGGCGCCAAGTGGACCTTTCAGGGCCTCCAGTACTCGTGGAAGTTTCTCGGCATGCAGACGCTCAGCGGGGTCGTGTTCACGGACTGCTGGGGCGTCGAGCGCACCGACGAGCCGTTCGTCTACAGCGTCTACTGTCGCGGCCTAGGGCCGATCCGCCACCACAGCGAGTTGGGTGGAAACGGCTACGACGCCGAGTACGTGTTGCCCTGAGCGGCCCAAAGTCACTCCACCGAGTGACGGTGTCCTGGCTGGCTCAAGGCGCCGGAGGACGCGGCTTGCGAGCGCCCTTCTCGAGCAGCGCGCGTACGGCCGCGAGCGTGAGCTCCGTCTCTTCGCTGCGCGTGGCGGCGGCCTGAGCGAGCGGGAGGAGCGCGCTCTCCACGAGGCGGTTCTGGTCGCGCAGGAGCTGCTCGAGCTCGGTGGGGATCGCCGTGATCACGTCGATGTGCGGGTTCCCGAGGGACTCGAGCGCGGCCTCGATCCGGAGCAGATACGGCGTGAGCCACGCCTCGGAGCCGGCGAGCGAGCGCGCGCGGTGAAGGCGCGGCGCGTCCTCGGCGAGCTCGTCGTCGGTCGAGGACGGCTCTACGTCGTCTCGTCGAGCCGACGGCGGGCGCTTCGAGAGCGACTCGCCGATGGAGCGCACGTCTCCCCGAAGTCCGACGAGCGCCGACTCGACCCCGTCGGTCGAGCGCGATGCGAGGGCCTCGCGTAGCGCGCGAACGGCTTCTACGAGCTCGTCGTTGGTCGACGTGGCCACGGCACCGCGCAGCGAGTCGAGGGCCGCGAGGAGCGAGGTGGGCTCGGTCGCGAGGGCGGTTCGGATCGCGCCCAGCTCTGCGGTGAGCGCACCGGTGCGGTCCTTGCCGAGCACGTCGCGGATCGCTTGCAGATCGGCGCCGACGCCCGCGATCGTGCCGGCGAGTCGTGCGACCGGATCATCGGCCGCGCCGCCCATGCGCTTTTGACGCACGTACTCCCGCTTGATCTCGAGCCACCGCTCGGCCTCGACCTCGGCGTGCCTGCCGCGAAGCTCGCCGAGCTTCAGCAGGTTGGCCTCGGCGCCGGTCGTCAGCGTCTGCGCCTCGCCGGTGTAGTGCGCGGTGACCAGACCTTCGAGCTCGGCCTCGGTCATCGCCGCCACGACCTTCTCGGCGAGCTTGTTCATGTTGCGATAGCTGCCCTGGAGCTTGAAGGGCGGCTCGGTGCGGAACCGGTCGTCTTGCGCGGCCGAGGCGATGTACTCGAGGTTCACCTTGAGGACCGTCTTCTGAACGCGCCCGAGGTGCCTGAACACCGTCGTCACCTCGTCGAGCTCGGCCGCGGAGTAGCCGTGCTTCAGATCCGATGAGGCGATTGGCTCGCCGCGCGAGAGGCGAATGAGCTTGTCGACGTCGCCTGGCTCGCGCGTCGCCAGCGGCTGCAGAGCCGGGTTCGAGGTGAGCGCGTTCTCGAGGTAGCTCGACGCGAACGCGTCCTCCTTGCCGGCGAGCACGTCACCCAAGTTGTAGGTGTCCGCGCGATTCGCGAGCATGTCCGGGATCTTGAAGGCCTCGCCGCTCTCGGTGTACGGGTTGCCCGCCATCACGACGCAGAACTTGCGGCCGCGGAAATCGTAGGTCCGCGTCTTGCCTCGGAACACGCCCTCGATGCGCCTCTGAGCGTCGCAGAGGCTGATGAACTTCTGCAGGAGCTCGGGGTTCGTGTGCTGGATGTCATCGAGGTACAGCATCACGTTGTTGCCCATCTCGAACGCGAGGTTCACCTTCTCGATTTCTTGTCGCGCCGTGGCGTTGGGCGCCTCCGCAGGATCGAGCGACACCACGCCGTGCCCCAGCGCCGGACCGTTCACCTTCACGAACACGAGGCCGAGCCGGTTCGCGACGTACTCCATCAGCGTGGTCTTGCCGTAACCGGGGGGCGACACGAGCAAGAGCAGACCCATGAGATCGGTGCGCTTGCCCGCGCCGGCGGCGCCGAGCTGCTTCGCGAGGTTGTCGCCGACGAGCGGCAAGTACACCTCGCTCACGAGCTTGTTGCGGACGAACGCGCTCATCACGCGCGGCGTGAACTCGGATAAGCGCAGCGCGCGGCGCTCGGCCTGGGCGAGCTCGGCGCGAAGCTTTCGGTAGGCTCGATACGCGGGCAGCTCGTGCTCGACGTAGCCGCCGACCCGCGCAAGAAACTCGTCGATCCGGAGGCGCAGCGTCCCCCGCTCGAGCCTCGGGTGTTGGCCCAAGAGCCCCGTGACCTCGGCCTCGATGAGCGCGGAGGACGACGCCCGCGAGAGCCCCGCCGAGGCCAG
>Ga0194129_10003212_pt1 | contig 22997 bp, 26 predicted proteins | sample TA2KigCa35mmetaG_FD_150862 | JGI IMG/M metagenome (GOLD analysis project Ga0194129, IMG submission 150862) | Freshwater microbial communities from Lake Tanganyika, Tanzania - TA2015038 Kigoma Deep Cast 35m | ecosystem: Environmental > Aquatic > Freshwater > Lake | place: Tanzania: Lake...
ACGCCTTCATGCTTGCTTCCTGCGTAACCACATCGCCAGTCTGATCTAGGTTGTCTAATGTTGCAAAACCTGAGACTGTTCTTTTTTCTCTGTTGACCTTCGTGAACGGAACTGATAAATTAATAACGTTTCCGTTAGAAGACCAATGGGATTTTTCAATGGTCATATGTGTATATTATAGGCTTTTATATATCTAAAGGCAAATAACTAGTTGAGTAGGACTACTCGACTTGTCTGCCGTCACCCTTTGCATTTCTACCTTCCCCTGAATTATCTGGGGAATTTGCTTCACGCTCCTGATCCCTGGTTCTGCTATTTAAAGCTTCAGCTTTAATTTCGGCGGCCTTAGCAGCTAAATCTACTACCTCGTCTCCGCCTTCTCTTGGGACCATACCCTTTCTAATTCTAATTTCATTAGGGGTAACTACTTGTAATCTTAAATATCTTTCATCAATTTTAGACTGAGTATCTTCATCGGTTAAACTTAATTCATTAAATTTAAGAACTAGGGCATCAGTCATTTCTTGAATAATTTTATTTAATTTCTTTTCAAGAATATCTTGCGATGGACGGCATACCTGCTCCTTAAATGTCTTATCGGCATCCCTAGCATTTGCCAAAGATATTCCAGTAGCCGTTCCAATTTTATTAATTGGAACTCTGTGTGCCATCAATATTTCATCTCTATTTGCTTGACGATAAACATTAAATGAAGACTCTTGTGCGCCCGCCTCAATTGGTTCCATCTTAAATTCTGTTTTAGAATCTGGAGAATCTGGTGGCAATGGAATATATAGAGATCTGTGGTTTTTGCCACGAAGCCCAACTTGGAAAAATTCTAGCAACTTACGCTCAGATTCAGGAGATAATTTTGCTCCCTTAACCGTAATAATGTAGCGAGGGACTGCCTTGTTTTCAAAATAATCTAAGTTATATTTGCCAGCAAACTCATTTCCTGCCATAGCATTTTGTGCTGCAATAATATCTGGAATTCCATAATAGTTATTCTTAGGTGTATATTTCTTCAAGTGAATAAGTTCATTAGGACGATCTGTTGCGCCTGCTATTGGATTAGGAGTTTCGGTGTCTCCAAAATTACGGAAGAATACAGCCTTACCGTATAACAACTGCACAAAACCGTCTCTAAGGCGCCTTACACGCATTGTCTTTGAAGGGATGTGTCCGATGTACCCTATCTTGCCAGAAGTCGTTCTACCGACCTCTAGATAGCCATTACCAGTGGCTTCTACGTCAGTGTAGAACTTAATAAGTGTTTCTTTAAATGTTTCCTCTTCATTGCAATCTTCTAGCCACTCATGTAAATCTTGTTTAATTCTATTTAATTTTCTGCGGGCTCTTTCTAATTGTTTTTCATCATTAATACCATCTAACATATCTGTAGTTTTTCTAGATTCAATAAAATCAAATCCAAGGCCTACAATATTAGAAACCTTAGCATTAATTGCTGCATAATTATATGGGGAAATTTCATATATTGTGGATAAATAATCTAAATTATATTCAGGCATTACAAGATCAAATAGGGCATATCCGCTAACTGCCTGCTGAGTTAATAATTGCTGGGTTCCAGTTCCTTCGGTCCCGACAAATTTCTTTTGTATATCTCTGCTTGCTTTTCTTCTTAATGCTGGACTAAGTCCAGATAATTTTAAAAGCTCTTCGCCTTCTAGGGAAAATGAATCATTGTTTTTTTGAGTTATACTAGAATTAAATCTAATCCAGTCTGTGATATTTGATATTTCTACATCATTTGACAATGTGTCTTCTTCGTACTCAATCATTTTGACCCTTCCTTAATTTAGCCGTTTCATCTTTATAAACACCTACATCTAATGGATCTGGTGTTAGGCCCCATCTTAGTCTCTGCTTTTGATACTCAAACTCTTCATCATCAATCTGCCTGCTTCCCTCAAGAAACTTTGGATTGCCTTCAGTAATTCCATATCCCCTTACTGCCTTGGCCAACAAATTGATTCTGTCTCTATTGTCTTTCATTGACGCTATTGAAAGGAAATTACCATCATCGTCGCCTATCCACCTGCCATCTGGCATTTCCCAGACGTACACGCCCAGCCTGGTTTCATTTTCTTTAACCTTTGCATTGATCTTTTTAATTTCCATAGGTAATCATTTTACCACTTTCGGTGCCTCAAGTCCAGCTTTTTGTCAATTAAAATGACAAAACTATATATTATTTAACAGAACCCTGTCTCTAGAATATGTCTTGACTGCTTCTTCTGTGATCTGAATGACAGAATCACTAGCCTCAATAATATCTTTTCCAATATACAGGTTATAGTGTTTCAAGTGGTCTACTGACTCTAAATCATATATAGCTATATTTTGATAGGTATTATTATCTAGTACTCCTGATCTGTTCCCGCCATCCTGTTTCCCGTTTATCCAAATCTGGCCTGTCATTTCAGATGACGATTTTATAAGAATATAGTTAGGCTCATCAACATATAAATAGTTAGAGATATTATTTTGAGAAGTTATATCTTGACCATTAACATACAAATTTGAGATATTTGTCTTTGTTATTGTGCCATTGGTGGCCCAATACAAAGATGACTCTACCCCGTCTGTTTTATTGTAGAACAAATATCCAGAAGATAATGATTTTGGACAAAATATCATCTCAAGATAATTTATGTCTTTTAATGTATTTATATAAAAGACTGAATTATCAGGAGTAATTCCATTATCCTTTTCTCTTAATAATATATTTGAATTTGTGTTGGATATAGATATTTCCCATGAGTCTCCTAAATTTGGTTGCTCAACAGAAATTATACTGCCGCCGCCATGGGCTAAAAGCTTTTTCTCATCATAAAAATGTATTTTTATATAATACAATTCTGGAACATATTTTTCAGAATCATCAGATTCAAATGTTACTTTTATTGCTATAACTTTTTTATTTAAAAAATCAGAACCCTGGCTAAATCCAGGAAGAGCCTTACCGTTTTCACACTCTTGCCAAGTAGACTGATTATCTGTAGAAATATAAACTGACACTCCGTCACTAGCCAGTATTTCCAATTTGGAGGAAACAAAATTTTTCCAGTGTGGTAAGCTAATTACTTTTATAAATTCTCCATAACTTGAAGACGGGGAAAGATATAGGCTATTAGTATATTCTCTGTACAATATATTATCGTCTACGTGATATTGCCAATCTAACAGTGCTGGAAAAGACACGGTTGTGTTTATGTTCTGATACATTTCAGAAGCTTTAAAAATTTCTCCAGAGTCTGGCAAAACAATGTTTGACTCTGTGTTAGAAATAAAATTATTATAATGGTTTAGAATTTGATTAGGAGACAGGGAATATCTATAAATTGCTGGAGCATCTACAATAAAATATTTGTTTATAGGTGCTGGACCACAATTAAAAGACAAAGATTCGTTGGTAAAATTTATTTTTGATATTGATTTATTAGCAACTAAATTTCCGTTTAAATATAATGACATTGATTTAACTGAGTATATAGCTACAACATGTAAAGACCTACTAGGATTTGGAACCGAATATTCAATCTGTTCTTGCTCTAATTTAAACACTATATTGCCATTATCCCAATACACTCCTATTCCAGATGAGTCTGCTAATATTGGAGTTAATGTTGTTAAACTTTTAGGATGAAACCATATTTCAAGAGAGAAATCATTGTCAGAAGTTTTACCTGTTCCAAATCCTCCTACGCCATTCAGGCCACTAAAATCTTTAGTTATTGAAAATTCTAAATAATTTGTATTAGTTATTTTCGTAGCACTAGATCCTCCAGAAACTATTGGAATTGAAGTATTTAATATATTGCCAACATAGCTTCCATTGTTGCCGCATCCAGAACTATCATATGCGACTGACCCAACAACCTCATCAAGTTTCCAGAAACCTAGTGGGAGGTCTTTTAATACGTTATGATAATATGACATTTTTATATTATATCAGTATAGCTTTTATACCCAGTATCCCTTTGCTATATACCTTGAGTTGTTTGTTGCTGGATTATGTTCTATTTTAAATGTAGAAGGAGAGATTATAATGCTGCCTGCCTCTGGTTTAAATGCAGGCCTACCAGATACAGTTACCTCTCCGCCATCAAATGAATTATTAATATATAGTCTTGCAGTATACCTACCATGTGATGTAAAAACATCATCAGTATTATTTTCATTAAACTTTTGAATAGAATATGTTGTTTCTAGGTTAACATCATCTTCAATGTTATTAAATATCTTATATTGTCCAAAACAATAGTGGAAAGTGGCTTTTAAATTATTTATTAAAAACAAAGCTCTTCCATCTATTGGTTTTTCTTTATCACTAAAATCTGAGGAAAAGATTTTTTCATATCCCCATTCTCTATCTTGCCAGCTACTAATTAAATTATCTTTAGATGGTTGAGATTCCGTCTCTTCAATAAATTGTATATAATTACCTATTTCTTGAAGACAATAAGTAAAATAAAAAACTTTTGGAGAAAGTTCTTGAAAAACATACATTGCCATGATTTTATCTTTCTAGGCTGGAACAAAAACGCCGTCTACGAATTGTCCTTTGTTTAACCAAAATGATGGAACCATATATTTATTTCCGCTTTTTATTAAATGAGCTGTATGGCTATATGGATCTACTGATGGAAATATAATTACGCTACCAGCTTCTGGTTTAACGTGAAACATTATTCTATTATGATTTAGCGGACTATTAAAATCTTCAGCTGCGGCATCGTCTGTAGAAGTAAGAACTCCATCTTTAACATTAAAAGAAAGTTCTCCCCCCTCATAGTCGTCGTTTAGATACATTACCAAAGAATATCTTAATCTCTTATCTCCTTCTTGCTGATCAAAATGAGACCCCATAAAGGTTCCTGGCATATACTTTTTAATCGCAGTATCTGTCATCAATATTATTTTAGCATCATCATTTACCTTCTGTGCGTAATCTTCGCAAACTGCCTTCATGCCGTCAAAAATTTGACTATATATATACTTGGCCTCATCAAGAACATCGTCTTTACATTCTTTTAATACCTGCTCGATGGACAAACATTTAATTCTTTTATGTTCTCCATAGACATACATTTCTCCACTACATGCTGACCACTCTTCCCATTTAGTAATAAAGTCTGAAAAGTTGTCTGCTTGAGTAGATTCAATTAAATTAATTAATTTTTTTGGATCCTCAATTACGTTTTTATAATAATAAACATTGTCAAAAAGTTTTTCTGCTATCATTTTAACCTCCGAAAATAGTATATCATATTAATTAAATAAATCCTCTTTATCTGGATAAACAAAGGTTGGTTCCCATTCTGGATCCTGTTTAAATAACACATCTTCTCCGCTTGGATCTATCCAAAACATTGGGAGCATATACTTCCATCCAGATTTAACTAAATGTGCAGTATGACTAAATGGAGCAGGTGAAGGAAAAATTACAATGCTTCCTGCCTCTGGTTTAATGTAAAAGTCATATCTTCCTTCGTTTTCTGGGTCAAGTAGGTCATCTTTTAACGCATTTTCAGTTCCAGTTATTACACCATCCCTAATGCTAAAAGAAAGTTCTCCACCTTCATAATCATCGTTTGGCCAAACAACTAATGAATACAAAAGTCTTGTATCGCCTTCTTGCGAATCATGGTGAACGCCCATATAATTTCCAGCACGGTATCTGTGAACCCCAAATTGTTCTAAAAGTATAAGTTCTTTTTCAATGCCTTGTTCTTTTTTGTAATCTTCACACACTAACCTTATTGCATTAAAAAGTGGATCTCTAATTTTCGCAAACATTTCTTTTGTTTCTTCAGAAACTTCTTTGTCAATATTATAAACATTATTTAAAAGACATAATTTTTTATAACCATAAATGTATGGGTGCCCCATTGATCTATTTTCATCTACATCCCATCTATTCCAGGGAGTAAGAATTGGGTAGATATCTGGATAATTTTCAGAATCATTTACTAAATCTAGCCACTCTTTTATATTAGGAATTGCATTTCTGTAATAATAAACTTGAGGATGTAGTTCTTCACGAATCATTCCGTTTTCTAAAACTGTTGTTTTTTTCATTTAATTTAGTCCTCCAGTTTTTAAAGCTACATCTTTTTTAGCAGTTTGATCTGGACCTGGCTGCATTCTTTCTCCACGTTCTTTCATTTCAGCCCATTTTTCTGCATCCTCAGCTTGTCTTTTTCTTTGCTCAGCAATATCTTCTTCCCACAGTGCTCTTTTTTCTTCGCTATAATCTGCCTCTTCATTATCCCAAAAAGATCCTATAGTCCATCTTTCTCCGCTAATTATCATTTGAACTTCATGAATATTATGATGTCCTCCATTAAACGCTACCAACATTCCTGTTTTAGGTTGTATTGTAATATCATGGTCTCTAAAATTTAATGCCCCGCCTTCAAAATTATCATTTAAATAAAGAAATGCTGCCCATTTACTTCTTTCAAAAGAATTATATTCTTCTGAGTCAATTGCAGTATTGTCGGAATGGTATCCAGCGTATGCGCCTTCTACCCACTTTTGACAATGATAACTTACAAGCTTTACGGGTTTTCCTCTACAAATAGCGGTGGCTTCTTGAATTTTATCTTGAAGGGTTGTAAAAAAATCTGGTGGTAAATCAAATTTATCTTTATCCTCATCATCTGGTAAATTTGATGCAAACGAGTCGTAAAAAGAAATCGGCGCCCACAATAAACTTCCTTTTTCTGCAGAGTGCTCCCAATATTTTAAAACTTTATCGCATTCTTCTTTTGTAAGAAAATCTTCAAATATTAAAACATCTTCTTTAATTTTAGTTTGATTATTTAAATTATATGTCATTTTATTCTCTCCGCATTTTTATATATGTAATCATAATCTAGGGTTTGGTATTTACCCTCTTTTCGTTCTTGTTTTGTTCTTTCTGACTCCATCTGTTGCCAAACGTCTTTACCATAAATAGACTCTTGATCTAACCATTCTTTTGAACCTAAGTAATATCTTTGCCAGTGGTTTCTAATAAAATATTTTGGATTACCATAAACTTTTTTAACGCCATGTCTATATAATTCTCCTGGCTCTGAAAGATAGTTTGGATCACCAGCTGGAAAGACTAAAACATCTCCAGCTTTTGGTTTATAATAAAATAATTTATTGTCTCCTACCAAAAACTCTAGGCCTCCACCTTCGTAGTTATCGTTTAAATACATGGTACAGGTTACTGTAAATTTATATCCTCTGTGATTTTCATATTCCTGTTGATAATCTGTATGCATATGCATTGCTAAATCAACGTTATTATCATCAATGCCGCCCTCTACTTCATACTTACAAATAGAAGGACCCATTAATTGCCAAAGATTCATCTGTTTGTCTTCAACTGAATCATGAACAATTTTGTCTTTTTCTATTGGCACATTATGTATTTCTGAATAATGTTGTGTTGTTAAATAAAAAACTTCTCTAACGTCATCCCACATTTCTTTTTCTTGCTTATTTCTTTCACTATCAGTTCCTCTATCAAAATTTAACATGTTTGTTTCTTTTCCAAAAGTGTACCATCCTTTCCAATCTCCTAGGATAGACCCTTCTGGATTTTGTTCTGATTCAATAATAACTTTTTTTAAAAGATTAAGATCTTTAAATGGATTCTTGTAAACAAAAATTTTTGGATATATTTCTTCAAACTTTAGCGTCATGGTTTTATTTCTCCAGTATGTTCTAGTATCTGCCAAAAAAATGGGGATGTAAATCTGCCGCCAGATATTACTGGCCTTACTCCATGGACATACCATCTATCTCCTGGGAAAAAGTATGCAGATCCTCCTACTGGCTTAAACTCTATTCCTTGCACTGGAAAAAATAATTCTCCGCCTTCATAGTCATCATTAAAATAAAATAGTGACGCTATGTCATAGTGAGGAAAATCATTTGGAGTTCCAGCATCTGGACCCTCGTGTAATTCTTTATCGGCATGAGGATCTTGTCTTGCGCCAACTGGCCATCTAACTATTGCTGGACCAGTAGCCTGAACTTTAACATTAAAAAATTTTTCAACTTCTACCTGTAATCTTTGTATTAGCCCCTCAACAACATCTACAATTGTCGGGTCGTGAGATATTTCCATAGAAAGTCTTGTACACACCCTATCGGCCCATGCATTTGCATCATATATTACAGTTCCATTTTCATTTTTATGAGAATTGGTTATATCCCAAGTCTGATTTGTTCTGGCAAAGTTAGTTAGTCTTTCTTTTTCATACTCGGTTAAAAAATTAGGTAATTCAACAATATTTTCTTTTCCTTTACCAAAAAATCCAGATGGGGTAATAGAACCAAGGGACCTGTAATCGTGAGTATCGTTTGTATTAACCTGCTTTTGCATTATTTATATTTCCTTTTTGACCAAAATAATTTCTTATAGACCCCGCCCTCGCTGGTTCTAAATGTATCAGAAGTTTTCATTGTTTTTGCCATAATTTCTTTTGCAGTATGAAAAACTATTTCAGACTCCCAATCTTCTCTTTTAAATGGAATTACTTGTAAATAAGGAGTGCCAGCTGGAACTATTCCAGTAAATCCTTCTTTTAAGAAGAACGGAATAAGGCCAGATGTTGTAACCTTATCGCTATCTATTATACCACCCACAGTAATCCACGGCAATTCAAAATGATTTATTGGTGGAACATATATTGAACTATAACCTTCTGGTAATTCTGGAGCCCAATTTGCATACCAATGAAAATGCCATTTACTGCATCCTATTGGAGTTGCAAATTCTTGCATTGGCGGTCTTTCTCCCACAAAATCGTCAAAACCGACTGGAACTTTAACTTTTATTCTTCCGTTTTTTTCATAAAATTCTAAATCACATGGAGTCAATAACATATACCCAGTTTGAAAAGTATCAAGTACTGCAGGGCAGGCTTTAAAACTTAGCATCTTGCCCTCACCATTAAAATTTGCAACTGGATTTCCTTCATGATCTTTTACAAATGTGTCTGAATTTTCCCACCAATGGGGTAAGGTTTTCCTTGCCGTTACAGGAACAGTATCTTCTTTATTGTAATGTTTATTTGAATGAAATATAATTTTATTCATTATTTTATACCACACTGTTCTGGACCATCAACTATATTTAATCTTAAAACTTTTATTTCATGGTCTCCAATTTTATTTCCCTTATAGTTAACACCGTCTCTATAAAAATTTGTCCATTCGCCTTTTTTATTTATTTCTGAAACTATTTGTCCGTAATCCGCATCTGGGAAAAAATTAGATGGAAGATCTGATATTTTTTTAATTACACCTTCTGAATTGTTTAATGATTTTAAAGAAATTGGCATGACAGAAATAACTGGAGTGTTTGCTGGAATTGTTATTACTTCATTGGCTTTTGTTATTCTCCAAGCCACTGGAAACTCTCCTGCAAAAAAGGAAGTACTTATTAAAATAGTAAATGGCCAAACTCCATCTATTGGCCAATTTGGTGTAGGCATGGCCATCATGCTTAAATCTTCTTTGGTTCTTAATACTAATCCTGTTTTAAAACTAATAGTAGCATTTGATCTTCCAGTATAAACATATTTATGACCACTTAAAATTTTTACATGAGTATCTGTTGAGTCTGAAATTCCATCCCAAATGAAACTTATTTCTTCTGGAAAAGATATGCCCCAACCCAATCCATTAGATAATGTTACTGGAAAGCAGTGATATGCATGCTTATCAAAAGTCTCTTCCATCCATTGTCTTTTTATCGTTAATGGCTTTATTTCTGCAGAATAAGGGCTAGCCTTATATATCTCAAACTGCATATTTTAATATCCATCCTTTATAGACTTGTCTGACATAAATTGTCTATAAAATTGTTCATTGTGTGTAGCATCATTATAATCTGTCATTGTAACAATTGAATATTTTAATCCAGACTTTACTGGTAATGCTGCATGAGAAAATAAATAGTTAGAAGGGAAGATGTATAAATCCCCAGCTTTTGGCTTAATGGTTTTATCAATTTTATCAAATCTTATCCCGCCATCCTCATAATCATCATTGATATAGGCAACCATAGAAACAGTAGCTATGTATGACCAACCATGATCTGAGTGATAAGAAAAGTGTTGACCTGGCCCATATTTAACAAAGTTCATTGCCTCCCAATATTTCATTTCAATATTATAAAATGAACAATAATCATCTAAAGCAATTTTTTGAGCATCATGAACGTCTTGCCAAATTTTATCAAATTCTTTCATATACTTATCTTTGCCAGGATAATCAAAATATCTTAATTTAAAATCTACACAATCTCTATATTCTGGCATTTTTTCTCTATAACCAACCGTTGCATCTTGCCAGTTATACAAACCATTACTGTTTTTTATTGTATTTTCTAATCTATTAATAATTTCAAATTCTGGCTTTATTACATTTCTATAAACCCATAGTCCTGGAAATAATTCTTGTTTTTCCATTTATTTTCCTTCTTCTTTTCCCCATTTTCCAATAGGACATTCCGCATTAGAAAGCATTACTTTTGCTGACATGAGACAACCACATTTTAAACACTGATTAGTTATCGTGTAAAACTTGCAACCTTCACAAACTTTTAGTCTATTTTTTGCAACAGATTCATCAGATACATATTTTTCTAAACTTAACAGGTGCCAAGGTCTGGCCTCTCCTAAAGAGTTTTTCCATTCCTTCCATTTAGACATTATGCTGGAGCGTTAAAATTAATACCGTCCCAAATATAGCCTGCTGCAACAATGGTTGATTCATCTTCAATTTTTTTAATAGAAACTTCTCCAGCAAAGGCCGCCTGATACATATCGGCTTGTGCAGAACCTTCTATTGCAGTTAAAACTAAAGTAAGTTTATTGTCATATGTAAAAGCATATCTTTTATTTCTTGTTTCTTGAGTAGAAAAACCTGACTCTGTTCCTCCACTAAAAGAAGAACCGTCCCAAATAGCTCCTCTTTTTAAAAATTCAGTATTGACATTAGATATTTCTAGTCCAGCAACTGTCTCATTATTTGATATAGATAAATTTAAAATATTTGCAAGGCTAGTGTCTTCTTCTGAATCAGCTAATCTTATTACCTGAAAAACTTCCCAGGTAGTGGGGCTAGCCTTTGTCAGTAGTGCATATTTGTTCATTATATTCTCCTTGTATATATTTTATCATTTAATAATGTCTATGTCTAGATTACCAATGATTACATCCGTATCCGCAGACTCCTCCACCTACGAAGTGTGGTGGGAAGAATGGTGGGAAGTGTGGTGGGAAGAATGGTGGGAAGAATGGTGGGAAGAATGGTGGGAAGAACGGTGGGAAGTGTGGTGGGAAGAACGGTGGGAAGTATGGTGGGAAGAATGGTGGGAAGAATGGTGGGAAGAATGGTGGGAAGAACGGTGGGAAGTGTGGTGGGAAGAATGGTGGGAAGTGTGGTGGGAAGAATGGTGGGAAGAATGGTGGGAAGAACGGTGGGAAGAACGGTGGGAAGTGTGGTGGGAAGAATGGTGGGAAGTGTGGTGGGAAGAATGGTGGGAAGAACGGTGGGAAGTGTGGTGGGAAAAATGGCGGGAAGTGTGGTGGAGTAAACGTTTGAACTGTTGCCGTTGTTCCTCCAGAAGATTCTCCGTTAGCATTGCTTGCAAAAACTGTATAACTTTCATCAGCAGATGAATCTGGCAAAGATGGATCTGCAGTATCAAAAGGTGAAGTGGCACTAGCACTTAACTGACCACGTAAATTAGAAGTAACTCTAAAGGAAGATATTGCCTTACCGCCAGTTGCTGGATTAGACCAAGTAATTCTATCGCTTCCAGAAGGAATTGACCCTCCATGTGGACCAGAAGCAACTGATGGAGATGGTGCTGCTGGAACAGTTGTTGCTGTTACAGATCCACTTGTTGCTCCAGCAGAAGATCCAGCATTATTTGAAGCAACTACTGTAAATGTATAAGATGTGCCTGAAGCAAGCCCAGGAAATGTAAGGGATGTGTTTGCAGTAGTTTGTGTTGTAGTTGCAGGATTTGATGTAATTGTATAAAGAGTAGCTGGTGGTGAAGCTGCTGGCAAAGACCACGACAATGAGGCTGCGCCATTATTAAATGGCCTTCCTGTGCCTACGTCTGTTGCTGATAGGCCAGTTACTGCATTTGGCTCTAAGAAGTTGTCTTGTGCTGAGGATTTAATACCTCTCTTTTTATTAATTGCCATCTTTTTCTCCTATCAAATTTTGTTAAGCTGTTAAGTCTCCCATAATTATCCAAGTATCTGTTGCTCGCTTAAATAATGTTGCTGAAGAATATTGTGAACGCAATTTTAATCCAGGTGTACCATTTAATGTAACCCCTGCTGCGCCAGCAACTGTAATTTGACCTGTGCCAACCTGTAGGAGATCAATAGATGTTCCTATTGGGTAGGCTGTGGTTGAATTTGCTGGAATTGTTATAGTAAATGCTGATGAAGAATTGCATTCAACTAATGTATCTCTTAGCGATAATCCGCCAGTTGATAAATTATATGCAGCGGTAACTGTACTTATTGGCGTTCTTGATGGAACACCTTCTTTTGTTTGTGTGCCGTCTGTAAACGCTACTCCAGATTCTGAAACCGTTACTGTACCAGTAAATGTTGGGGAAGCAAGTGGTGCTTTAGCAGCAAGGTTATTTGTAAGCGTAGTAGAGAAGTTTGCATCATTGCCAAGTGCTGCTGCCAACTCGTTAAGAGTGTCTAGTGCTCCAGGGGCTGAGGCAATAACATTGTCTACTGCAGTTTTTACGAAAGCAGTTGTAGCAATTTGGGTTGTATTGGTTGCTGCTGCTGCTGTAGGTGCTGTTGGAGCTCCAGTAAGTGCTGGAGAAGCAAGTGGTGCGTAAGTTGAATCTGCAGTTGATGAAGCAAGCTTAGAATCAATCTGTGATTGAATTGCTGAGGTTACTCCGTCAACATATCCAAGTTCTGTAGCAGAAACTGTTGATGAAATTGCTAACTTAGTCCAATCAATTTCCGCTGAGGCATTAATGTCAGCATTTACAATTGTACCGTCTGCAATCTTTGCAGAGGTTACTGCGCTATCTGCAATTTTTCCTGTTGTTACGGCTAGATCATTAATCTTATCAGTTTCAACAGCGGATGCTCCTAGTTTTGCTGCAGTAATTGCAGTGTCTGCAATTTTACCTGTTGGTATTGTTGCATCGACAATCATTGCACCAGTTACTGTGCCATCTGGAAGGGTTACGGTACCAGTAAACGTTGGAGAAGCAAGAGGAGCTTTTGCATCTAGCTGTGTTTGAACTCCAGAAGTTACTCCGTTTATGTATGCAATCTCTACGTTGGAAACGTCACCAATACTTGTTGAAGCTGGAAGGGTAACGTTGCCAGTAAACGTTGGGGCAACAAGAGGAGCATAGGTTGAAGCAGCGGTTGCAGATGCAAGTTTATCATCTAGCTGTGCTTGAACCGAAGAAGTTACTCCGTTTATGTATGCAATCTCTACGTTGGAAACGTCACCAATACTTGTTGAAGCTGGAAGGGTAACAGTACCAGTAAGCGTTGGGCTTGCAATAGGAGCATAGGTTGAAGCAGCGGTTGCAGATGCAAGTTTATCATCTAGCTGTGCTTGAACTGAAGAAGTTACTCCGTTTATGTATGCAATCTCAGTTGCACTTACGTCTCCGATAGAAGTTGTAAGGGGCAAACCAACATTTCCACTAAATACTGGAGAAACAAGTGGTGCATAGGTGCTAGCAACATCAGATGCGTTTGCTTTTGTCGCTAAAGAATTTGTTACTGTTGTAGCAAAATTAGGATCGTCTCCAAGGGCTTCTGCTAACTCATTTAAAGTGTTTAAAGTTGAAGGTGATGCACTAATTAACGCTGTTATTTGTCCATCTGTATAAGATTCAGCATTTGATTGTGCTGTATTGGCAACTGTCTTGGCAAAAGCAGTTGTGGCAATCTGTGTGTTATTTGTATTAGAAGCCGCTGTTGGTGCAGTTGGCGTACCAGTAAGTTCTGGAGACGTTAAAGTCTTATTTGTTAATGTTTGTGATCCAGTCAATGTGGCAACTGTTGAATCAATATCGATTGTAATTAAGTTATTTACATCATCATATGTTTTATCAAGACCAGTTCCAGCAACAAGTGCTGCGTTTACTGCATCTTGTGACAATTCGTCTATGCTTGGTATCTGTGCATATGGCACCTTGCCAGAACCATCTAGAGTAGCTACGCCACCTGCTTCACCTTTTTGTGATAAAGGAATAAAATCGTCTACTGTGTCTGATAGCGCATAGTCTAAGCTATTCCATGCCGTTACGCCATCGCCAAATTTAAATGTGTTGGTATCTGTTTCAATACCAATTTCACCTGCTGCCAAAGTGGGATTAGCTGAATCCCATTGGTTTGAAGTGCCCCTTCTGAGTTGAATTCTTACTGTTGCCATGTTGTTTATACCCCTATATTAGAATTATACCACTTGCTCATTTTACTAGGAAACCACTCCCGAATCAAATGTAAGAGCAAATGATGAACTGCTTGGGGATCCGCCATCGGCAAATTTAATAGCCTCAGTCACAACCCCATCTCCACCAACAGAATATATTGGTGAACCATTATAATCAATAGCCAAGCCAATATCATTAAATCCTATATCGTTTGAGTCTGATATATCAATCCACTGATTATTAACTTGAATTCTTAATTTATTATTATCTGTATTAAATGCTAGGGGTACTGAGCCTAGTGTAACCTGTCCACCTTGGACTACTAGATTATTTTTAACTTTAAAATCTTTATTATTAGTTGCCACGAGTTCAATTTCCCCCGAATTTTAGGTGGGGGATTTTGTGTCCCCCACCAATTTTATTTAGTTGTTAGACAAGCAGAGTAGCGTGAGCCATTACCTCTGTACTGTTGTTTGTTGGAGTCACACGAATTCTGACATTTCCGCTATCAATATCAGCGTCAATTGTCATGAGTGATCCATTTGTTGTTGTAATACCATACTCGTTAAGAGCAATATTGTCTGAAGTGTCTAGTGTTACTATTAACTCAGAAACATGGGTATGTGAACCATGTTTTGCCTTAACAAGAACTTTAGCTGTTCTATAGTTTGTCTTATTCCAGCTTAGAAGAGTTGTAACTGCTGCGGTTGCAATATTTCCTGTTGTAGCCGCAACCTGACGAGATACTGAATTTACATCAAGTGCTGTAAAGTCTGTGTCGCCATCTAGTACATTGGCAAGAGCTGCTGCTGCAGTTGCCTCTGCGGCTGCTTGTGCTGCTGTATCTCCTGCATCTACATATTGCTTAGTAGCTGCATGTAGAGCGACTGAAGGATCTGCATGAAGTGTTAATGCTCCAGTTAGTGTGCCACCAGTTAGATTTAATTTACCAGCCAAGTTGTTTGATATAGTTGTAAAGAAGTTTGCATCATCATTAATTGCTGCTGAAATTTCATTTAATGTATCAAGAATACCTGGGGCTCCGTCAACAAGATTTGTTATTGCTGTATCAACATAAGTTTTATTAGCAATTATGTCTGTGTTTACCGAAAATGCACCAGTTCCTGAATTGTAAGATAATCCTGAACCTGCACTTACTGCCCCACGAGCACGAGCATCTGTGTAATATAGATTTGAACCCTCTCCAATATCTGAAGTTATAAGATCACCAATCTGGGAATCAGTATAGTCATTTGCATCCTGTAATGCATCAGAGGCTGCGCCATATGCATCAAATGAATTTGCAGCTACACTTACAACACCAGTTGCGGCGTTGTATGTGATTCCTGTTCCTGCTGATATAGCACTTCTAGCTCTTCCATTTGTAAAGTATAGATTTGAAGAACCTTCTGACAACTGATCAGTATTTGAATCTGCTACGCCATTTTCAGCAGTAATTGTAAGATTATTTGATCCATCTTTAGAAATTTCAATATTTGTTTTTATTGCATTAACAAGAAGATTTGCAGCCTCTTCTTTTGCACGAGCTGCTGTATAGTAAAGATTTGTTCCTTCTGTTAGCGCTGTGGTGCTGTGATTAGAAATATCTGAAACTGTACCAGTTACGTTACCAGTAACATTACCTGTTACGTTTCCAGTTACATTTCCTGTTACGTTACCTGTTAAATCTGCTGTGATTGTGCCAGCGGCAAAATTGCCAGAACCATCACGCTTGACAACCTTATTAGCAGTATTTGCGGAGGTTGCTGTGCTGCCAATTAAATCGATAATATAATTTTGATCATCGACCTTCTTTGTTAATACATCAAAGCCATTTACGGTAGCGGTACTTCCTTCAACTACCAGGCCATTTTTTACTCTAAAATTTTTATTTACTGTTGCCACTCTGACAACCCCCTTATTTAAGCCTTAAGCGCAGTCCGCACAAATCTGGCTGTAACAGCCGAAGTTGTGGGGGTTACGCATAAACTAATTATACCTGAATTTACTTCAAATGTGATATTTGCTAAAGAATCTGAAGTATTTGATATGATGTTGGATTCCGATACATTTATATCGGTTCCATCATTCAATAGCAGGTAGTCAGATGAAACATATTCGCTACCTTTTGTTATTTGTAAGCCGTATTTAATTGTTCTATAGGCGCTGGCGGATACAGTATCTACCGTCGTCTTATTCTCTATGCCAGTTATGACTAAGTCATTATTGCCGTCAAGACCTAGTAATTCTAGTACATTTTCCGCATCTAAGCCATCTAGCTGAGATTGTATAGATGATATCTTGTAATCTAAGGATGTAGATACACCTGATCCATTTACGCCAACTTTAGCCTGTAAGGCTTCCAGGGCATCATTTACATTTCCATGTAGTGTTGCGTGTCCTGCTAAGCTATCTGTTGCTGCTGGATTAGATAAATTATCTAAACTTGCTGGGAAATTAGTTGCCAACTTCGCCTCCGTCTAACAACGTAGCGTTTGAAACAGAAACATTGTCATATGTTGAATTTGGAGCACCGCCATCAAGTCCTATTATAGCAGGAATTGTTTCATTAACAGACGCTTCATTATTAATATCTTCTGTGAAGTTAATTGTTTCTTGTATGTTTATTGTATGTACATCCCCATCGTATGCATGTGTATGCATGTAAAATGGGGTGGGATCGGTAGAACCAGGAGTTAAATCAACCCAAACTAAGCCATTATAAATTTTTATGTTTTTACTTGCTACATTAAAATAAACATCTCCAGCAGAGCCAGAAATAGGGTCTTCATCTAATGTTAGAAGATTTAATAATGATTTAAACTTACGAGCCACTATTAAACCCCTATCCGATTACTACTACTCTGTATTCTCCAGCTGAAGGTGCTACAGCAAATTTAATAGTTACTGCTGATGTTGATGTATGTTCAACATCTGCTTCTATTTGTGCATATGGAGAAGCAACTTCGTAGATTTGCACAACTACATCCTTTGTTCCTAAATTATGGGTTACTGTGTATGTTGTAGCTGATGTGCTAAGTGTAGCTTTATATTTCCTAGTGATTTCATGGTAATTTGTACCATCATTTGTTAATGTCCACTGATCGTCTGTTTCGTTCCACAAAACTTCTACATCTGCAGAAGCACCACGATTTACCTTTATTCCAGCATTGGATGAAGGAGCGTCAGTTACGTTAGTATTTAAAACAACCTTATTGTCAACAATATTAACTTCTGTTGTGCTAATAGAGTTAATTGTTCCTTGAACATCAAGGTTTCCGCCAATTGTTAAGTTACCAGTAACATTAACATCATCTGGAAGTCCAATTGTTACTGCAGAACTTTCAGAACCAGAACCAGATACTGTGATTTCTCCAGCTGTTCCAGCAATTGTAGCAACATAGTTGCCAGTTGTATCTGTACCTAGCGCTACGGAGTTTGGCTGAACTGTTGTTGTTATATCAACATTTTGTGTTCCATCAAAAGATACTGAACCAACTACATCTCCAGAAAGAGATATTGTCCTTGCAGTCTGAAGTTTGGCAGCACTTGCTGCATTACCAGTCATATTACCAGTTATATTTCCAGTAATTACTCCTGTTACCGTTAAGTCTGCATTAACTTGAACGTCATCATTAAATGTAGAGGTAGAATCAACATTTAATGTATTGTTTATATCAACAGCACCATTTAATGTAGTACCGCCACCTACTGTTAATGTGCTATCAAGTGTTGTAGCACCTGTCGCATCTAAGGTGCTATTTACTTGTACTGGATTATTAAATGTTGCAGTTCCGTTTACAGTTAGTGTATCCTGTAATGTTGAAGAACCATCAACATTTAATGTTGAATCTAGATCTACTGCACCAGTTACGTTTAGGGAGTCGTTAACTTGAAGTGGATCGTTAAGTGTTGTTTGTCCAGTTACTGTAAGAGTTCCGCCTACGGTAACATTTCCAGTTGCATCTAATGTTGCTGCATTAATATCTGTAACATCTAAGGTAGATGGTAAAGATAGAGTAGCATTTCCATTTACTGCTTTAGTTACTGTTATTTGATTTGATGTGCCAATAATATCAGCAACATCGTGTTTGTGATCTGCTCTTGCTACATAAGCTGATGTACCATGATCAACAGATTCACCAAATTTTAATCTAGTTGTGTAGTTTCCAGCACCAAAATCACCAGATGCTGTTAACCATTCGGTTCCATTCCAAAAATAAAGTAAGTTGTCGTTTGAATCGTAATAAATTTGACCAGTAACTGGGCTACTTGGAGCAGCTCCTAAGTTCTGGATTCTGGCATTGAGTAATTCGTTTTTATTTAGGTCAATGCTAACCAAAAATTTTCTTGCCATTATTCACTCCCTTTAAGACAGATGCGCTGTCCCTGAAAAAGGCTGTGCCATTTTCAATGTAATTGTATTAAGACTATTATAGTCTATTCCCGTTTCTAATATGTCGCCGCCGCTTGACTTTACTGTAACATTTGGATGGAAGCCCAAATTATGGTTTATTGCTACCGAATAAACTCCTAAAACTGGTCCAGTAACCTGAGCTAGCTCCCAAGAATGGGTCAGAGATATTTGCTTGTCTAGTATAAAGCTATTATTTATATTCCAGGTATTTGTATCAGAGTCTTTTGGACCCCAAAATCTAGTTGTTAGTTTGTCAAAATAAAAATCTCCTGGTACCCCTAAAGTGTTTGAAGGATTTCCTTCTCCACTTATAATAGTTCTTCCAGGTGCACCAGCAGCCCTAACTACAACTAAGGGGTTATTCTCATTAACAATTAATTTTGTTCCCATTAAATTGTGACTGCTCTATTGAGAGTCATATACCCTTCTAAAAGTCTTGTTTTATTAACACTTGGATCTATTAGTACCAAATCATATGCTGATTTGGGGTAAAACATTTTGCTTGTTCTATCGGCTGATATAGCTATAGATAGTTTTCCTTCAGTTGGGCTAATTACTATTCCGTCATCTTCTGTAAGTGTAAAAGCTAACTTTTTTCCACCCTGAATATCTCTTACTTGCATTTTAGCGGTATGGTTATTAAGCTGTATTGGATTCTCATCTTCATCCAGATAGAGAACCTCAAATGTAAAAGTTGAATTTTGATCAACCTCAAAATTTTTTTGTGCAGCCATTTATACCCCTAAAAAAGGAAAACTCCCATGCTTAATTTTAGCATAGGAGTAATCCTAAAACAGCATGCTTTTATATACTACCTAGTATATGAAACCTCGTAAGCTTCGTCAATATTGTCCCCCACGTTCTCAGATCCCGTACAGTTAGTATTATCATTTTTATCTATTTTTGATGCTATCTGCAGCATATGTGAATATTTTTGATAATAGTGCTGCATCCAATCCATCATATTGTCTTTATGATTTTCGGGATATGGGTCATTTTCAATATCTGACCAAGCTTGACACAATAAAATGTCATAATATTCATCTGGTTGAAACTCCAGATCTGGCCTCCAATGGACATCTTGATTTCCAGTAAACCAAACAGAAGATCCTTGATGTGGCATTTCAAATTTCTCATCTTTGACATAGAAATCCCATTGCTTGCTAGACTTTAATCTAATTGTAGTAGTGTAAATTATTTTATTTGCAACTACATCTGCATGAGGTGGAAGATTTGGAGCTGCTCCACTATCATGAGAATATCTAGCAAAAATTAAAGCAACATTATTATCTGAAACAAAATTTTGACCAAGCTCTTGAGCTTTATCTTTAATTGCAGTTGCTATTTTAGGGTCCCACCCCTTGTTTAAAGTTATAAAACCATTATTTTTAAATTTAAACATATAGGCATATTTATCATTTTTTTCAATAAGCCCTTGATTTATTGTTTTATCTACATTTTCGTACACAAGATCAATTAAATCTTGTGTGAAAAAATTATTGATTTCTATGGGTTCTATTCTTTTAACTAACATAATCTTATTGTATCACGATTAAACATTTAAAAAGCTAAGGGGCCTAGCCCCTTAGCTTTTTATTTTAATTTACTTTGTTTTTGTAAATCCAAAAGAATTCTCATTTGGATTTAATGCTTTAAGAATAACTGGCAAGCATGCCGCTATGCCACCCTTGACTAAATCTCCTGGGTCTGTATTTCCAGTCATATATAAAGCAATGGCAGCGCCTAAGAAATGGCGTCCATAGCTTGCTAACGCTGCTAGAATTTTTTCTTGCATTGTTACCTTTCCATCATTATTAAGATCTTGTTTCATTAAAGACCTCCTATTTCTGGGCTTTGTGCCCAGGAATTTGGGTTTTACCCCAATATTAATTGTACCACTAAGCAGAAATATCTACAATTTCACAATTACCGTCTGAGGTGCATGCAAGTGTCTGTACTCCGCTAGTTCCGTCCTCTGTTTCATAAAATGATAAATCTTCCCATCTAATGTTTTTAGGCATTTTCAAAACAAGATTCTGATATTCTTCTTTTGTTATTTCTTGGTATGGAGCTTGTTTGTACGAATGGTCTGAATGCGGTAAGAATGAAATTCCAGATACCTCATCAAAATAGTGGTACACCCATGCACCAACCTCCATCCATTCGTCTTCTTTAACTGATACAGTAATAGATGGTTTATGTTCGCACCACTCACGTTGATAGGCAAGCCAAGTATTTAAATGATCTAGGGCTGTTAAATCATCTCTTACAATTGCACCCTCTGGTGCTTTTACTGGGAAAGAAAAAACATATGTTTGATCTGGCTTCATAAAATCATCTTCTACTGGAATTCCAACCTCTTTAAGAAATGTTGATAACGGATCTTTTTTGTCTCCACGAACTGTACGAATATAATACGGAGAATGCCATGGATGCATTCCAGAAGATACGCCTGTTAATTGAGAAACAGTTCCAGAAGGTTTAACGCATGTTATGGCTGCAGATTCATTAATGCCAACCCTGTTAGATTCCTCTTTGTTTACCTCTCTAGCCAAATCACGAAGTTCAGATAGAAAGGCTCCAAGTTTATCTAATCCTTCTTGTCCAGACATAAACTTATGACCAAACTGGCCAGTGATAGAAACACCAAGCAGTCTTTCTTCTTCTGTGTTGTCTTTCCAAATCTTACGAAGATATTTGAAGTCAGTTAGTGTTGATTGCCAAGTACCCAGAATTGTTGCTAAACGAACCTTGTCTTCGATCTCTGCAAGAGTATCATCTTCACGAATTACAACTTCAGAGAGATTACAAAATTGATAAGGTCTGAGGATAATCTCGGAACATGGATTGGTTCCGTAATGAATTTCAGGGTCTCTGCGTCCCCATCTTGCTGCTTGCTTTTGGGCAGCAGCCACATTGTATATGCCTCGTTCTCCCGACTTAGAATCATATAAATTTTTCCATTCCGCAATAAACTGTTCCATTGGAGGCTTACGAGAATATGCTACTGAATTATTTGATAGAGCACGTTGTGTGTTGTGTTCCCACCAGTTTCCTGATTTTGCCGCTGCCATTTCAATGTCATTGATATTGGACAAAGAAATCATTGCAGAACGACGAACCCCGCCAACGACTACAACTTCGCCAATCTTACACATTATATCGTGTGCCTCAATAGGTTTTAATTGACGACCAGCGGCAGCTTTAAACTTTGCAATAGTAAAGTCAAACAGGTTAATTAAGGGTTGCGGACCAGATGAACGGCCTCCCATTGTCTTAAGACGTGCCCCTGCTGGGCGAAGTTTTGATACATCAATTGCTGGGACTTGTCCTGCCCAAAGCATTGCTAAAAGCTCACGATAACCCTTTGCCCATCCAGTTTTTGAATCTTCAACAACAATGACAGTAGTAGACTTTTCAAATAATTCTGGGACGGCAGGAAGTTTATTAACATACTTATATTCAACAGAAAATCCAACACCAGTTCCACACATCAAAATATACATAGTTTCATCAAATGATCTAGGTGAATCAACGGGCACAAATGAGCAGTTATATCCTGCAACATGATCTCTGTCAAGAGCAGCACCTGCAGTCATTACTGCTCGCATTGATGGCATAACATTGCGATCATATACTGCTTCTTTTAATTCTGAAACTAGTTGTTTGTCAGGGAAGTAATTAAAAGATTCCAAATGCGAAAGCATAAAGGAAAAATATCGATCTACAGTTTCTCCCCATGTTTCCCTGCGATTCTCTTCTGGAATCCACCTTGCATATCTGGACAATGCAATAAAATTTTCATATGGGTTAGCAATAGTTTTTGACATTTATAATACCTTCTTTCCGCCTTGCGGTTTGTTTTATTTTAGTGTGAAGACACTATTCTATCAAAAAAAATTCTAGAAGGGAAGTGTTTTTATCTGTTATATAATAAATAAACTATAACATTATCAGTTAACTATAATTATATTTTTAGTCAACTAGCTTGACATATATCATAAAACAATGTTATTATTATAGTCCGTTATCTCTAATGGAGGAAATGCCAATGGAGAATATGAAAGAAAAACTTAGTGATGTTATTCATCATTA
>Ga0194129_10003213_pt1 | contig 22996 bp, 23 predicted proteins | sample TA2KigCa35mmetaG_FD_150862 | JGI IMG/M metagenome (GOLD analysis project Ga0194129, IMG submission 150862) | Freshwater microbial communities from Lake Tanganyika, Tanzania - TA2015038 Kigoma Deep Cast 35m | ecosystem: Environmental > Aquatic > Freshwater > Lake | place: Tanzania: Lake...
CTTCCAAAAATAATTTATTAATAGTCAAATCGACTTTTGGTATATCTTTCTTTAAAACATATTCCATTAAACAATGAAATTTTTCTAATGGAATCATACCCGACATTTCATCTAATAATTCTTCATTTATTTTATCACCATAAGAATTAAAACATTTTTGTAATAAGTTAATAGCTTTTCTTAAATCACCTCTACAAATTCCAACAATTTTTTCTAATAATTTCTCTTGACAATTAAATTTTTCTTTTTCACAAATAAATTTTAATTTTCCAATTATTTCAGTTGATTCTATTGGCTTGAATCTAAATAAAGAACACCTTGAAATTATTGGATCGATTATTTTATTATGGTAATTACATATGATACAAAATCTTGTTATTTTTGAATATTGTTCCATTATTCGTCTTAAAGCAAATTGAGAATCAGATGTCATTGTATCAGCTTCATCTAATATAATGATTTTCCACGGTGGTGCATCTTTAATATTTTTAATTGATTGTTTTGCATATGTTTTAATTTTTTCTCTAATAACATTAATACCTCTTTCATCAGAAGCATTTAATTCAATAATACGATCTGTATAATTTTCAGAACCAAAAAGTTCTTTAGATAAAGCTAAGATAGTAGATGTTTTACCACAACCAGAAGGACCAAAAAATATCAGATGTGGTATATTTTTAGTAAGCATTGCGGATTTTAAAGATTTAATAACATTAGTTTGTGCACTAATTTCATTTAAATTTTCGGGTCTATATTTTTCAACCCAAGAATAGTTTTTATTCTTCATAGTTAATATTAATAAATATTAAAATCTCCTTAAATCACTTTAATAACAATAAAAAAAATCTAGTATTCTATAATTAAATGACAGAATTATGGTATCGTAATCCAAAAATATTATTTGAAAACTATGACCAGTTTTTCCCAAATAAAAATTTAACGAGAATAGAAAAAATAAATTCATTAGCTAGATTTGCAATTTACTTTTCAATTTTATTAATAATATTTAATCAAGATAAAAAATGGTTATCACTTGGTGTAGTTATACTAATTATTAGTTTATTTTTAGGAACTACTGAAAATTTTGCATCAGTATCAGATAAACAAGATCCAAAAAACTGTACTAAACCAACAAAGCAAAATCCATTTATGAATTATACATTAGGTGATTTAATGGAAAAACCAGACAGACCTAAAGCTTGTAGATATGAAGATTCAAAAGATGAAATGAGAAAAGAATTTAGATCTCATGTATATTCAGATAGTTCTGATATTTGGGGTAAATTTATATCAGATAGAAATTTTTACACAATGCCAAATACAGAAATAGTAAATGATCAAAAAGGTTTTGCTAAATGGTGTTTTGGAAATAGTGGTAAATGCAAAACAAAAGGTAAAAACTGTCTTAAAATAAGAGATCCAACTTATCACAGAGGTAGATTAACATCAATTAAATTTGAAAATGATATGATGTTATAATTACTTAAAAATAAAAATATATGTTAATATAATGAGTTATTATTATAACGTAGATTTAGAAAATAAACAAGTTGAAGAAAAATATGTTAAAAATAAATTTTTTATTAGAGGAGATCCAAGTGAAGATGTACCAGGACATCACAAAAATATAATTACAAAATCTGATGCAATTGATTGTGAAACAGATTTAATAACTCCATCAATTAATTCAAAAGATAAAACTCAATTAAAATTAAAAAATAGTTTTCATCCATCTGATTATAATATAAATTATGAAAATAACCTGAGAAAAGATAAAAATCAAAAAACAGGTTTTTATTATAATAATAGAGATGTTGGACCAGGTAGGGGTTTTGGTAATTTAAATATTTCAAATGATATAAGAAACGGTGATGCTTCTAGACATTACACTAAAGAATTTAAACAAGAAAAAGAAGCTCAGCAATTTTTTGATTTTCAATTTCAGTATTTAGATAGAAACTTTCAAGATCCAAATCATGTAGTAATGACAATACCAAGAGGAGGAGAGTCAACTAGAAAACAAAATCAATTAACAGTTAATACAATGAGAAATCCAAATCCTATAGAAAATGATGAACGTACTAAAACTATAAAATTTAAATATTAATGGGTTTCGTATAAAAATTATTTTTATATTAAATATAATATGGATAATATCAAAATAAAAAAATGTTTAAAATCATATCTAACAGCTAAAAAATATTATGATAGTGATATAGACAAATCATATGATTATTTTAAACAATGTATTAAAATTTTAAATGATTTAAAAGATGAAAATAAATTAAATCAAGAATATCAGGGAATAATAGATGAAACTGAAAACGAATGCAGTAAATATTTAGTATTAGCAATTGAAGCAACTTTAGACAAACCTTCTACTAAAAAAAATAAAATAGATGAATCACAAGATAATGCTTTATTTGAAATTATAGAAACAGGTCAAGTTGATTATTTAAAAAATTTTGAATATGGTCAATGTAATTTTGATATCTTAGATGAAAATGGTCAAACTCCTTTACATTTAGCAATTAAATTTGGAGATACAACATTTTTAAAACATGCATTTAAATTAGGTGCTGGAATAGATAAAACAAATAAATATGGTCATACTTTATTAGAATTTGCTTGTTTAGAGAAAGATCCAAATATGATAAATTATTTAACTTATTGTGGTGCTAATATGAAAAAACATTTAGATTTTAGAGATGGTAAAAAATATTTTAATAAGGGTAATCAAATAGATATAATAATTTTACAGAAAATAATTATGGATAATACAAAATTATCTACTAATATAAATCATTTAGATTTTATATTTGAATATATAAATAAAGAACAAGAAATTGAATTAGAATATTGTAATCCTAAAAATAGTACTATTTCAATAAAAAAAATATCATTTGAGACTTTTATAAAAAAATTAAATTGTATAGTAAATGATTTTGATCAAGAAAAGAGAAATACATTTATAAGTATTATAAAAGAAGAATTATCAAATGATTTAATATTTAAATTAGGTTGTCCATTAAATAAAATAGAAATATTATTATATAATTTAGTTCCATTTATTGATTATAATAATAATTTAAGTTTAAATTGGCTAATTAGTCTTGAAATAAAATTTATAATTTTAAAAATTTTAAAAAATAGAATTAAAATAAATACAAGTGTATTAAAAAAAGAATTACAAGAGTATTTATATTTAAGTTATATAAAACCTGAAATAATTCCAGAAGGTTTAATTCAAATAATAGTTTTACAATGGATTTCTAAAATAAAAGTTTAGTTAAAATAAAATCTAAAAAAATTATATTTTTTTCTAATTAAATATATATAGCTATGAGTTCTAATCGCTTAATTTATGACAAGTGTGCTTATGCTACTGAAATAAAAGAAAGTACAGGTCCATTAGAATACAATTTATTTAAGGGTAAATATGAAAATTGCAAACAATGTTCAGTTGGTCAATTTACTAATATTCTTGAATTTGGTCCAAGAGCTGATGTTGAAAGTGAATTATATGGTTTAAACAGACCAGGAACATTATGCCCTCAATTAAAATTTAACCCCAAAAAAGGATTTAACTACCCTGAATTATCTCCTGCAAGAATGTGTGAAAGTATTCATCACATTACTCCTAGTAATTTAGTAAAACCAAAAAACAATATGTTAAATGAAAAGAATTTAGGTCTTAATGTTTGTAGGGTAACAAGAAAATAAACTTTTAATTATTTTTTTTGATTTATATAAATTTAAAAAAATATAAAAATATCTATTCTTATTGTATATAGACTATGTCATTTAATAGAACTAAATATGATAGTTGTGCATACAATCTTCAAATGGGAAGAAGTACAGCACCTGGCGATTATAGATTATATGCTCCTTATGCTGAAAATTGTTCACAATGTTTATCATATGATGGACCAGTTGGAAGCAAAGCAGATGTTTCATTAGCTAGAAAACCAACAGATTTTGGATATAAAGGGATGGCTGAAATAGAATCACAGCTATCTTGGAGAAATCAATTATTAAATCAGTGCAATGATAACAAAACTCCTATTGGAAAACATAAAGTTCATCACAAACCTGTGTGCTCTAAAAAACTAGCTCGTGAAGATACCAGATTTACCCATCCAATTGATAACTATCGTTCAATGAGTACTACTAGCTACCAAGTCGAACCTTATTTACATGTGAATCCACAATGTCATGTTCAAGAATCAAATGATAGAATTGGATTAAATTCTAGATTACATTCTAAAGATATTTATAAAATGCCCACTCAAGAAGCTTGGGATAAAGGTGAAGCATTACCAAAAGAAATCCCAACAGCTAAAGATATGTGTGCTATGTAAATAATAAATAATTAAGAATATATTTGTTTAGTTGTATAAAAATAAAATGTATCTAATAATAATAATATGTCAAGTATTTTATTAGGCTCATTAGCACAACCTAGATCAAAATCAAAAAAAATAGAATTAAATTATGATTCTAATTTAGAAAATCAAATGAATATGATTGAGAGACAACAAGTTAGACAAAATTATAGAAAACCAGAATTTCTTAAACAATTTGATGATCTAAGATTAGACAATATAGATGAACCAGTAGGTATTAATGAATCATATAAAACTATTGAAGGAATGAATACATCTCTCCAAAGAAATTTAGATTTTGTAAATGGTTATTCTATGTTTCAAGAAACAGATATGCACTATGATGTTGTTAGTAATGATAAATTTACTCATAATAATATGGTACCAAATACTTCCAGAAGAGATTTTTCTATAAATGCTGATAGATCTCAAAGAAAGTTAGAAGCTTTTAGTGGTATAAATCCATTGTATGTAGCTAAGAAAGAAAAAGTACCTTTATTTAAACCTATGCCAGATTTAACCTGGATAAATGGAATGCCAGTTGTTACCAATGAATTACAAAAAAGATATTTACCATCAAGTAAAAATAATTTTGGAAATTTACCATTTGAAAATAATGTTAAAGTTAGACCTGGTCTTGGTTTTGAAAATCAAGAAGGTAATTATTCAGTCTATCGTGTTAATCCTAGAAATGTTGATGCATTAAGAAGTGATATTAATCAAAAAGTAACATATGAAAATAAACCTTTAGAAACAATTAAAAAAGGAGAATTAAGAGGTCCTGATCCTAAATTAACAAAATATAAATTACCTGATTATAGAGAAACTAAATTTAGTGATTTGGTTGCTACTAAATCTAATATTGAAGGTCCTAAACAAACGGGAACATTTACTGATATTAGAACTCAAAGAAATGAAACTGAAAATTATAAACCTGGTCCAGCAATTAATTCTAATCGAGGTAATGGTCCAGATAAATCAAAAACGAGATTTGAACCAGGTAAAAGAGAAACTTATTATAATGATTTTACTCATGCAACTGTTGAAGTAAATAATAAACCAGTTATGACTAATGCTAAATCATATAAAAATTATGAAAATCAAAGGGTAACTACTAATTATGAATACGAAGGTCTAGTTTCTAATGCAACTGGAGGTAATTATACTATTGATTATAAAGATATTCCATTAACTACTGCTAGAGAACTAATGATTTATGGTGATAATAATATTGGTGTCTCAAACAATAATGATAAAGGAAATTATATATTTTCTAATGATATGGTTTTACCTACTACAAATAGAGAAACTCAAAGTTCTAATAATCCTTTACTTGGAGCTACTTCTGAAATTAAACATGTTAAAGCGCGTGATGAAAATGATACAGCTAAAATGACATTAAGACCTGGTACCAATCATAGTATTATTAGTAACACAAGGGGAGAAGAAAAACAAACTCGAGTTTACAATGAAGATCCAGCTAAGATGACATTAAGACCTGGTACTAATCATAATTTAGTTAGTAATACTAGAGGAGAAGAAAAACAGACTCGAGTCTATAATGAAGATGCAGCTAAGATGACATTAAGACCTGGTACTTCTCATAATATTATTAGTAACACAAGAGGAGAAGAAAAACAAACTCGTGTTTACAATGAAGATCCTGCTAAAATGACATTAAGACCTGGTACTTCTCATAATATTATTAGTAACACAAGAGGAGAAGAAAAACAAACTAGAGTTTATAATGAAGATCCTGCTAAAATGACCCAAAGACCAGGTACTTCTCATAATATTATTAGTAACACAAGAGGAGAAGAAAAACAAACTAGAGTGTATAATGAAGATCCTGCTAAGATGACATTAAGACCCGACACTAATTATAATTTAGTTAGTAATACTAGAGGAGAAGAAAAACAAACTAGAGTATATAATGAAGATGCTGCTAAATCTACTATAAAACAAACTGTATTATTTATGCCATCTGAGAAAAATATTAGAGGTGAAAATGAATTAGTTTATACCAGTTTACAAGATGATGCCAAACCAACTATTAAACAAACTACAATCATATCTAATAGACAAACAGGAAATCCTTCAAAAGCACTAATAGCTTATGCTAGAGATAAAGACGATGAAGCTAAATCAACCATTAGACAACAAACAGAAGAAACCAAATTTATTGGTCATGCAAATAATAAAAATCATGAAGCTACTTATGTTAGAGATTTAGATGAAGTAGCTAAAATAACTATAAGACAACAAACAGAAAATACAAAATTTATTGGTCATGCAAATGATAAGAATCATGAATCTATTTATGTTAGAGATTTAGATGAAATAGCTAAACCAACAATAAGACAACAAACTGAGAATACAAAATATATTGGTCATATTAATTCTAATAATAAAGAGTCAACTTATGTTAAAGATAATGAATATAATGCTAAACCTACTATTAAACAAACAACAGTTTATTCTACACCAGCTGGTAGAATGAATAATTCAAATATGGGAAATTATACAAAAGATATTAATGAACAAGCCAAAGTTACTATTAAACAAACTACTTTATTAAAAGATTATACAGGTGGTATTCATGGAGAAATTGATGGACAAATATCCAATCAAGCTGCTAATAATATGACAATTGATGAAAGACGTGAAATATCTACATATAATCGTACACCAAATGGTAAAGGAGATTTAAATGGTCCATATCTTGATGCTGAAAATGTTAGATTTAATGATAAAAAAGATGTATTTTCTTATGTTTCAAATCCACACAAACCTTTAGATCATAGTGTAATGCCAACTACTTCAAAAGAAACAATAGAAAAAGTTTATTCTATGAGTAAGCCAGTTATTGAAACATCATCCTATTACGTAAATCCTTATTTTATAAATACTTTAAAGAATAATCCTCTAGTTAATGATATATATCACCAAAAAAATGTATAAAGCTTTTGGAAAATATGAGAACATATATAGTGAATTAAGAGGAGTCAAACCAATTTTTAATCAAATTGAAATATTTAATGAATATCCATCAAATAATGATACTATTAAATCATTAGAATATGCGGCTTCTATTCATAAAGAAGTAAGAAGATTTTTACAACCCTATTTAAGACCTGGTATAAGTTTTGAAGAAATAGCTAAAATTATTGAAGTGAAAACTGAAGAATTATGTGATCAATCTAAATCAATTAACAAAGGAATTGGATTTCCTGTAGGTTTATCAGTAAATGAATGTGCAGCTCATTTTCATCCTAAACCGAATGATTCATTAAAATTAGGTAAAGATGATATTTTGAAAATAGATTTTGGAACTGAAGCTAATGGATGGATTATAGATTCTGCATTTACAATTTGTTTTGATCCTAAATATGATAATTTATTAATGGCTGTGAATGATGCAACAAATACTGGTATTAAAAATATAGGTATAGATGTTGATATTGGAGATTGGGGTAAAGATATTCAAGAAGTAATGGAATCATATGAAGTTACAATTAATGGAAAAATTTGTCCAGTAAAAGCAATTAGTAATTTAGGTGGACATAATATTATAAAAGGTATAATTCACGGAGGAATGTTTTTACCATCTGTAGATATGAAAGATAGTTTACCAAATAATTATAGATTTAAAGAAGGAGTATATGCAGTTGAAACTTTTGGCTCTACTGGAACAAATATAGTTAATGAATCAGGTGAATGTACAATATATAGAATTAATCCAAATATGACTAATAGTATTGGTAAAATTAAATTAGATACAACAAAAAAACTATTATATGATATTAACAAAAAGTTCAAAACATTACCATTTACAGATAGATATTTAAATAATCAACCTAATTATAAAACTAATTTAAAAATACTTGCTAATCATAATTATGTTCATGCATATCCACCTCTATGTGCTAATAAAAATGATTGGACTGCACAATATGAACATACCGTTTATATAGGAGATGATGATAAAATAGTATTTTCACGAGGAGAAGATTATTAAATTAATAATTTATATTATTAATTTATCTAAACTTTAATTAAACCAACATTGATTTCTTTTAGGATATCTTGATAAATATCTAAAATTAATTCTTCTTCTTCTTTTTCATCTTTTTTAATAATTTCATCTTTATGAGTCAATAAAATTTCATTCATATAATTATAAGCTGATAATACATGACTTTGAGATCTTGCACCAGTAATTATGATATTACCTTTCTGAAATATAAAAACACTAACTTCTTTCTGTTCAATGTTTTCTACTGTTGGAACATATTTAATGATAACACATGCTCTAATACATGGTTCATATGATGATTTAATTTTCTTTTTAATTAATAAATTATATAATTTATCGCGATCAATTTGCATAGAAACTTGATAATTAGAATTAATCATATCAATTTTGAAGTCTTTCACTGTAATTAGATCAGGTTCATCAATAAACGTTTTTTCTACAATTTTACTATCTTCAATCTTAGCCTTAACTTCTTTTAATTTAGAAATAAGTTTATTTAATGCAATGTTGATATTTTTGATTGATTTACAACCAGACATTTGAACTGATCCATTTCTGAATAATTTCATATTAATTTTAGGTGCTTCATTTAGATCTTTAACTTGACCATGTGTAACACGAACAACTACTGTAACTTGATTATAAAAATGATTTTTTGAAGTATCTTTCTGTTTTGTTTTTGTATCCAGTTTTTTCATTCTTTTAGGTTTATTTTTAACAGCAATTAAAGTCCGCATAACTTCTTTACTTTTTTTAACTGTTAAAACATCATCTGGATTTAATAATAAATACTTTTCGATATTAGGTATATTTAACCTAGTATTTAATTTACATGATGCACACATTGTGCTAATGCTGATTCCATTAGGCAAGTTTTTAACTTCCTTTTTATCAACATTTAAATAATCTGTAAACTCAAAAGTATCCCATTTAGATTTAATTGACATAGTTATATATTTAAAGAATTAAATCTTTAAATATAAATTTCAATTTTTTATATTAATTATTTTTTTCTATAATATAAATATGAATAAAACAACTAATAAAGGTGATTTTTTAGATTATGCCTATTCACCAGTAAATATGGAATTCAATCAAAGAATTATAAGTCCAGTAAAAAAAAAAATAACATTTAAAGGTATTAGATATTTAAAAGAATTAAATGAACAAGAAATTAAAATTCATAGAAAAAAATCTAATTAATTTTACCATTTTCAAGTAAATATTTTAATTGTAAATATTTCATTTTATATTTCAAATATTTTTCTTTTCCTTTTGCTTTGGCTTTTGCTGCTGCTTCTTTTGCTGCTTTATCTTTTGCTGCTTTATCTGCTTTTGCTTTATCTGCTTTTGCTTTATCTGCTGCTGCTTTATCTGCTTTTGCTTTATCTGCTTTTGCTTTATCTGCTGCTGCTTTATCTGCTTTTGCTTTATCTGCTTTTGCTTTATCTGCTGCTGCTTTATCTGCTGCTGCTTTATCTGCTTTTGCTTTATCTGCTGCTGCTTTATCTGCTTTTGCTTTATCTGCTTTTGCTTTATCTGCTGCTGCTTTATCTGCTGCTGCTTTATCTGCTACTGGTTTAGCAGGTGATTTAGCTACCGGTTTAGGTTCTGCTGGTTTAGCTGGTGATTTAGCTACTGGGTTGCAAATAAGGTTATTATGTTGTGCATTGATAGTTTTTTTAGCACTTTCTAATTTACTTTTAATATTTTCAATTATTTGTTTAGATGAAGGGTCTTTATCACCTATTGCTTTTAATATATTTATACAATCATTAATTTTTTTATCGATTTTTTCTATTCTGTTTTTTTCATTTCTGTTTTGTTCTTCTTTTTTACCTTGAGGTGACATTGCTTTGTCTGTTGTAGCTTTTGGTGATGTAGGTTTTGCGTCTGCTGCTGGTTTAGGTTCTGCTGATTTAGCTGGTGATTTAGCTACTGGGTTACAAATAAGGTTATTATGTTGTGCATTGATAGTTTTTTTAGCACTTTCTAATTTACTTTTAATATTTTCAATTATTTGTTTAGATGAAGGGTCTTTATCACCTATTGCTTTTAATATATTTATACAATCATTAATTTTTTTTTCGATTTTTTCTTTTCTGTTTTGTTCTTCTTTTTGGGCTTTAGCTTCTGCATCTGCTTGTCTTTTAGCTTCTGCATTTGCTTCTTTTTGGGCTTTAGCTTCTGCATCTGCTTGTCTTTTAGCTTCTGCATTTGCTTCTTTTTGGGCTTTAGCTTCTGCATCTGCTTGTCTTTTAGCTTCTGCATCTGCTTCTTTTTGGGCTTTAGCTTCTGCATCTGCTTGTCTTTTAGCTTCTGCATTTGCTTCTTTTTGGGCTTTAGCTTCTGCATCTGCTTGTCTTTTAGCTTCTGCTTCTGCTTCTTTTTGGGCTTTAGCTTCTGCATCTGCTTGTCTTTTAGCTTCTGCATTTGCTTCTTTTTGGGCTTTAGCTTCTGCATCTGCTTGTCTTTTAGCTTCTGCTTCTGCTAGTCTTTTTGCTTCTCTTTCAGCTCTAGCTGCTTCTTCGGCTTGTCTTTTAGCTTCTGCATCTGCTAGTCTTTTTGCTTCTCTTTCTGCTGCTATTCTTGCTTTTTCAGCTTCTTTTTCAGTTTTAGCTTTTATCGCTTCTTCAGCTTTGGCTTCTTTTTCTACTGCTATTCTTTCTTCTTCAGCCTTTTTTTCTGCTGCTATTCTTTCTTCTTCAGCCTTTTTTTCTGCTGCTATTCTTTCTTCTTCAGCCTTTTTTTCTGCTGCTATTCTTTCTTCTTCAGCCTTTTTTTCTTCTGCTATTCTTTCTTCTTCAGCCTTTTTTTCTGCTGCTATTCTTTCTTCTTCAGCCTTTTTTTCTGCTGCTATTCTTTCTTCTTCAAGTTCTTTTTTTCTTTCGGCTTTACGTTCTTGTCTTAGGAGTTCTGTATTTTCAAGTTCTTTTTTTCTTTTAGTTTGCTCTTCATTTAGTTCATTTAATTTTTGTAGTGCTCGTAGTTCTTCTTTTATTTGAGCTATGAATTGCTTACTATCATTATAATTAATTTCTATTATATCAGATGTTTTACCAGATTTTGACATATATATAAATATTAGATTAAAATTTTTTATTTTGATAAATTAATAAAATGTTTTCTACATACAGGAATATATGATTCAGAACCACCTACTAATACAATATCATTTGATTTTACTAATCTAAAACTAAATGGTGCTTCTGTACCATCTTTACACATATTACATAATGAATTTAATTTAACACATTTATCAGCCATTGGAATTAAATCTAAGATTTGACCTATTGGTTTTCTTTGAAAATCTCCATCTAAACCACCAACAATGATATTAACTGAATAATTGTTAACCCATCTTGTTATAGTATTTACTAAATCAGGAAAAAACTGTCCTTCATCTACAATAATTGTATCATAATTTAAAATATCATCATCACATATTTCATCTAATCTTAATAATACTTTACAATCAACAGATTCATAATTATGTGAAGTAATTTTATCTTGATTATATCTTATATCTATTTGAGGTTTAGTTACTAGAACTTTTTTATCAATTTTTTGTAAAAGTCTAATCCGTCTAATTAATTCAGTTGATTTTCCTGAAAACATTGGACCAATTATCAATTCTAATTTACCAGACATTATATAATTATATATAATTGTATTTATTTTATATATCAATTTTTTAATTTTGGTTTAACAAAATGATTTTTTAACTATTAATATAATGACTCATGAATCTAAAAAATTTCCTGTAATTTTATCATTTGATGTAGGTGTTATACATCTTTCCTATTGTTTATTAACTAAAAAAGAATTTATCAAATCAGACGGAACAAATAAAATAGATTGGTATGTAATTGATTGGAATAACATAGATTTAACTAATCGAGATGAACAAAAATGTCATTGTGGTGCTAAAGCAAAATTATCAAATACAGTAAATGGTGAAATAAAATATTATTGTAAAACTCATGGTAAAAAAGTAGATGTAACTATTCAACAATTTGAAGATTGTTTTAAAGAAATTCCTAAAAATAAAGAAAAAGTATTATGTGGTCATGAAACTAAAAATAAAACATGTGGTAAAACTGCTAGTTGTTATAAAATAGATACTGAATGTTATTATTGTAAGACACATGCTAAACAAATTCATACTAGTGAAACTAAAGGATCTCAATTAAAAAACTTTAAATTAAAAAGTTCAACTACATTAAATTTTGATGATGTTAAATATGGTTTAATGATGGAATTAGAGAAAAGATCAAATTTACTTTCAGCGGATTATGTTGTTATTGAAAATCAACCATCATTTAAAAATCCAAGAATGAAATCAATAGCTTCTACACTTTATGATTATTATTTAATTAGAGGAATCATAGATAAATCAGTTACTAAATCTAACATAACTCAAGTCAAATTTATGTCACCTTCTAATAAACTTAAATTAGCTGATGAAGGAGATACAAAGCAATTAATTAAAGCCAAAAGTACAGATGATACCAAAGCATATAAATTAACCAAAAGTTTGGGAATCAAATATTGTTTAGATTTAACAAATCATTTACCAGATTGGCAAAAACATTTTAATTCACATAAAAAGAAAGATGATTTAGCTGATAGTTTCTTACAAGGGGCTTATTTTTATACCAATAATGTTAATGATAAAATTATAAAACCAAAAACTCGTAAAACAGAACCTGAAAAATTACAAGTTTCTATTGAAAGTTCTATTGATTTAACTAAAGAAACCAAAACTAAAAAACCTACTAAAAAATCGCAACCAAAAGAATTTGATGTTTGAAATTTTATTATATTCCAAATTTTTTTAAATATCCAGGTTTTAAATCCGTCTCTCTCTCTCGCTAGTTTTATATGTGTAAAAAATGTGTAAAAAATGTGTAAAAAATGTGTAAAAAATGTGTAAAAAATGTGTAAAAAATGTGTAAAAAAATGTGGAAAAATAAAAATTAATTAAAGAATAAAATCTATATTTATTTATATGGATGAAATTGATCTCAAAGAATTTCATTGTGAAATATGTGATAAATATTATTCTTCAATTCAAAGTCTAAGTAATCATAGACGTATTAAACATAATATCCATAATGTTACCAAAAATGTTACCAAAAAATCTAGTAAAGAAAAAATTGTTACCAAAAATGTTACCAAAAGTTACCATTCAGATGAAAATATATTAGAATGTAAATATTGTTTTAAAATATTAGCTAATAGACATTCAAAATGGAGACATGAACAAAAATGTAATTTATCTAATAAAAATATTAAATTGGATAAAGATGAAGAAATACTAGAATTAAAAAAAGAAAATGCAGAAATTAAAAGTATGCTTATGGAATTATTAAAAAAATCTAAGGTTCATCCTAAAACTTTAGAGAAAATTAATAAAAATCTTATTAAAAACATAAACGGTGATTCAAATAATGTTAATTTAGGAACTGTTAATAACATAAATATAATTAAATTTGGGAATGAAAATATCAATCAAATATTAAACCAAAAAGAAAAATTAAAAATACTAGAAGCTAGATTTCTATCTTTAGAAGAATCAATTAAGAGAATCCATTTTAATGATGCTAGACCCGAATATCAAAATATTTTAATAACTAATTTACGCGATGATTTGGCATATATATTTGATGGCAATAAATTTGTTACTACTAAAAAGAATACAGCTATTACAGAGTTAATAGATAATCACATATATAGCATTGAAATTTCACTTGATGAATATAAAGAAAAACTTAATCCAAAAATTGTTCAAAAAATAGAAGAACTAATAGATAAAATAAATGATGATTATACTGAAATGGTTGTAGAAAATAACAATAATAAAAAGTTTCAAAACTATAAACTTTATAAAATTGATCAAGTTAAAAATTTAATATATGATGAATCAAAAAATATTAAAGATAATAAAAAAATTACACAAATACAAACTAATATTTTAACTAATGAAATAGATGTATAAAAATATCATGATATTAAAGCTAATGATTATTCAACCAAACTTTTATCAAAATATTTTAAATCGACTTTTTTACGATGATAGCCTGTTAATTTTACCATAAGTCGTTTTTTATCAAATTTTCTCTTAAATAGATATTTCATATTTGGAGTATTATTTAGATAATACCATGCAGTATCATTACTAACATATATTTTTGCTTTATTAAATAATGATTTATTCTTCTCATATATATTCTTTAGTGCTAAATGACAAATGAGATAGTTTATTTTAATTAAATTTCCAATAGATTTTTTGTTGTAATCACTTGATTTATTTATATATTCTTTTTGATTTGGTAAAGCCTTTAATACTTCTTCCGTCCACATTTTTATTACTTTATTATTGGGAGGTGCTGAAAAGAACCAATTTTCAAGAACTGGATTTTTTAGGTTAGATTGTGGAGTTATAAAAAATGTTAGGTTATCTTTAGAAATAAATTTATCCAAACTCTCTAAAAGAATTGTAGATGAATCTATCCAAACACCTCCATATTTTTCTATTAAAAGCAATCGGATTATGTCAGCTTGACGATAGGGTGGTAAAGTTTTCCAATATTTAGGTAATGATATAAGTTGTTCAATATTTTTTTGATTTGTAAAATTAATTTTATAATTTGGTGATGTTTTTTTCCATGATTTTATTGATAGTTTAACAATTTCAGGTACTTCTTCAGTATCCCAATAGGACCATATTATTTTTGGAACTTGATCATTACAATGTTTTATATTTCTTTTGTTAAAATATTTTAGAATAATAAATAAAAATATGATAATTATAATGAATTTAAACATATATATATTAGAGATATAATTTTTTATTAAAAAAAATTGTCTTACGATATAATTTTTATTAAAAAAAATTGTCTTACGATATAATTTTTTATTAAAAAAAATTGAATATTTTAATACTAAATTATAAATATCATCATTTAATGTCAGCTCAAGCAGAATTATTGAATACTAATACTCAGTACTATTCAGTTACTGAACCTTCAGAAGGTGAACTTGTTCTTGTCAAATTTACTGAACAAGGAGATGGTTTCTTTGTTGGACAATTACAAGAATACAATTGTAGAGCAATGATGAATAATAGCGATGTTACCAAAAAACGCCGTCCAAATTTAAATAAGTTAGTACCTCTGGACAAAATGATGGTTGCACGTGTTGAAAGTGTCGATGTAGATGCACGAATTTGTCAGTTGTCTCTTGCTTACTTGGATGAAGGTGTTAAAGATTCAGATTCAGGTAATCTTCAAGAAAAACTTTTGGCTTCATTTCAGGAGAATAAACAAATGGAAAGTTTTATGAAATCCATGAGCATTCTTCATAAATACGATTATCATGAAATTTGGACTAAATTTGTTCATCCAATTGATCATCATCGTCGTGAGTACAATCAAGAAGAAAATGAAGACGATGACGTTAGTATTTGGAAATATTTTAATGACAACATTGATGATCTTGGTAAATGGGTACAAGAGTCTGGGCTTGATGAAACTTTTGGTAAAAGAGTTCTTGAATTACACAAGAAAAAAACATTCAAAAAAGATCAACCACTTTTAACCAGATTTGGAATCATTAGTTTTGGTGGTGTTGAAGCTACGAAACAATTACTCACGCGTGCATTTGCTGATATTGATTACAAATTTTCATGCGAATATGAATCAACTCCATATTATATGTTTAGAAGTACAACGAATGATTCATCAAAGGAGGATCATCAAAAGATTATCACTTTTCTTCAAACCGAAGGACAAAGACAAGAGCCAAAAATATTTGTGGAAGTGAAATTTGTTGGTGAAAATACAATACCAAAATAATTATTTAATTTATAAATTATGTATAATGGATAGAATTACTATTACTAAAATTATTTTACTAATAGTATTGTTTATAGTTTTTTTAGAAAACTCATCATTTAATTATGAAATAGACAAAAATAATCCAAAATTATTAATTTTAAGATTTAGTAATAAAAAATTAATGAATGAAGAACTTGGTAAAATATCTTACAGATATGAAGGATTATCAAATTTAGAAGGACATAATTTTCCTGCTAGTTTTGTAAAAAAAACAGATCGTATTTATAATTTTATAAAAAAAAATAATATTGAATATGTTATTGGTATTTATGATTCTGAATCTTTTTTACATGAAAAATTACATGCTAAATATTATTTTAATAAAAAATATAAACAAAAAATTGATAAGGAATGGAATAATATGAAAGTTAGTAAAAAAAATAAAATTATTACTTTTCTTAAAAACCTAGGATATAGTGATAAAGTTTTAATAGATGAATATCAAGCATATAAATATAGTGAAAAAGATAATTTTTTTAATTTAGATTGATAACACTATTTTGATGGTTTTTTTTTAATTAATCCCATAGTTGTCTCTAAATTTAATTGAGATGATTGAATAGGTTTAGATCTCTTAATAACATAATCAGAATCAATTTCTGAGTAAATTTTATTTACTTTATCAATTGGAACTTCTTTTAATTTAGATAATTTATAAGATTCTTCAATTTGCATTTGTCTAGATATTAGTGGAGGATGTAAAACAAGATATTCTTTTGAATTAATTAATGAATTTTCTCTAAAATCTTCTATACTTAAATTACCACCATACTCTTCTAAACACATCCAATGAGGTGCTGGATTTATAAATTTATATGAGGAATAGGTTTGATAATATAATAAATTCATTAATGATTCTCTTTTTGATGATAATGAATCATTTAAATCTAAATTATATGATTTCATACAATTATAACTACAGAAATGACCAATACAATAAAATGTATCATTAAAATAATCTTCTGGTAATTCACATGGTGATGAACTAAAATTATTTCTACACCACCAACATTTAGTATTTTTATTAAATTTTAAACAATGAGTTGATATTTTATTAACATTATTATTTAATAAAAATTTATTGCTACTAATATTCATTGCTGATGATTTTAATGTTTCAGTAGAATCTGATTCTTCAGAAGTTTTAATTTTTTGTAAATTAAACTTATCACTAAGATTTTTAATGTCTTTTTCTGATTTTATAAATAAAGTATTATCTTGATTATTTATTTCATCTATAGTTATTGGTAAGTGAAATATAATTTTTTCATCTTCTGTATTAACATTTTCATCTGTTAATTTAACATCTAGTTTTGGTAAAATATTATTATAATTTTTGGGTTTGCGACCTCTTTTTTTTTTTAGTATAATTTCTGACATTATTCATATATATATTTTATCTTTAAATTTAAAAAAAAAAATATTTAAAGATTTCAAATAATATTTATTCTATATAATATATATACTAATGAAAATTACCAAATCCGACTTTAAAATAATTTTTAATAAAATTATTAATAATTCAAATGACAAAAATATACAAATATTACAAAAATTGTCTAATAATTCTAATTCAGGAGATTATCAAATTGATAATTTAGTAAATACTTATTCATCAGAATATATTTCAAAAATTATGAATAAAATATTAAAAAATAGTCAAATTGGTGGAGAAACTTCTGAAGAATCTAAAAAAAATACTTCCGTATTAGATTTAACTGAAACATCTATAGAACCTCCTAAATTTATCAATATAATTGATGTAATTGGTGGTGCTGATGATAAAGTTTCAACTCAAACTAATAATAGTTTTTATAATAAATTATCAACATTTTTAACAAGAGACAATACAAAATCAAAATCAAGTGCTACTTCATCTGAATTACCAACAATTCAATCCTCTGAAACTGGTGTATCATCACGTTCAACATATAAACCTTGGAAATTTAATCCATCTAATGTTAATAGTGCAACATCACCTTTAGAATCTATGCAATCAAGATCATTAAGTTCTACTTCATCTGAACGTTCACAATCTCAAGTTAATAGTGAAACATCACCTTTAGAGTCTATGCAAATTAGATCATTAAGTCCTACTTCATCTGAACCAATACAATCAAAATGGTCATTATTTAGATCTAGATCATCATCTCCAGTTAATAGTGAAACATCACCTTTAGAGTCTATGCAAATTAGATCATTAAGTCCTACTTCATCTGAACCACGACAATCTCAAGTTAACAGTGAAACATCACCTTTAGAATCTATGCAATCAAGAACATTAAGTCCTACTTCATCTGAACCACAATCAAAATGGTCATTATTAAGATCTAAATTAAGAAAATCTCCAGTTAGAATGCAATCAAGACCTTTTAGTTCTACTTCATCTGAATCCAATTATTTTATACAATCAGATAATGTAAATCCATCATTAACATATATAGATAAATTATTAAAAGAAAAAGATGAAGAGATACAACGATTAAAAAATATGTTAGCTCAAAAATAAAAATAGAAAGGCATTAATTAAATTAATTTAAAAAAATATTAATTTAAAAAATAGAAATATTAGATTTTTTTTGTTTTCTCACAGGTTTCTTTTTATTAGATTCGCTTACCGTTGATTCTTCTATAATTCTATCATTGTTTGATGATTCATCTTGTGTATCTGTATTATTTGATCTCACATTAGAAGGTTTAATATTATGCAATCTATCTAAAATACTTTTAACTTGTTCAGGTGCTCGTATATCCGGAACATTAGGTCTTAATTGATTACTTGGAATTTGTTTAGGCAATCCAGACATTTTAGAATTAGAAGGTTGAGGTTCATTTAATGAAATATTACCAAATCCTGCACCATAAGATGTTGGTTCTGATTTTTTAGATAATAATTCATTTTGTTTTTTAATTTGAGATTGTAATTGTTCAATGTATGATTGTTGTTGAATTTTTTGTTTATTTTCTGCATCTTTTTTACGTAATTCTTCTCTTTGTTTTTCAATATTTAATTCTTGTGGAGTCATAAATTGTGAACTTTCGTTTTTACCAGGATTTATAATTTTACTTAATAATGCAGGATTTGAAGACAACATAGAATCTAATCCTGGTAATTTATTTGCTTGGGATTTAGTAAAATGAAAAGCTGATCCAGAAGCTATAATTAAAAAGACTAGTTTAACTTCTGGTGCCATTTTCTTTCCCGAACCTTTATACTTTTCATAAATTTCTTCTAAAACATCTTCCCACGAATCTACTTCAACAGACATATGTTCTCCCCATCCAGATAATTGAAAATCAAATGGATCATATTTATCATTTAAAAATTCTATTACTGATACAGCTTGTAATAATCCATTTTTAAATACTTTAACCCCATTTCTTTTATCAGCAAAGCTTTTTAATAATTCATATTCATATTCCATTTCTTCTAATGATGAATTAAAATCATATTCTTTTGATAATTGATAACCTTTTGATTTAATCTCGCACAACTTTCTTAATAGTTCTATTTTTTTCATTCTAATTTCTTGCTGAGTTAAAGGTTTTGGTTTATCATCAACTACAACATTGTTATTTACTAGCGGAGGTTGAATATTAGGTACTGGATTTATTGAAGGTTTAAAAGTAGTAGGTGGAATAATACTTGGGATAACATTAATCGGTTCATACTTAACCTTTGATTCAGATGTTTTTCTAGATGATGATGATGATGATTTGGTACTATCTTGATTTGAATTTGAGGATCTATTAGATTTTTTACTAGATTCTGATTCTGTTGTTTTTAACATATTATCTAATTCTGATGTTTCAGTTGCTGATTTAGCTTTTACAGTAATTTTACTAGGATTAGCAATCATTCCAAAGTAATAATCTGTATCTGTTGTTTGTTGTTTTTTTTCATTAGTTTTGTCTTCAAGTAAATTATCTCCTCTAGAATTTTGATATTTTACTTTAATTTCTGATGATGAAGTTTCTGAATCTGACATTATATAATTATATATATTCTTTCCTTTAACTTAACGCAATCTTTTTAATTTATAGTTAAATAACTTAACTATAAAATAAAATTTTTATTATAAATTAATAAAAGTTTTTTGAAATATTGAAGTTTGTATATAATTACTACTGTTTTTTACACAACTGATGTTAATACCATCTTTAATTATATTATTTATTTTTACACCTTTGAAGATTTTAAATAAAACAAATAAATGTCAAATAATAAAAGTTTAAGATTTGTCCAATGATTTTAATTTTTAAACCATCTACATAAAGATTTTATATTCATCATCTAAACTTAATAACAATTTCTCCGGCACCTCCTCCTCATATACGCACTCCTGCGTCCCATACCTTCAATAGTAGAATCTTTACTACCATCTTCCATACCTTCTTCTACACTGTCTTACATACCTTCTTCAACGCTGTCTTCCATACCTTCTTCAACGCTGTCTTCCATACCTTCTTCAACGCTGTCTTCCATGCCTTCTTCAACGCTGTCTTCCATACCTTCTTCAACGCTGTCTTCCATGCCTTCTTCAACGCTGTCTTCCATACCTTCTTCAACGCTGTCTTCCATGCCTTCTTCAACACTGTCTTCCATTCCTTCTTCAACGCTGTCTTCCATGCCTTCTTCAACACTGTCTTCCATTCCTTCTTCAACACTGTCTTCCATTCCTTCTTCAACACTGTCTTCCATTCCTTCTTCAACACTGTCTTCCATTCCTTCTTCAACACTGTCTTCTAAACTTTCAAATGCTTCTTTAGCATCTCTAACATAGACATAATCAAGAGTAAGAACAAAAGCTACAGCGATCATAATAGCCATTTTGGGATCTTTATTGCCTCTTACTACAACTAAAAATAAAATTAAAATTCTAAACAGGGTATTTTTAAATAAATCTTTAACAAAAGTAGGTAAATTTGGACCTAATAAAGCAGCATACAAACCTAAACCAATAGTTATAGCTGTAGAAACATATTTGTTATTAACAACTTCCATACTATATATATAATAATTAGATTATTTTTTTAATAAATTTATATTATAATATTTTCAAAATCATTTTTATTCATGGTTAAAACTAATATTTGAATTTCATTTAATAAAATAACATCTGGTATTTCATTTATAAATACTGGTAAATTAGAATCATTTATTAAATTATTAAATTTTAGATAATTTGCTAATTTTTTATTTCTCTTAATTTCTCCATAAATTTTAATAACTTTTTGTTTTATCGATTCTAAAAGTTTTATATCTTTCTTAGCTTTCAACATTATTTTATGACATAATTCTTCAAATCTAATTATATCTATAGTATGACCAATTCTAAGTTGTTCTGGATTTACATTATCAATAGCTTTTTCTATTGTTAAAATTTTTTCTGTAAATTTTTCTGTATAAGACGAAAAACAGTATAAGACAATAAAAACTGTTAAAATTAATGCTATTTTTTTATTAGTTTTGTATAAAAAAAATAAACTAATTAATAAAAATATTTTAAATAAATTATTTGATTTTAATTCATGTATTTTATTAAAATTCATTATATTTTAATTTAGAAATTAATATCTAGCATTAGACAATAGAATATGAACTATTGTTCGATAGAAGATGCATGGGGTAAAGGCTGCAATTCTATGAGTAACCAAATTGATGAATATATTGATCATAAAAATCCTTCCCCAAAAAAAGAAAAAATAATTAATTTAGATTATACTAATGAAAAATCAGGAACTATCAACAAAGTTAAAAAAGTTGATAATTATGATAATAACCATCAAGAAATTAATTCATGTGATGATTTCATGCTTCACGTTAAAAGTTGTAGGAAGTGTTATAATAAAATGAGAAATCAATTTAAACCTCATATAATTGATAATTTCCAATGTTTAATAGATGACAATAGAGATACTATTGTTATTATTTTAGCTGGAATATCAATATTATTATTTTTTAATTTAATTAATAATATAACAAAATAACAAATTTAAAAAAATAACTATTTTTTTTCTTTTGGAAACCATTTTATGTGAATTAAGTTTGGTTCATAAAATTCTGTATCAAAACCATTAGATTTTAATTTTTTTTCAATATATGATTGACATTCTACTATAGAATACATTGGCAATCCTACTAAAAATTCAGGTATTTGATACCAAGTATAATAATAATTACCTGAACTAGCTGTTATAATTTTTTTTTCAACATGAATAAAAATTTTTTCAAATGTATCTTTTTTCCTTTCATCTCTTTCTTTTTGGGAATTTATTAATTCATTAGCTTTAACCATTACTATAATCTAGAATTTTTTATTTAAAGATTCATACACTAAAATATTTAAATGAACGTTTACGACACTTTGTGTTTAAGTGGTGGAGGTATTAAAGGTTTTGCTTTTATTGGAGTATTAAATAACCTCATAAATAAATCAATTATAGATATTGATAAAATTAATAATTATGTTGGTACATCTATTGGATCTATGTTAAGCTATCTATTAAATTTGGGATATTCTATTCCTGATATACAAGAATTTATTTTAGATTTTAATTTTCAATCATTGCAATCAGATGTTGATATTGATAATTTATTAAAATTATTTGGAATAAATAATGGAATTAAAATTATGGTATTATTATCGAGTTTTTTAAAAGAAAAATATAAT
>Ga0194129_10003215_pt1 | contig 22991 bp, 16 predicted proteins | sample TA2KigCa35mmetaG_FD_150862 | JGI IMG/M metagenome (GOLD analysis project Ga0194129, IMG submission 150862) | Freshwater microbial communities from Lake Tanganyika, Tanzania - TA2015038 Kigoma Deep Cast 35m | ecosystem: Environmental > Aquatic > Freshwater > Lake | place: Tanzania: Lake...
AAATTGAACTTAAAGGTTAACGTGCATGAAAAGAATTCAGGATATGGTGCGAACCAAAAAACATGTTACAAATCCGCGCTAGAACTTGGTGCCGAGATTGTTGTCATGCTGCATCCTGATAATCAATATGATCCGCGCGTCGTTGGGATTATGTCGGACCTAATCAATTTGGGTAATGCGGATGTAATTATTGGAAATAGAATTAGGAATCGAAGAGATGCGCTATCTGGTGGAATGCCTGTTTGGAAATACGTACTAAATCGAACTAGTACTCTTTTCGAAAACGTCGTTCTGGGTCAAACCATCGGGGATTTTCACTCAGGCTTAAGAGCATATTCAAGAGAAGTACTAGAAACAGTTCCGTTTGATTTGAATAGTGACGCTTTTGGCTTTGATCAGCAAACCTTGATCCAAATCGCCGCTTTTGGGTTCCGAATGGGCGAGATTCCAGTTCCTACTAGGTACAAAGAAGATTCATCTTCAATCAATGTGAGAGCTTCTTTGAGATACGGTCTAGTTACTATCGCTGCTCTAGCTAAGTTCATTATGTTTCGTTTCGGCCTTGGTCTCCCTAGAATGTTTATTCAGGGCAAGGGATCTCAGAATATTTCCTAAATTGGGCATAAGGCTTAGAAGCTCCCTAAAAGCAAACCTGAGGAAACTTGGGAACGAAACACGCCAAAGTGAGATAACTAAGAACAAAAAGGTGCAAGTAACGAAAATCAAAGTAGACAGTTGGCTGATACTCCAACCGTTAGAAATAATCGGAGTCGTAGTCGGGTAGAGCCCCCAGTTAAATCGGGAAAAAGTAATGATTGCCAGATATGTCTGGCTAGTTATTCCTAGAATTACAATCAAACGAGCCCAGTTGGAGCTTTCTAAAAACTTGGATTTATCTCTCGCCAAATGAATCATTGCGAGCCCAATAAAGACTGGAATTAGGTATCGCCCTTGCCACCATACGGGCCAAACTGCGGAATTCGCTAGTTGTATGGCTGCCGGAACAAAGAATAAGGAGAGTATTAAAACAAAGTACTGGCGCCTTCGCGTAATCAAGTCTTGATCGGCAGTTGACTTGAAAAGAAATAGAACAGCAACAAAGTTCAGATATAGAAAGAGAAGTGGGATCTTAATTTCGCCCGCTCCCAGGATCCCAAAAAGATGTGCATACCAATGTCCAGACTCATTGAATTCCCTTATAGCTTCCTCAAAGTAAAACTCAATATTCGGATTTGGATACTGAAGAGGTGAAGGCCAGTCGTGGCCTACCCAAACTTGAAATGAGAAAAGGAATCCAAGTGGTAAAAGTAATTTTCCAAATTCATTGCTAACTGGATTGAGGGAATCATTAGTTTTCGTGGTTGATTGAAAATAGAGTATTAAACAGAGGAGCCAAACAAACCCGAGGGGACGACTGAGAGTAAGCAAAACTCCTGAGAAAGTAAAATGCAATTTGTTAGCTTTGCTTGGGTTACTACTTAGTGAAAGAATTGAACTTGCAAAGTAAATTGCTGCCACAATCTCCAGTGAACTTGGATTCACCGTTGAGAATAGAAAAATAGAAGAGGCGCTAATTAAGAAAGAGAAGAGAATTGGGCTTAAGTTTTGAGCGGATTTGGCGATTTGACGATAAGCAAAGAAGAGCACTATCCAAGAAAGCATAAAACTTGCGAGTTTTGCTGCCGAATACGCATCCATGGAACCGTCTAAAAAGTGTTGAGCCCAACCAATAAACAGATAATAAGGAATAGAGTGATAATAAATATAGAATCGTTCGCTCCGGTCAGAATTCAATTTCAATTCCTGGCACTTCGGTTGTATTTGTGCCTGCTGGGTAAAGCATGCGGTGTGATCAAAATTATGGGTCGTATCCGAGATAGTCAATTCACCCGGTAATTCCGCGGTTACTACGAATTCCTTTCCGAACACTTTCCCTGGATTTTCATATAGGTACCATGACGAGCGAGCGTGAACTACCTCATCCGGTCCTGCATTTGGCGGAACAATCGCAAAGTAACCAATACTTAGAGTTAGTGAGGAGAGAAACCACAAGTATTTAAACTTTCGATTTGTTTTCTGTGTCACCGTTGCAGGTTACACCTGACACATCAAATTGATGCACTAATTGATTGTGAAACAACTCGGGTAGACTGTTGAATTCAGGGCCTTTAGCTCAGTCGGTAGAGCAACGGACTTTTAATCCGTGGGTCGTCGGTTCGATCCCGACAGGGCCCACGTGAGCGACTTCGCATCGCCAAGTAGCGAATACTCTTTATATGTCCTCATTACTCATTTTGTGCCCCCTGATTCAAAGCCCCACCATCTGTTCAGAGACTTCATCAAGTTAAGGATAAACCGCCGGTACCTTCGCTCATTCGGCCGATTGCTTAAGTACGGCTCTCGCGGCGCTACTCCCTGGAAGCGAGATGTAATGACGAAGATTCGAAAAGAAAGTCAGATTCGAAGAAGGGGTGAACTCACTACATCAATTAAGGAATTACTTTCTTTGAAAGTTAAATCGATTCAGATTCATATCCACACTAATTCCAAGATTGAGGCCCAAAAGATAACTGAGGATTTCAGAGATGAAAGATTGATTTTCCATGTATTTCCGCAATATTCAAAGATGAATGTAATTCATAATTCACCTTGGGATGAGAGAGATTCAATGAGCCCCTGGAGGCTCACATGGGAACACCGGAGAACGCTTCAGAATCTGGTTGAACGGAGCAGTGGGAAGAACCTTTTTTTGTACATAGAAAACGACATACTTTTCAAACAAGAGAACCTAGATTATTGGTTACGTGCTCTTCCATTGCTAGAGGAATATGGATATATCCCATCGTTTCTAAGGGTCGAATATTCAGAAACGAAAATGTCTTGGTTTCCCATGGACAATTTGTCTGGCGAACGGGTGAGGTTAGAAGAATCATCAATTTATGCCGGCTTGCATCTCTTCACGCAATTACCAAACACCTATTCCGGATGCTATTTACTGACCGACGAGCTAGCACGAGAATTTATTGAGAGCGACTCATTTGATCTCGAGAAGAGTAGAGAGAGAATTTGGTGGGACATCGGCGCTCGAGCTACCGTCGGACTTCAATTTGAGAATGTACCTCCTGGGGCAAAGTCGCGTTATCTCTTGCCGGTGAAGGGATCAGGTATTGCGCCCGAATCCTGGATTCACCACTTACCCAATCTCTACATTCGCCAGCTTGGCGTTGAGGGCAAACTGCCTGCAGATGATTTCCTTTTGACCTAAATGTCCGTTTTTAGCGACAACTAGGCTATCGTTCCGTAGAAGGGGTTAGAGGTGGCGACGGCCGCTTCTGCAGTTCAAACCGGTTTCGAAACAGAGGTCTTCTTTGGCTATCCGAAAGAAAGTCTTCTCCGCAGGTCCGAAAGCATGGACCGTCGCGGAGTTAGGTGCTTTCTATACCGATCACCGTACGGAACTACTCGCTCATGCGAATCGAGTCCTAAAGAATTCCGTAAGGGCTGAAGAGGTTGTCCAAGACGCTCTGATCAAAGTTATGTTGGCAGCACCAGAACTTGATTCTTCGGAGCATGCACTTGCTTATATGCATCGCACGATTGAGAACCTATGTATTGATATTTTTCGCTTAGAGGGTCGTCGTCCAAATCTAGTCTTGCTGGATGATGCCGCCCAAGAGATTGAATCAAAGTGGCAGCTCCAGGACGATCATTCTGAAGTTCTAGCAGCTGCGGATGATGCGGTTATCGTGCGACAAGCACTCTCAATGCTTTCACCTGCCGAACGAACAGCTCTAATCATGTGGGAAATGGAAGGTCGTTCGACAAAGGAAATTGCTCGTGAACTAGGCGTTAAAGAGTCTGCTGTTCGCCATACGCTCTCACGGGCGCGAGCCTCGCTACGACGAATTATGAGTGAATTGATTATTGATGAGGCAAGAGGATTGACCGCTCTTGACATGCTCTCTAACACATATCGACGAGCTTCTCACATGGCGAAGAAATCTTCGAAGGCTGCACTATCTCTTCTCTTAATCTTCTTTGCTCTCCTTGGTTTCAACTCTTTGCCAACAAATACCGTTGCTCCAATAACTCAAACCGATGACGCTATTTCCTCCACAAATACAAGTTCAGATGAACCAGCGGAGGTTAGTGAACAAACATCCGTTTCGAATTCAAACGCTCCTGCTCCAAATCCGACGAAGAATCGCTCCACTGTAGAAAATGCCAAAGGCACAGAGTTGAAGTTCCCGGGCTTAGATAAAACCGGAACTCCCACAGGGTTTACAGTTTCAGACTCAACAGGAGCTTTGGGATCGGCTTACTTCACCGAGAGAACTCCAATTTCAAATGAGACTGAACTCATTATCGGTCAAATCATTAAGACAGACGCAGGGGCGGCAAACATCTTCCTATCCCAGACTCTCACTACGGACTCCTACGGACTTTCTTACCGCCCGACGGTCTCATTCGGTCAAGGGGGTAACTGGGTTCCGTTGCTGGTAAAGGTGAGTTCGACGGATATTACGCGCCAAATGAGCGGTAATTACCTTCTTACGGTCTACATTGCCGTAGAATCTGTCATAGAAACCCCCATAAAGATCGCCGCGACCGCAAACGGCCGCGATCTTGCTGCGGCACCGAGGCAGGTCATAACTCGCATCGTGCTTGACCCAAGTAAGACCAAAGTTTTGGCGCAAGCCATTTATTTAGTTGAAAAGGGAGCCAAAGCGTGACCGGCTCCTTAACTGAGTTTCTTCGCCGCGTCCGGATACACGGCGGAGAATGTGGTGCAGTAGCACGTGCATTGCATCACGAGGTAAAGGGTTTAACTCTTTGCCAAGCCGATCTAGGGATGGTCTCTAGGTCGACTAAAGAAAGGAAAGTAATGTCTTCAAAGACATATCTTCTTAAGCGAATTGCGCAATCTGCGTTAATCGCATTGGTCGGTGGCTTTCTAGCTACTACACCTGCGAACGCGTTAGCGTATGAAGCTACGGTAAGCGGAAGTTGCGTTTACCGTTCACTACCTGACGGAACTGGACAAGGTGGTTTCATTAGTATCTCTTACACTAAGCAAAATGCGACAACAGGTCGCGTTGCTTACGATGAGTACACATATGAAAACGATGTAGCTACTTACGGCGCTGCGCACACGGCAGCGAGCGGAGTCCTTGCTTCAACAATTGGTCTCGATTCGAACACAAGTACTGTTGTCCTTCCGATTGCGGATACTCGAACCGAGGATACAAAGTCAGTCACATATCGAGTGTGGATAAGCCCTACCGGAGCAGTTGGTACGGCTCCAGGAGATGAAGCAGCGGTTGCGTATGTAAAGTGCAGCGCGGCAGGTGCGCCAGCTTCTTACTCGCTTTCTGCTACCACAGCAACTAAGAATCAGGGTGAGACTGCAACATTCACCGTCACTCCAAAGGATGCTGCTGGAAACACAACAATCCTTGGATTTAATAATGAAACCATGACAGTTTCGGTCTCAACTACCGCTGGAAGCGCAAGCTTGCAATCAGGTAAGTTGAATGGACCAACTGGCACAGGTTCCTTAACTTCCGCGGGCGGAGCTGGTTTGGGTGCATATGTAAACACCGAAACTTCAACTCATACTCCGACTAGAAAGGCAGCCGGTGCTGGTGGTTTCGTGATAGTAGATACAAATACCATCGTTCAAACAGCAGCAGCAAGAATGCCAGTCCTTCGTGGAATTACTTCGACGACAGCGGCTGCTTCTCGTGAGTTCACCTTGACCTCTATTCATGCTGATGCTCTTCCAACCTACACAAATGACAGATTAACAAGTAATGAATCTGCAACAGCAACCGGTGCATACACACTTAACGTGCGTAACACTGGCGCTGCAACCACCACGGTATCGATCACAGGAACTGGTGCAACTTCGGCTGCAACCTTTACTTTGACATCAGATACCCAGGTCTACGGTAAGAACTACGGCTTTGGTACAAAGGCTGCAGTAACTACTCGTGGCTTTGGAATCATTACCGGTGGCGCATATGCAACTACAGGTGCATTGCTAACTGCTCCTACCAAGGCTTTCCCTGACGGTGTCACAACCTCTGGTGCTTCTGCATCATCGGCCTCGACTACCTTCCAGGTAAGCACTGCTAAGACATCAATTCCGATGACTTGGCAGCTAAGTGATAGCAACGTCTTCACCTACACCGTTGCTGCAGTAACAGGCGTACCACTGCCAGGCGGAATCACAGCCGGCACCTACACCGTTACTCCAAGTGGTGGCGAGACAATCACATCAGTTACCTTCACAACCACAGCTCCATCAGCTGGCCAACAGTTCAAAGTAACTTGGTCATTTGATGATGGCGTAACCCGTACTGCGACATTTGCCTATGAGGCGCCTCAAGTAGGTTCTTCACGCGGTGATGTTGTACTTACCAACACCGAAGCTTCCAAGAAGATCGTCGTTGGTGGAACCGGTTCTGCCGAAGCTACCGTAACTGATCAGTTTGGTAGCTATGTCTCTGGTGCAACAGTTATCTGGTCATTGACATCTGGACTACGTAACGTTCTTGCTTCAACAACAGCAACAACTAACGCCTCTGGTAAGTCGACCTATAGCTGGACTGATGCTGATTCAACTAAGTCTGTAACTACTTATCCAACAGATACAGTTAAGGCCGAAGTTACCTTTGGAAACTCAGGTACCTACGATTCAGCTTCGACTTCTTATACCTACGTTGCAACTCTTACAGCAGGATCAATCACTGTTACAAACGATGTAACAGATGAAATTGCTGCTGATGGATCTGCAACCTTCACAGTCACAGTCCGTGACTCTTCTGCTGCAGCACTTGCCGGTTACCCAGTAACTGTTACTGGCTTTAGCAAGAGCTACAATCTTGGAACCGGAACTGTCTACACAGCTTCCACTACAGGAGCTGTAACCTTCACGGCATACTGCAAGACTGCAGGAGATGAGACCCTGACCTTCACATCAGGTGGAAAGTCGACAACCTCGACCTTCACTTGCGCAGCAGGTTCATCACGCACCTACTCAGTCGACAAGACAACTCTTGCGTTGACTCCAGATGAGGAAGGAACAGTCACAGTTACTGTCGTTGACCGCTACGGCAACGTAGTTGCTAACCAGGCTGTTACCGTCACCTACATCGGCGAAGGTAGCGTCACAAGCGTCAATGGCGTTCAGGCTTCCTCAGGAAGCACAGATGCCACCGGAAAGGTCGCCGTTAAGGTTCGCTCCTCTAAGGCTGGAACCGGCACCTTGACTATCAAGGCAACTATGGGCGATGCCTCCACCGCTGCTCTACGTGGCGATGGAACTGCAATGCCAGCTAGGACAGCTGCTACCGGCTTCACAACTGCAGTGACTATTAGCGGATCTTCCGCAACAGTCAGCGCAGTTGGCGCAGCTCAAGCTGCCGCCGATGCTGCAACTGATGCTGCCCTAGAGGCAATTGATGCTGCTAACGCAGCAACAGATGCTGCAAACCTCGCTGCTGAAGCTGCAGATGCTGCAACAGTCGCTGCTGAAGAAGCACGCGATGCTGCAGATGCTGCAACAGCTGCTGTTGAGGCTCTTGCAACTGAAGTTGCGACCTTGATGGCAGCCCTAAAGGCTCAAATCACAACCTTGGCTAACACAGTTGCCAAGATTGCAAAGAAGGTAAAGGCATAAAGCCTTAGCCTTCTTTGAAGAAGCAGTAACCAGGGGCCCTGGGTCGAAAGACCTGGGGCCTTTGGTTTAACAAGTGGCATAACAAGATAGATATAAGGTTCTTCAATTAATTAGAAAATCTTGAGAAGTAGCGAGGTCAACTTGATAGTTGGTGTCATAGGGGCCGGTTATGTTGGGCTCCCGCTTACAAAAGCCGCCAGTTCAGCTGGTCATTTGCTTAAGGTCTTCGATGTCGATCCAGAGCGGATTCAGATGTTGAGGGATGGCGAAAGTCCGGTCGAAGGAATTGAATCCCTCTTTCTAAAAGAGTCCATAAGTAATGGAAAACTCTCATTTTCCGATAGTTCTGATTGCTTAAGGGAGTGCGATGTCGTTGTTATTTGTGTCCCCACGCCACTTGGCGAAAACCAGGAGCCAGACCTAACTTTATTAAAGAGTGCGGCTGAGAGCGCAGCTCAGAATATGCCGGACGGCTCACTACTCATAAATGAGTCCACTAGTTTTCCCGGAACTCTAAGAGAGATCATCGTTCCTATTTTCAAGAGACTTCGCCCTACCAATCAGTTCTTCTTTGCAAGTTCTCCTGAACGAGTTGATCCAGGTAACTCAAATTGGAATATCGAAAATACACCTAGGTTGATTAGCGGACTCAGTGAATTAGACACGAAGAGGGCTAAAGACTTTTATTCATCTTTCTGCAAAACTGTTCACACGGTCTCAAGTCCCGAAGTTGCAGAGTTCGCAAAACTTGCCGAAAATACTTTTAGACAAGTCAACATTGCTCTTGTAAATGAATACGCCGAGATATGCACTGTTTTCGGGATTAATCCGCAAGAAGTTCTTGATGCTGCAGCAACAAAACCCTTCGGGTTCACAAGGTTCCGCTCGGGAATAGGCGTTGGAGGGCACTGCATACCTATTGATCCTATGTATCTTCTCCAGAAGTCGAAGGAACTTGGGTACTTCCCTCGACTCATAAACGAGGCTCAAAACGTAAATCGACAAAGAACGGTCTCGATAGCTAATCGAATAAAGTTGGAGTTAAAGGGGAAAAACGATCCTTCAATCTTGGTTTACGGCCTTGCTTATAAGTCAGGAGTATCAGATCTAAGGGAGTCCCCATCCATAGAGTTGATTAATCTTTTGCGTCGAGAGGGGTACTTGGTTTCTTGGTATGACGAGAAAGTTGAGAGATGGATAGGCGAAGATAGGACATCTCTCGAAAGTAAAACTTCTTATGATTTACTAGCAGTGGTTCACTTTGAATCTATGGAATCTGTTGATGCACTTATTGGAAGATCAGATTTAGTTTTTGATGCTACGGGACAAATTCAGATTTCAACTAAAGTAAGAGTCATCTAGTCAAGTTTCTGTAATTCTTTCTCATAATTTTAAAGCGAAAGAGATTTATATTACTTTTCCAATTGTTGAGAGACATATTCTGATTCAAGATTCTCAAAAGTACAATTTGTTTATATCGCCAAGCTAGACTCTGAAAACTTGGTTGCTCGAAAATTTCAAGTAAATGTAGCAGGGTCCTTTCTGGGAAATATTCAAAAGCACTGTAAAGGCCAATAGTCTGCTCAAGGTTTTCAATCGCATGAACAAGTTTCTCTATAGGGAGTTCATAACGCTCATTTAGAATTCTTGTTATACTCTTTGACTCTCTGTATCTTTTTCCGGTTATTGAGGTTGAATGGAGGTTGTAGTCAAGGCCATTGATTGGTATTCCAACTAGTGAGTATTTCTGTGTGAGTCTCAACCAAAGCCCTAGATCTTCCGCAGGAAACTCTTCCTGGGAGTAACCGCCAACACTTAGAACTGAATCTTTATGGAGTAGTGCACTTGAATGTGGCGTTCGTTGTGATTTACGTAGAGAAATTTCTGTAGCTAGCGGAGTTATTGCCGTAGGAATATATCCAAGGAATTTAACGCCATCTCCAAGGATCCTGTAGTCAGAAAAAATTGCACCAACTCCTTTTGCTTCGCCAAGTGCTTTTCTTTGCTCAGCCAACCTATTGCATGGATAGAAATCATCGGCATCGAACCGTGCCACCCATAGGTTTTCGCAATTCGTGATACCAAGATTCAAGGCATCAGCGAGGCCACCTGAATTCTTTAAATACTTTACGTTGTAGTCTCTTAGCTCGCGCCTTAGAACCTTCATTGTTTCATCGGAAGAATCATTATCTACAATAACAATTTCGTCGGCGGGTTCTACATTTAAAAGAATTCCGTTGAGTGTGCGGGGAAGCCATGCCTCGGCATTCTTTACCGGAATAAGCAGAGAAATTGGTTGAGGTACTGAGTCCGTGCTCATTTCCCTCTCCTTAACTTTATGGCCTCTAAATAGAGCGTGTTGTGACTCTTCGCCTGACTCTCAATCGAATACTCACTCTTTACTAGATCTGCTCCCCCTCTTGATAAATGACCATAGAGGGACTGGTCATTAATTATGCGTCTGATCTCATCTGCAATTTGAATTGGATCAGTTAAGCAAAGGACTCCAGAGATATTGGGTCGTACGACATCAGATACAGAACCTGCATCTGTAGCTATGACTGGAATGCCGCGAATTAGCGCCTCCAAAATGGAGTAAGGCTGCGCTTCATTTCTGGATGTGAGAAGAGCTAAGTCACAAAGACTCCAAAAGCTGTCTTCATTTACCCAACCTAGAAACTTACAGTTGCTTGGTGCGATGGCCTGAAGTTCCTTAAGAAGAGGGCCATCTCCACCAAAAATGAATTCGACTTCGGGCAAATTCATCGCAACCTCTAAGGCCAATTTCGGATTCTTGACCTCAACGAACCTACCCAACCAGCCAACACATATTTTTCTTTGTTGTGTTTTGAGAGTCCCTCTATAAGGATTTTCTAACTGATATTCGACCCCTGGGTTTACTAACCTTGAATTACTAGAAGACGACATCCCAGCTTCTTGGCATTCGGCCATTACCCGCTTTCCAGAAAATAGAACTAGCTGGGAAGTCGAAGCTAGAAATTTTTCGATAACTACAACAACTCCGACAACAAGATTTGGGAAATAACCATAAAGTAGGTGTCCATGAACTGTATGAACAACTGCAGGTCTTTTTGATCCGAGACTAAGTACTGCAAGTCTACCAATTATCCCTGCCTTAAAAGTGTGAGTGTTAACCACATCAGGCTTCAAATGCTTAATTATTTTTCGAATTTGCAGAAAAGCAAGGAAATCTAAGAAAGGATTGAACTTCTGGGAGAGTGTTCTTGCTCTAATTCCATTGCATTCAAGGAAATTTGGATCTTCTCTTTCAAATTCCGAAGTATTTCCCGCAATTATGAAGGACTCCGAGCCGAGTTTCTCAGAACCCTTCACTAGGTTCCTAAGCCAAGTTGCTGTGCCTCCAATATTAAATCTCGTTATTACATGAATGATTTTCAATATGAAGCACCTCGCTTTCGGTTTTGCAGGAAGGCTACCTTAAAACTAATTGAGTTGGTTGAATGAAATACCATTGAATCTAGCGAACGGTGTTCAAGCATATAGAATTAGGAGATGTCACCCGAATTGGATTTGGTAAGTATAAAGCTTGCAGTAATTATTCCAACTCGGAATAGGCCAGACGGTATTCGAAACTTGTTGAACAATCTACAATCTCAAACAAAAAAGCCTGATCTGATAATTTTAGTCGATAGTTCCGACTTGAAATTGGATTTAGCCGACTTTTCTGATGAGCTTGTTATTCGACACTTGGACTCCAAACTACGTTCGGCAGCGCATCAAAGGAATGTTGGATTAAAACTTATCTACAGCGAATTTGGCTATTTCAATTTAGTCTGTTTTCTTGATGATGATTTAGAAATACCTACGAATTATTTAGAGTATTTGTCAACCAAATTGATTGCTAGTAAAGCAATTGGTATTTCAGGGGTAGCGGAAGTCGATAGATTTCTAGAGAGTCGCAAACTTCATCGATACTTCTCTTATCACGTGAGCGGAAGATTGACCACCGGGGGACTTAATTTTGGTCCCGCACCCAATATTGGTATCCAGAAATCCGATTGGTTGATTGGATGTTCACTATGGCTAATTTCGCCTCTGCAGTTATCGGGACATTTCTTTGAGGGTGATTTTTTGGGCCAATCCATTTTCGAGGACGTAATTTTTTCTCACCATTTGTCACATTTTGGAGAAATTTGTGTCGATACAGATTTCATTTTCAGTCATAAATTTGAATCCTCAGAGAGGCCGAGTAGTTTTCTCAATTCTAGCGATTGGATGCTTAATAGGTTTAGATTGATTACAACTGATACTTGCTTGACTAGATTTAGATTTGTTGTCGATAGTTTAACTATCTTAATTTTGGCTATGTTTAGGCGCGTTGTTGGGAGTCCTGGCGGTCATGATGTGAAGGGAATACTGGATGGTTTCCGAAGGATTGCAAGAGCACTATGAAGATTTTTATTTCGGATATGGGGGATCTGAAACCTTTTAGGTTCGAAGGATCGGGACCATGGACTAAATTTCAATCAAGTTTCATCTCAAAGGGTCACTCGCTTGTTGATAATCCCAAGAATGCAGATTTTCTAGTCCTAAATAGTATAAAGGCTGCCGCTAAGGTGTTAAATGTCAAGAGTTTGAAGGAGAAGCCCCGAGTCCTAATTGTTTGGGAGCCTCCTGCAAACATTGGAAAGCAGTGGCGAAGAGTTATGCAAGCTAAGCATAGAAAGGTTTTCAAGCCTTCTAACTTGTGGAATACGGGACACCAAAAAACAGGACTATTCAATTGGCCTCAAGGTGGATTTCGGGAAGCATTACATTCCAACGTTGCAATTACAAAATCACAAAGTGGAGCATGCCTGCTCTTGTCTAATAAAATAAGTTTTCACGCAAGCGAGCTTTACTCTCTCCGTCGCGAATTAGCTCATAGGTCAACTTTAATTGATGTTTATGGAATGAATTGGAACGCAGAATTCTTTGTAAAATTAAGATTATTTTTCGTTGCCCTCGCAAAGAATCCAACCTTTTCATTCTTTCGGAGGGGTAGATATTTCTTTACTACACCAAAGATGTACAAGGGTAGAGTTAAAGACAAGATACTCACGCACAGCAAGTACTTAGTTAGTATCGTGATAGAAAACTCACCGGACTATGTTTCAGAGAAACTGTTCGACTGCATTGTAAGTAAATCTGTTCCTATCTATGTCGGACCTCCTCTCACGGATTTCGGCATACCAAGAGAACTTGCACTCACAACGAAGGCAAATTTTAAAGATATAGAAGAAGCTATTCGCTTGCTATTGATGGATGAGCAACTACGCAAAAAGTACTTAGAAGCTGGTTATAGATTCATTAACTCGAATAAGTTTACAAAGCACAGTAATGAAAATGTTTTACTTGAACTCGCAAACGCGGTATGTCACGAGATTGAACTTGGAATTTCATGAAGTCAATAATAAAAGCAGGACACAAGATTCAGAACCGTTTAAGGCGTCTCAGACAGCTTTATTTTGAGACGAAACGATCCTCAAGTTATCCCTTTTTGGCATGCGATACCTATGCTTTGGGGGCGGATTTGTGGGTTAGCGGAAAAGAAGATTTAGGGAAATTAGAGTCATTGGCTGACGAAAAAACCGTTTACGCCGAGGTCTCCTCAGCATCTATGCTGCTTGAGAAGTTACAGTCAATTCAAACAGCTCCGCAATTGAGAGCCATTTATCTAGGCGATTCGGATGTTCCCGCACCCGAAGATGTTTTGTCTAAACTTCTTGATTTTTGTCAGAAAATCTACTGTGTCAACTTAATGAAAAGTAATACAGATCGAATTGTTTGCCTACCAATAGGCTTAGAAAACAAAAAGTATGGTGGTGGAGGGTTATTAGAAAATTATAAAAAGCAAGTAAGTTTCGAAGTAGATTCTCGCCCCATAGGACTACTAATCTCATGGAATGATGAATCTAATCTTAACGAAAGATTATTGGCAAGATCGACTTTAATTAAAAGCTCCCTTACCTATGAGGTAAGGGAGCGTTTACCTTTTCAGTCACTAAATAGATTAATGCGCAGCGCCCTTATAGTTCCTTGTCCAGTCGGAAATGGAGTCGACACACACAGATTCTGGGAGGCCTTATACCTCGGAGCTCTTCCCGTAATATTGCGAAAGAATGAACTAGATTTTGATTTTGATGTACCCAAACTATCAATTAGTGATTGGTCTGAATTATTGGCTTTAGAGCGGATAGACTTAGAAGAACTCTATTTGGAGCAATTAATCAAGATGAGAGTTTTCAAAACCACCTCAAGAGATTATCTTGATAGACAATTCCATAAGGGAATATCGTGTTGAACCCCAAATTAGTGTGGGTAGAAATTGGTAGGCCATTGCCCAGATATTTGTTGAGAAATATGAAGTTGACTTCAAAACTATTTCCTAACATAGAACAGCTAATTGTCTCTGAGGGTAAGATTTGGACCTTTGAAAACGGTAGACGAATGAGCTTTCGAGGAGAATATTCAATAAGCGAGCGTACGAAAAATTTTTATGAACTAAAGAATAATTTTGCAAACCGTGATTCGGAGTTTTGGCAAGAAACCACCGGGAGGTTTTTTCATTTAGCTGACGCGATGAAGTCCGTTGGTATCGAAAAATTTTTTCATATGGAGTCAGATGTGGTCTTACTCGACCAAAAAGCTATAAGTCAAGTCTTTAACTCCAACGAGAGAGATTTCCTCGCCTTTCCTATGCAGAGCTCCGAAGTTGGGTGTGCCTCGGTACTCATTGTGAATGGCGAGGATTCTCTTAAATCATTCTTGGACTTGGTCTTATCAAGATGGGAAGAAGACGGGACAACGGACATGACTCTTTTGGGAGAGTTTACCCGTGATTCGAATACCACGAAGTTTTACCTATCACTTCCAACTATTCTGGAATCAAAAAGCCTTCAAGTTGAATATGTGTGGGATGCTGGTGCAATAGGGCCATACTTCCTTGGCGGCGATGCGCGAAATCGTAGAATCCCATTTATTCGTAGAGGTGTTGTTAGCTCAGTTGAGTGGACACATAAAATTAAAGAAGTATCTTGGTTCAAAGGTCCAAAATACCATTTACGTAGAGACGCTTCCAGGATGATTTCATGCACTGGGACTTTTGGGACAAGATACTTAGCAAACATCCACATACATTCGAAGAGAGTTCCTTCCTCGCCAAGAAAACTGAGGCAGATGATTTCACGAGGGTTCGCGCCTAAGGTACATAGATTGTGGGTCTATGCAGGAATCGATTGGGTGGTTGTTTTAGAAAGGACTTTGGATTTCACTCGGCGAAGAATTTTGCGCTTGAATCGTAGAGTGATTAACTGTAGGTAGCAGAAAAATTCTCTTAATATACTAAGATTTAACCATGCCTAGACCAATTGCAAAGAGCCAAAGACAGAATTGGAACAAGTTCGGATTCTATATTTCACTCCCATCAATTTTTATGTCTTTGTCTTTTCTTGATCCAATCAACTGGCCAAAAAATATTGTGCTTGCCCTAGTTGCGCCAATAATTGTTTGGACGGCCATGAGGAATACAAAAAGTAAGGCGATTACGCTTTTTAGGTTAAGAACCACAAGAATATTCCTTATAACTTTTGTACTTACTTTGGTTCCAGCTATGTTTACTTTTGAAAGTTTGACTCGCCTATTATGGGGTACTTGGGGTCGAAATAATGGCTTAGTCACCTATGTTTGTCTATTGATAATTGCAATAAGTGTTGCTGCTCAGGCGAGAATACCTGGTTTTGCAAACCACTTGTTAGTTTGGATTCAAGGATTTAGTTTGGTTGCTGGCCTTTATGGCTATATGCAGATTTTTGGTTTAGACCCCGTTGATTGGAGCTCACAAAATCAGGTCTTTTCTTTCTTTGGAAATACCAACTTTGCCAGCGCTATTTTTGCCATGGGAACCATCGTATCAATTTTAATAACCGTTAAAGAGAAACAGAATCAGCAAAAGAGAACACTTGGCCTGGCCTCGGTTGCATTATTGGGATACTTAACTTTCGCAACCGGATCTCTCCAAGGCTTAGTCGCAATAGCGATTGCTGTTGCAATAATCTTCTTTATTCAGATAAGGCAGAAGTCGCAAAAATTTGCATTGGGATATTCAGCTGTGGCTCTAGCCTCCGGAGTTCTGATTTTCAGTGGATTTGCTGGATACGGACCTCTTGGAGATTTAATAAGACAGTATACGATTGCCTTGCGATTCCAATATTGGATGGTTGGCATTGAAATGGGGCTGAAAAACCCTCTCTTTGGTGTTGGCGTCGATAGTTATGGCGACTATTATCGAGAATACAGACCGATTGAGTTAATTCGCCAAACAACTTTAGATTTAACAACGAACAATGCGCACAATTCTGTCATTCAAGTTTTTGCAACATTTGGATTGCTCGGACTCATAGGTTTACTGGTTCCGTTGTTTTTTGCCCTTAAATCAGGCTTATCAATTTTACTTCATAACAAAGTGGATGAGTGGAGTGCAATTGCAATTCTGTTCTTTTCACTTTGGAGTATGAGTCTGATTTCTATTGACAATATTGCTATTGCAATTTGGAACTGGGTTGCGATGGGAGCTTTGGTTGGCAAATACTTTTCGAGTCGAATAAGTTTTGAATCATCCATATCTGAACCGGCCGAGAAGAAGAGAAGTACAAATTCAGTGTTTAATGTATATGAACCTCAAAAGGTCACGGCACTAACCCTTAGTGCGATTCTCTTGACGTTCTCATGGAGCCAGTCTCAGTCTGACCGTAATCTTCTGAGAGTAAAGCAAATCGTTATTCCTGAAGGCGATCAAAATGGTCCCATAGTTGAAAAGAGAAAATTGTTTGAAGGTTTACGAAATAGTTCAAGCCTGACGGAGCGATATTTCTTTGAATTAGGTTTAGAACAAAACGCATTAGGAGATTGGCCTTACACGATAGAAGCTATGAAAGTTGGTATAAAAAAGTACCCAAAGGACTTCTATATTTTCGACTTACTTGCTGTAACGCAGGAAAATAACGGCTTACTTAGCGAGGCCGTCGCTACTAGGATTTCACAGTTAGAATTAGATCCAAACCACGCAGTAGTTCTTCTAAACTTGACTAAAGATCTATTTAAATTAGGAAGAACGAACGAGGCAAAGTTCTATCTTGATTCGATGAAAAGGCTAAAGGAGTTTCTTTCACCTGAAGGCATCAAAGATGCTGAGATCTTAGCTGAGGCTCTTGGGACAACTTTCTGAGATCGGACCCTTGACTCAGGCAAATAGATGAAGGAATCCAAGACACTCAAGCTATTTGCACGTGGAGGTCTTGGAAATCAGTTGTTTCAAGTCCTTGCACTTGAAAAATTGTCTAGAGATCTTGATAGAAATCCAATAATTTCTATCGATTGGTTTGAATCGAGTTTCCAGAAAAGTAGCAACTTGAATACCAGGAACTTTGAACTGGGTGCTTTTTCCACATTCAACTACATACCCATAGAGAGCACTGGCGGTTATAGCAAAGCAAGAGTTGTCAGAGAGAGGCTTTCTCTGGCCTCTAAAGGCTTTTTAGCTCCCTTCCTAGGATATGAACTTGAATTCAACAAAAAAACAAATCCGATTCTTGCAATCAAGAAAAATGTAGATCTAATGGGGTATTTCATTCATGACAATGAAATCGCTTCGAGACGTTCTTTTATCTCAGAGAGATTAAAGTTGAGTCATGTAAGTAATCCAGTTCAGATTAAAAAGACTGTTAATGAGATATCAGATGAGTTTGTCGCTATTCACTTGAGATTAACCGACTACAAGAGTTTTCCTGAGATATTTGGGGTCACGAATTCGGATTACTTTCTTCAGGCACTTGAATTAGTTAAAGGGTTAGGTGCAGATATTGCCAACTTATTGGTTTTCACGGACGATCGTTCTTCGGCAGAGAAATTTCTGGGAAATTCTATAGCCGTGAAGCAGTACATTTCCCCTGAAAGCTCGCTATCAACTTCACAACAATTATTGTTGATGAGTACGTCAAAGTGGCTGATTTGCTCTAATTCAACTTTCTCTTGGTGGGCGGGTTTTTTGAGTGACCCTTCAATAACTCAAGTAGTTTTCCCTCGTGAGTACATGAAAGGCGTCTCCTCAAAGGATTACGGGCTGCAAGTTGCGGGATGGAATTATTTATAGTCTTCAATAGAGCTTAGTAATGAGCCTTACGAGGAAGTTTAATGAACCAAAAAATAACTGTCTTGGCTGTGAAAGCTTAAAGTCTTTTAGATCACGAAAACCTGAGTAGCCGGGAAATAGTTTCTCCTCCTTCTTTATAGTTGCTCTACTTAAGTTCTTTTCCAAAAGTGAATTGGCCTCATTTATAATTCCTATCCTTGACTCTGCCAGGATCTCATTGTTATCTTTGCTGTTTGAGGATTGCGTCGGATATCTTCGGTAAAAGTACTCAAAGTCTCTTGCTTTTCTGATTTTCAAACCACTTCGTGCGAACCGAGTCCAAAATAAGACATCAGCATTGTATCGACCAGGGAATGGTCTAGAAAAAATGTCTATTAAATTTGTTCTTCGCAAATTTATCACTACACCCGGCATAATTGCAGGGTTTAGTCCGCAAACTAGTAATCGATTTAAAAACCTACTCTTACTCCAGGAGGAAGTGCCAATTAGTTGCGGCTCACTTAAGTCGGACGAGAAGTGCATTATCGGAAAACTAATCACAATTGCCTTAGGATATTTCAAAATATTTTTGTGAGCTGCCTTTGAGTAACCTTTACCTAAAACATCATCCCCATGAACTATTGCGACATAGTCGGAGTTACATTGCTCCAATATTTTCCGTAATCCTCCGGCTTCACCGAAATTCTCTTCCATTTGAATCAATCGAAACCTTTCAAAGTGGGTTTGATAACTTGAGATGACTTCCCACGTGTTATCTGTTGAGGCGTTGTCAACAAAGAGTAAATTAAAATTGGCATCTTCTTGCTGCAGAATCGATTGCAGGAGTTGCTCGATGTGCTCGCCATTGTTATAGGAAAGTACGGCAATGGTGAGCGAAGACACCTCTTAATACTACTAAATTCGACCTAAGATGGATTCAATATTAGAGTTTCCATAGATTACTCAAAGATTATTTCAAAATCTGAGTATCCCTGAAGACTTACAGTATTCTATGTTTCTTAACAAAGGCGGAGAAAAAGTGACTAAGAATCGTTTTTCCAAACAAAGAGTAAAGATTCTTATCTCTTTTGTTTTGGCTTCTCTACTTCTAGGAACTTTGCCCGCAGCAGCGAATCTAGTCTCTCCCAAAATTGTTGATGTTGTTGAGTTGAGAGTCTCTGATCGCTCTCCCAAAGTAACGGTTCAGGAAGTTTCCTCTAGTTTCAGTTCCCGATCAGTTCCATTGTGGTCGTCTAATGGAGTGAACTTTACTTTAGGTAACGTTACTAGTAAACCTCTTATTATTAGCTCCACGCTTGTTTGCTCAGGTACCCAAATTACTTCTTTACTTTCAAGTGTTAGGCGTACTTACTATCAATCACAGGGACTGGGAGAGGGAAGAGGGAGATATCTCTTGGCAATTGTTCCCGACTTTGGATGTATTTGGGAGGCCATAAGTTTAATTGCAAAGGGGGTTAACGATGGCGGAGTAGTAATTCTGGAGAACACTTCTAATGGCTTTGTTATCGCCCACGAGTTAGGACATGCCTTAGGTCTCGGACACTCTAATTTAGTCTCTTGCCCTGACGGAAAGTCTGATAGCCCATGGGGATCACCTTGTAACGCACTTGAGTACGGTGGCACGGTTGACTTGATGTCAAATGTCGAAAACGGAGATCCGCTTTCGACATATCATCAATGGCGACTAGGAGCTTTAAACAATCAACAGATATACCAGTCTTGGATAAATGAAACTGTAAACCTCTATTCAGTGGACGCGAAATCTGGAGTCAAGGCTATTTTCTTACGTGATGGAGAATCAACTTATTGGGTGGAATTCAGACGTTTCGGCTCTTCCAATGGGTATCGACCGGGGTTGGTTGTGTATAGAACTGACCCACCTCCACCCAGCTCAATAAGGAGTCCAAATCCGGGCCAATCGAATGCAAACCAAGGTGATCTCTCCGTATCGACAGATATGTGGATGATGAATTTGGATGATTTTAGATATTCCAATGGAAAGACTTCTGGCTCAATGACACTTTCGCCCGGAAGAAGCTTTACTACTTTTTCCGGGAAGGTAAAAATATCAGTTGCTCTGGAGTTGGGTGGCGAGTTTATTCCTGTGACCATAACGAGAACCCCAGACGTTTCGCCCCCACCAAAACCAATGCTAAAAGAGTCTAAGGATTGGGGTGGAATTGACGCTTCCATAATTAGAAGACCCTATGCTGATCTTGAAACGGATATAGATTTTTTTGAAGTAAAATCCGGGAATAACACAATGAAAGTAAGCTCAAACTTATCAACCAGTTGGACACCAACTTATTTGAATCCAATTAGTGCTCCTATAGACGTTTTGACTAGCGATTTACCAGAAGGTTCATATCAATTGATGGTTAGGGCAGTAGATAAGTGGGGAAATGTAAGTCCCTGGAGCGACTCACAATCAGTTACCATTGATAGAAGTCTCCCGATAGTTTCAACTGAGTTCATACCTTCAGAACTTTCCCCGTTAGGAATTAAGGGCGTTTGGAAAGGCACTGCTGACAAAGGAGTCGGATTGTGCGAGTCTCAAGTACTGAATGACGAGGGATTTGTCCTACAACGTGATGTTAGTGTTTCGGATCCCACTTTTGAAATATTAAGGAGTGGTGATACAAATCTTAATGCTCAAGTTTTTGATTGTTTAGGGAATGGGAAATCGGTAAATATCTCCGTTAAATCTAACCTTATAATCCCGGAAAAGGTTAGAAAAACTGGAAGATGGGTAACCGGTGAAAAGAAACTTGGAATTACGCCAATTGTTTGCAAATTAAAATGCACAATTTCCGTTTCAGTAAAGGATAGTTATGGAGTCTTTCTAGGGAAAGGATCACCCGAACTTTTGCTTTCTGGACGCCGAGTGCTGAAAGCTCAAGCTATTTCGTCGGACTCTCCAAGATTAGTTTTTACCTCTAATACTGGGAAAAAATCACAAATTTTGCGAATTACTGGAAAGGATTTTACATTTTTTGGTGTGGCAATATTTTCAAGCAAATTTGAAAACGAAAAGCCAGTGTTAAAGACGGCAACCCCAGACGATGCATCACTGAACGATTTGAAGCAACGAGATCTCTCTCGAATCGGGTTTTCAGCAAAGGACTTTGCTTCTCCATGGAATGTAGTGCCCATTAATCGAGGAACGACTCTCCTGGATCCCAGCCTTGATCTCTGCTCTGCAAAGTATGAGTCAGAGAGTTTCAGATCAGAACGTAGGCAGGTGACGGTATTCAAGGATGCATCGCCCTACTCCTTTCTTTCCAGTGAGACCGTTAGATATAGAAATCAGGCGGCTGCAAATTCCGCATACTTGGAATTGAAAGAGAAATCCGAAGCCTGCCGACTGGCTAAAGGCGGATTAGATGAAAGAGGTCAATTTATTTCTCATCAATTTCTGGATTTACCAAGGCTTGAACCCACCTCCCAAAAGGAAACTAAAAAGATATATGTTCACGTAGTTATCGGATCTGGAGTAGATGCGAGGAGTCTGCTTGGCCTGTATCAATTTAACGAGGATATCTTTACCGGAATATATGTTGTAAAAGAGGGGAGTGATAGTTTCAGCGAAAAGGATGTCTCTCGTTGGCTACAGGTTGCAGGGGTGATTGAAAAGAGGATGACAACTCAGCAGGGATGAACGAGAGTCCTTTAAAGAAGATTTGGGTTGCAGGTGAGGCGCTAATTGATTTAGTGCCACTCAATTGCGAAGTAAAGGCAATTGTTGGTGGCGGTCCTGCCAATACTGCGAAGGCGTTAGCGAAGTTGGGCATGGAAGTCTGCTTCATTGGCGGAATCTCAAGTGATCGTTATGGCGCTGCGATTAGAGAAGAACTGCATAAAGTTGATCTGAGTCTTGCGCTAGAAAGTGAATTGCCTACCGCGCTTGCTGAGGTGAGTTTAGATTCAAGCGGTTCGGCAAGTTATAAATTTACTTTAGAGGGAACTGCGACTTTTAATTTCCATAATTCCTGGTTGCCCAATGGCTCACCAGACGTTCTGCATATTGGAACTCTTGCAACTCTCATTGAACCTGGAGCGAGTGAGCTTTATTCGTGGGCCAAGGGATTGAATTCAGTAATTGTTTTCGACCCAAATGTTAGAAGTAGCGTTTTAAGTGATGCTGGGAAATATAGGGAAATCTTTGAGAGCTGGGCTTTGATTTCGAAGATAGTGAAGATGTCTGAAGAGGATCTGCATTTCTTAGGCTATAGCGGTGGTGAAGAAGTTCTTGCGCTTGGCCCTGAGTTAGTTGTAGTTACAAGAGGTGCTGATGGAATTGAAGGGATTACGAACGAAGGAATGATTACGGTTCCTGGTGTAAAAGTTGCAGTTGTCGATACCGTTGGAGCTGGAGATACTGTTGGTGCGATATTGGTCGAGGGACTTCTGAGATATGGATTTGATGATTTGAAGGGAAAGAATTTGTTCACCGTGTTAACAAGGGCGGCAAGAGCTGCGGCGATTACTTGTTCTAGAGCGGGCGCGAATCCACCAAGTGCCAAGGAGCTTGTTCTATGAGCATCTTGCACAATTTAGATGGCGGAGAGATTTCACTTTCGATTGATATCGATCAAGGTGCACGGATTTCATCCCTTACTTATCGCGGAATCGAGTGTGTAGTTCCATTTCGGGGCGAGGTTATAACTTGGGGTTGGTATGCGATGGGTCCGTGGGCCGGGCGGGTACGGGATGGATTGATTAAGGATTCAAAGGGAAAGGCTTATCAACTCCCAACAAATTTCACACCTCCACATGCGATACATGGCTTTACCTTGACTGGCGCTTGGCAAGAACTTGGAAATGGATATTTCGCGATTGATTTTCCTTCGCCGTATTTAGGTGCGCGGATGGAGCAACGTTTTGAGATTTTAGATAACGCGCTTCGGTGGTCACTTGAATATGAAGGTGGAGATTGCGAGTTGCCATTCTGGATGGGATTTCATCCGTGGTTTCCTCGAGAGCTAGAGCGAGGTGGATCGGTAGAGATTGATTTTTCACCGGGAAAAATTTTTGAACGCGGAAGTGATTACCTTCCGACTGGAAAGTTAATCGAACCTTCAAAGGGTCCTTGGGATGATTGTTTTACCGAAGTTCGAGGAATTCCAAAGGTGATTT
>Ga0194129_10003218_pt1 | contig 22986 bp, 20 predicted proteins | sample TA2KigCa35mmetaG_FD_150862 | JGI IMG/M metagenome (GOLD analysis project Ga0194129, IMG submission 150862) | Freshwater microbial communities from Lake Tanganyika, Tanzania - TA2015038 Kigoma Deep Cast 35m | ecosystem: Environmental > Aquatic > Freshwater > Lake | place: Tanzania: Lake...
GGCCGCACCTGCGGCCTCCCTCTGAGGCACCCCGTGCGGACTCCTTTTCCGGCTCCCCTGTGGGGCCGGCACAGAGTTCCGGAGCCCGCAGCGGGGGTGGTTGGCTTCAGCGCACGCGTTTCCGTGGCTCGATCCCCGACCAACGGTGGCTCAGGCTCGATCGATCGGTCGTCTTTGCGTAAAATCCGGGGTTCTGGCTTACGCCGTCACCACTCCCAATGGACCGTTGCCGTGCCCAAGCTTCGCAGCGTCAGGCTGTGCCCCGTCTGATTTCGCCGCGCCGCGCCGTCCTTGCCCTTGCGCTGGTCCTGAGCGCCTGCGGCGCGAGCGTGCCCGAGCCTGTGGTCGAGCCTGTGCGCCCGGTACGTTCGATGGTGCTTGGTGCGGAGGTCGAGCCTGGGCGCTCGCGGATTTTCCCCGGGGAGCTCCGCGCACGCTACGAGAGCCGCCTTGGTTTTCGCCTGGCGGGCAAGCTCGTGGCGCGCGAGGTGCAACCCGGCGACCGTGTGGTGAACGGGCAGATCCTGGCCAGGCTCGACCCCAGCGAGACCGCGCCGCAGCTCTCCGGAGCGCGGGCGCAGAAGCTTGCGGCCGAGACCGATCTCAGACTGGCGCAGGTGGAGTTGCGCCGAGTGAGCGATCTGCAGGCAAAGGGGTTTGTGAGCGCCTCGCAAGTGGACCGGCAGCAGGCTGCTGTCGATGCAGCGGGAGCGCGCCTCGAGGCGGCCGAGGCGCAGCTTGCCCAGGCGGGCAACGCCGCCGAATACCAGGTGATCCGGGCGGAGGCAATGGGCGTTGTTGTTGCGGTGGATGCGGATCTGGGACAGGTTGTCGCCGCCGGGCAGAGCGTGGTTCGGATCGCGCGCGATGGCGAGCGAGAGGCGCTGATCTACGTCAACGAGGCACTTGCTGGCGCTCTGAGGCCGGGCCAGGCCTGGCGTGTGCGTCTTGGGGCTGCAGCAGAACCCGCCGGCAGCGTGTGGCGCGACGCCCGGGTCCGCGAGATTTCGCCACTTGCCGAGCCAGGCACGCGTACCTTTGCAGTGAGGTTGTCCCTGCCTGGCCTGCCAGCGCAGTCCCCGCTCGGTCTGAGCCTTGTGGCCGAGTGGGTGAGCAGCGGCACCGCGATGGTGGTGCCCGCCACTGCGGTTCATTCGCGCGACGGCAAGGCCTATGTATGGCGGATCAACGAGGCCAACTCCACGGTCACGCCGGTCCCGGTCCGCCTTGGAGTGCTCGGTGACCGGGGCGCTCCGATCCTCGAGGGACTCAACTCCGGCGATCGCATCGTGACCGCCGGCGTGCAGTTGCTGCGTGAAGGCCAGAAGGTGCGCTGGTCCGAGAGCTGAGACTTGCGCCCCCCTCAGGTCCCGGAGGATCCGGCCCAATCCGGCGGCTGGAACCTTTCGCTGCTCGCCTTGCGCTGGCCGCAGGCCACCGTGTTCTTTCTACTGGTGGTCGCGGTTGCCGGGGTTTTGTCGTACTTCAAGATCGGGCAACGCGAGGATCCTGACTTCACCTTCCGGGCCATGGTGATCCGCAGCATCTGGCCCGGGGCAAGCGGCGAGCAGACCGATCGGCTGGTCACCGACCGCATCGAAAAGAAGCTCCAGGAAATCCCCTACTTCAAGCACACCCGAAGCTATTCGCGCCCTGGCGAGTCCTTGATCGTGCTCGAACTTCTCGACACCGCCCCGGCTTCGGAAGTGCCGGCGATCTGGTACCAGGTACGCAAGAAGGTCGAAGACATCCGTCCGCAGTTGCCCGGCGACCTCCTCGGCCCCTTCTTCAATGACGAGTTCGGCGACGTGTTTGGCTCGATCTGGGCCTTCACCGGCGAGGGCTTCACTTCGGCCGAACTCAAGGCCCATGTGGAGAGAGTACGCCAGGAGTTGCTTCGTATACCGGACGTGTCGAAGATCGAATTGATCGGGGTGCAGGAGGAGAGAATCTATATCGAGATCAGTACCTCACAGCTTGCAGCACTCGGCCTCGACCCTCTGCTCATCATCAACCAGCTGCAGTCGCAGAATCTGGTGTCGCCAGCCGGAGTCGTGCACGGCCCTTCACAGGCGATTCCGTTGCGCATCAGCGGCGCGTTCGACTCGGTGGAGGAGGTGGCGGCCATGGCGCTCCAGGTCAACGGTCGGAGTATTCGGCTGGGCGAGATCGCCCGGGTTGTGCGCGGCTACCGCGACCCTCCAGGCTACACGATGCGCTTTGGCGGTAAGGAGGCGATCGGCCTTGCGGTTTCGATGGTGAGGCGTGGCGATGTGCTCAAACTCGGCGCCAACCTCGATGCTTCGATTGCCGCGATGCGCAAGGACTGGCCGGTTGGTGTGGAGGCGTTCAAGGTTTCCGACCAACCGCGTCTCGTGAAGCGCGCTGTGGGCCTATTCATGCAGTCGCTCCTCGAGGCGGTGGCGATTGTGCTTGCGGTGAGTTTTCTCAGTCTTGGCGCGCGTGCGGGACTGGTGGTGGCGCTCACGATCCCGCTGGTGCTCGCGGCCACTTTCTTCGGTATGGCGGTCTTCGGTATCGATCTTCACCGCGTATCCACGGGGGCCCTTATCATCGCGCTGGGCTTGCTCGTCGACGACGCGATGATCGTGGTGGAAATGATGGCACGCAAGATGGAAGAGGGGCTTGAACGGCTTCGCGCTGCCACCTTCGCCTTTGAGAGCACCGCCTACCCGATGCTGACCGGAACGCTGATCACGGCGGCCGGATTCGTGCCGATCGCCACTGCGAAGTCCTCCACCGGTGAGTACACCTTTGCCATCTTCGCGGTGGTAACGCTCGCGCTCCTCATCTCATGGTTTGCTGCGGTACTCGCCACGCCCTTTCTCGGCTACTACCTGCTCAAGCCCCATGCCGGCGCAAGCGGCGAGGATGCGCTCTTCAATTCGCGGCCCTACCGCGCCCTGCGCGCCACCATCGAGGGGTGCATGCGACACGCAAGGCTCACGGTCTTGCTCACCCTTGTGGGCTTTGCGCTCGGCGTGGCGGGTATGGCGGCCACGAAGAAGCAGTTCTTTCCCTCTTCGGACCGCGCTGAATTGCTCGTGGAGCTGTGGCTTCCCGAGGGCTCGAGTCTCAACGCCACCCAGGACGAGGCGATGCGCTTCGAGCGCGTCCTGGCGGCCGATGAGGATGTGGCGACTTTTGTCAGTTATGTGGGTAATGGATCGCCACGCTACTACCTGTCGCTGGACCAGCAGCTCTTTCGTCCGAACTTCGCCCAGTTTGTGATCCTCACCCGGGACGTGGCTTCGCGTGAGCGTGCACTTCTGCGCTTGCGTGCCACCATGGCGCAGGATTTCCCGGGGCTGAGGGGGCGGGTGTTCCGGACTCCGCTGGGACCACCGGTTTCGTACCCGGTGCAGTTCCGCGTGATGGGCGACAACCCGGCGGTGCTCAAGCGTATCGCCGACAGCGTGGCGCAGCAGGTGCGCTCAAACCCGCACACCGTGGATACCCACCTCGACTGGGGCGATCTCAGTCCGGCGTTGCGGGTCGAACTCGATCAGGATCGCCTGCGCGCCGCAGGACTTTCCACCGCGCAGGTTCGTCGTTCGGTGGCAACTGCGCTCAGCGGAAGCACGATCGCCCAGTACCGGGAAAACGACCAGCTGATCGACATTGTTTTGCGCGCACCCCCGGAAGAGCGGGTGAGCCTCGACCGGATCGCCTCGCTTCAGATCGCCACGCCTGGAGGGCGCAGCGTTGCGCTCGAGCAACTTGCCACTGTATCCACAGTGATGGAGGAGCCGATCTACTGGCGACGAAGCCGCGTTCCAACGCTCACGGTTCGCGCCGATCTGGTCGACGGCGTGCAGGCTCCCGATGTGGCCCTTGCGATCGACGCCACGCTCGGCAAGGCGCGTGCGCAGTTACCCGTCGGTTACCGGATCGAAGTGGGAGGCCCGTTCGAGGACAATCTGGCGGCGCAGGCTTCGATCAACGCCGGCATGCCGATGATGCTTGCGATCGTGTGCGCCCTTCTGATGCTGCAGTTGCGCACCTTCGGCCTGAGCCTTCTGGTGCTCGTGACAGCGCCGCTCGGCATTGTGGGTGTGGCCGCCGCACTGCTCGCCTTTGACCGGGCCTTTGGCTTCGTGGCAATGCTGGGCACCATCGCGCTCGGCGGAATGATCATGCGAAACACTGTTATCCTCGTGGAGCAGATCCGCTTCGACCGCGAGCGGGGACTCGAGGCCTGGGAAGCCGTCCGGGAATCGGCGGTGCGGCGCTTCAGGCCGATCGTGCTCACGGCGGCCGCAGCAATTCTTGCGATGATTCCACTGTCAAGGGATGTGCTCTGGGGGCCTATGGCGATTTCGATCATGGGCGGGTTGCTGGTGGCCACCCTGCTCACGCTGCTCGTTGTCCCGGCGCTCTACGTCCTCGCCTACCGGATCAGGCCAGTAACGAAGGCATCGCCGCTGTAGCGGGTGATGTAGGCCCTCCGCGTAGGGCCAACGCCGCGAAATGCACAAGCCCGTTGTTCTTGCGCGCATGCAGGCGCTGGTGAACCCTTGTGGGTGAGACAACTTCACGCATCTGCGTCAGGCGTCGCTCTCAGGCTTAGGTAGGGGCGACTGGATGGAGACGCTTTCCATAATCGCGGGTGTGGAGCCTCCCCGTCGTGCCCGCATCTTCTTTCATCATGCTTCGACGATGACACCGGAGCGAAGGATCAGCGCGTCGGTGGTCACACAGGTGCACGGTCAGAGCAGTGAGGCGATCCTCGAGGCCCTGAAGAAGACCTATCCGCACTGGAACGACTTTGTGGTCGTGAGGGTGGAGTGGCTCAGTTGAAGCGATCCAGGCGTTGGGGGGTGCGTCAGGGGGTCAGCACCGGACCTTGAACTGGGACGTGAAGCGTTGCGGCGCTCCCGCAAGGCGGTCTTCCTCACCGGAGCCGGCATCTCCACCGACGCGGGGATTGCGGATTTCCGCGGCCCGCAGGGCGTGTGAACCCGGGATTCAGGGCTTCGCGTTGCCTCGAGAACCGCGGTGAACCCGCAGTGGCAACCACGGTGGGAGGGCGGCGGTCCTGCGGACCCCGCTCCGAGGACTACCCGGGAATGAGCGCCGGGCTCTGCTTGGGCCAGCTTTGGCGCGTCCAGTCGGCCTTACCCTGGCGCTTGGACTCGCGCGCGAGCGTCTCGGCGCCGCGTTCGGTGGGGTGAATCAGGTTGCGCTGCTTTTCCTCGATCACCATCAGGTGATCCTTGTAGAGCTGTGCGAGCGCCCGCATCGCGTCGGCGGGTTCAGCGCGCGTGGGCAAAAGCCAGAAGACCTGATCGGCCTTGATGCCCGCCCGAAGCCTTGCGAGGGCGGCGAGCGCCTCGTTGTTGAGGGATTGACTTGGCGCGTCATAGGAGCCAAGGCTGATGATCACGGTCTTGGCCGCAAACTTCACGCCGTTTTCGCGGACCCAGCGCTCGGTGGTGGTGTTGGCTTGGGTTTTCAACTCGCATTCCGGCCGGAACTGCCGGATACTGTCGGCGATCTCATCTCCGAGAATCATGCAATCGATCATGGTTTGGCCACTGAAGAGCGTTGGGGAAGCTTGAGGTGCGGGCAAGGGGTTTGGGGAGCGCCTGGACGCTCCCTTTCCCGATTTTGAACCTTCCCCTGCGTCTCGGCAAGAGTGAGTGACGGAGTGCGTTGAAGGCACACTTCGCCTCGGGGTTGGAGCGGTTGTGGGGGCTTTGGCGATGCTGAGCATTGTGGTAACAACGGTTGAAGGCCTTGATGACGCAAGGCGCCTTGCACGCGCGGCGGTTGAGCAGTCGCTTGCGGCTTGTGTGCACCTCGAAACCATCGAGAGCGTGTATTTCTGGGAGGGTGCTGTCCAGTCGGGCGTGGAGTATCGCCTGAGTTTCAAATCCTCGGAGCAGGGCAGTGAGAGGCTCAGGCTTTGGCTCGGGGCGCACCATCCCTACGCGCTACCCGCGCTGTACACGCTTCAGGTGAGCGAGGTGGACCCGCGCTATCTGGCCTGGGTGGCCGAGGGCAGTGGCGGAAGAGCAGGGGTTGGCTGAGGCTGCCAAACGATCAGCGGGCAGGCCCGGCACCGGTGGAGGTGCGCAGCAGACGTTCCATGAGCCTGCGGTTGGCGGGCGTGAAGGCGTCCTCCGCCAGGAGGCCGGTCCGGATCAGGTCGAGATGACCGCCAGTTGATGCGTCATACACCTCCTCCTTGAGACGTCCCTCGATGCGAAAGCCCAGATGCAGCGTGCCTGCGAGTGAGCGCGGATTATCCGGGTACACGAGCGAGTAGAGTTTGTGGAAGCGGAGTGCCTTGAAGTAGAACTGAAAGAGCATGAGCATCGCCGCAGTGGCCAGTCCGAAGGGAGCGTCGGGCAGCACACCGAGCAATACTTCGGCCTTGCGGTGCTGAAGCGACAGGTCCACCAGACTCAGGAGCCCTCGCGCCCCTCCTTTGCGATCGCGCACGATGAAGTGCAGCGCATGGCTGTCTTGCAGCAGCGCAGCGAATTCCTGTCGGAGGATCTCGGTCAGCCGTCGGTCGGAGTCAGGCAACTCCGGGGCCTGACGATGGAATTGGCGAAGGAAAGTCCTGTCGCTCCAGAGCTTGCGCAGAAAGGGCAGGTCGGCGGGCCCTCGGCGGGAGAGACCACAGCTTCGGGCACGGATGTCGCTCCAGAAGCGCGGGTGGTGCTGCCAAGGCAGCGAGCCAACGCGCAAGTCTGCGCCCAGGTGGGCGCAGACGGTCTGGTACGACGCCTCGATCCTGCCGTCAAGCCTGAGGCGAAAGGCCTGGCGCAACACGGCCTCGAGCGACTCACGGTCCGGCGCCGCTCCTGGAAGGTCTTCGGCCACCGCCTCCGCCTAGATGAATCCCACCAGCCAGAGTGAAATCCCGGGGAAGAAGAGCAGCAGCAGGGTGCGCACCACGTCGCTCAGGAGAAACGGCATCACACCGTGATAGCTCTCGCGGATCGGCACAGGCTGCAAACGGTGGCGCACGATTCCGTTCACCACATAGACATTCAGACCGACGGGCGGTGCAAGCAAGCCGAACCCAACGGTCATCAGCACCATGATGCCGAACCAGATGGCGGTGTGTTCCCGACTCATGCCGAGGTCGAGGCTGATGACGAGCGGAAAGAAGATCGGAAGCGTGAGCAGAATCATCGACAACTCGTCCATGACCGCGCCCAGCAGCACATAGAACAGCAGGATGGCCCCCACAATGGCAAGCGGAGGCAGCCCCCATCCGCCGATCACCTGCGCAAGCTGGTTGGGTACCTGGGTCAGCGCAAGCGCTGCGTTCATCACGTCGGCGCCGAGGAAGATGAGGAAAATCAGGGCCGAGCTTTCGGCGGTGGCGAGAAAGCTCTGCGCAGTCTTTTGCGGTGTGAGCTCCCCCTTCAGCAGCGCTGCAACGAAGGTGGATGCCGCACCAACCGCAGCGCCCTCAGTGGGCGTGAACGCACCGCCGTAGATCCCGCCAAAGACTACGGTGAAAATCGCGACGATGGGTAACACGCCCCGCAGTGCCAGTCCGAGGTCGGCAGTGTCCACAACGTCATGTTCGGGCGCATGACCGGGCACCAGCCGAACATAGACCGCAATCGCGATCATGTAGCCGCACATGGCAATCAGGCCTGGGATCATTGCGGCTGCAAAGAGCTTGGCAATGTTCTGCTCGGCGAGGATGGCGTAGATCACAAGCGGAACCGAAGGCGGAATGAGAATCCCGAGCGTGCCCCCGGCGGCAAGCGTTCCCGTTGCGAGACGTCCGGAGTAACCGTGGCGGCGCATCTCCTCATAGGCCACGTTGGTGATGGTGGCTGCGGTGGCAACCGAAGAGCCGCAGATCGCCCCGAAAACCGCGCAGGCGAGTACCGCACCCATGGCAAGCCCGCCACGCAGCCGGCCGGTGACGCCTGCTGCAAAGGAAAAGAGCGCCTTGCTGATCCCCCCCTGGGTGGCGAAATGGCCCATCAGGATGAAGAGCGGAATCACCGAGAGGTCGTAGCTTGCAAAGCGGGCAAAGGCCTGTCCGTTGAGGAAATTGGCGTAGGGAATCCAGCCGGTCTGGACGAGATAGCCCACGGAGCCCGCCACAAACATGGTGACCGCGATCGGCACCCGGATCACCATCAGCGCAAGCATGATCGAAAAGATCATCACCGTGAGCATGATCGGGCTCACGCCATCGGCCCCCCGCCTGCGCTTTCGGCCTCGTCTGTGCCCGCTTGCGTGGGTTCGTGCCAGCCCAGCGCCGCCTGGGCAAGGCCAATCACGGCACTGAGCGCCATTGCAGGGGCCATCAGGGCATACACAATCCACTCAGGAAAGCCGAGCATGATCGAGCCCGCCCCCGACGCGAAGGCATTCAGCCCCCCGAGCGTGATACGCCAGGTGAGCATGAGCATCACGAGGCCGAGCGTGAACTCGCCAAACCGGTCAAGACGGTAGCGCGTTTTCGGCGAGGTTTTCGTGGTGAAGAAATCCACAATGATGTGTGCCCTCCGGGCTTGCGCGTAGGGCATGAATAACGCGACCGCAGCGCCTGCAGCGAAGCTTGCGAGTTCGAAATCGCCCACGATCGCCGTTTCGAAGAAGGTGCGGCCCGCAATGCTGACCACGGTGAGCCCGGTGATCGCCACAAGAACTGCGCCAGCGAGTACAGCGCTGATCCTGGCCATCGCATGAAGCGTCTTCATTGCTCGGGTTCGGGGCGGGGTGGCAGTGGTGTGTGCGGTGTAGACGGAGGCGACTTCGCGGATTCGAGGGGTGCAAAGCCGGTTCGGTGGCGCGTTGGTGCTTCTGCTTCGCGGGATCCCGCGTGAGTTTGCCACGCCTTGGGCTGCGGGGGTGAGGACACTGCTCCTGCCTGTCGCGGGCGAGCCTCGGGCGTAACGCTCCACCTTTGTGCGGCGTGCGCAAGTCTTGTTCGCCTCTTCGTCTCGCCGCACCAGCACGTTGCAGTGCGCGGCCACGCACAACCCGAAGGGTGCGGTAGGCGCTGGCACGGTTCTCGCTTTCCACGTCACGACTGTTGCACTTTCTTGAGGACCCCACCATGGAAACGAATCGTCGTTCCTTCCTTGCTCACGGTGCTGCCGCAGGCGCGGTCGCAACCCTGGCCGCACCCGCGGTTGTGAAGGCGCAATCGACTTTCAACTGGAAGATGACCAGCGCGTATGTGAAGGGATCGCCCTTCTACATGGACGGTCCTGGAAGCGCCACCGATCTCGCGCGGCGTGTCGAGGTCATGTCGGGGGGGCGTTTGAGGATTCAGGTCTTCGGAGCGGGCGAGTTGGTGCCCGCCTTCGAGGGTTTTGATGCGGTGCGGTCGGGTACCGTGGAAATGAACCACGCCAACAGTTACTTCTGGACCGGAAAGACCTTCGCGGCGCAGTACTTCACCGCGGTACCGTTCGGAATGAACTTCCAAGGTATCAACGGATGGTTCTATGACGGCGGAGGCATTGATCTCTGGAACGAGGTCTACGCCCCGTTTGGCATGGTTGCGATGCCTTGCGGGAACACCGGGGTGCAGATGACCGGTTGGTTCAAGAAGGAGATCAACACGGTTGGCGATCTCAAGGGCCTGAAGATGCGCATCCCGGGGCTTGCCGGGAAGGTGTATGCAAATCTCGGCGTTGACGTGAAGGTGTTGCCGGGTGGCGAAATCTTTCCAGCGCTCGAACGCGGCGTGATCGATGCAGCCGAGTTTGTCGGGCCGTTTCAGGACCGCAGGCTTGGGTTGCACAAGGCGGCGAAGTTCTACTACACCACAGGGTGGCACGAGTCGGCCACCGTGTCGGAGTTGCTGATCAACCGGGCGGCCTGGCAGAAACTCCCCCGCGACCTTCAGGCAATTGTTGAAAATGCCGCAGCGGCCTGCAATGTGATCAGCGAGGCCTGGTGCCAGAAAGCCAACTCGGATGCGATGGAGGATCTGGTCAGGAACCACAAGGTCGTGGCAAAACCGCTTCCGGAGGCTGTGATCAAGGCTCTGCGAAGCGAGACCGACAAGGTGCTTGCCGAGTCGATAGCCAAGGATCCGCTCACCCGGAAAGTGCACGACTCCTACTTCAGCTTCAAGGCGAAGTACGACCGCTGGAGCGAGATCAGCGAGGAGGCTTATCACGTCACGGTGAGGGGTTGAAGCCCGCGATGGCCCGGAACGCGAAGGAACCGTGCGCCGAATCGGCGGGTACACCGGAGTCCGCATCCATACAAAGCCCGCTTGATCGTATTGAGCGATGGATTGATACCGCAGGTCGGCTGAGCCAGTGGACCGCCCTCGGCATGATCGCGCTGGTGGCAGTGAACGTGATCCTGCGCTACAGCCTCAGCCTTGGGGCAGTGTGGGCGCAGGAACTCGAGTGGCATCTGCTTGCCATGCTGACCCTGCTCGGACTCGCGCATGCCCTGCAGCGCGGTGACGAGGTGAGGGTTGATGTGTACTACGCGCGCTACAGCGTGCGCACCCGGGCCATCGTCGACCTCGTGTCACTGTTTCTGCTTTTTCTCGTGGCATTGCTTCTTGTGCGGCTGAGCATCCCCTATGTGATGCAGTCTTTCAGCATTGCCGAGATCTCGCCCGACCCTGGGGGACTGCCGATGCGCTGGCTGATCAAGGCGATGATCCCCTTGGGCTTTGCTCTGGTGGCGCTGCACTGCATTGCCGCGTTCTTCCGCACGCTTCTCGCAGCCCGCGACGTGCTGGCGGGCAAGGTTGCGGCATGAAGGGCGGCCGCAAACCCGTCTCTGGGCGCGCCGCACTGGATGCCGCACTGGATGCCTCATTGGATGCCGCACTGGATGCCTCGTTGGATGCCGCACTGGCTGCCGCGCGTTGATGGAACCGCAGTGGATTGCCTTGCTGATGGTGATGGCCTTTTTCGCTTTGCTCCTGGTGGGCATTCCGGTGGCCACCACGCTTGCGGTTGTGGGCTTTGTGTTTGGCTGGATCGGATTTGGCGAGACGCTTTTCAATCTCCTGCCCGCCCGGCTCTTCGGCATCGTGGCCGGCTATCAGTGGATGGCGATCCCCCTCTTCGTGTTCATGGGTGTCATGCTGGAGAAGTCGCGCCTCGCCGACGATCTCCTTGATGTGATCGGCCTTGCGGCCGGCGGCATTCGCGGGGGTATGGGTGTTGGGATCATCCTCTTCGGCGTGCTGATGGGGGCAACCACCGGGATTGTGGGGGCCACGGTGATCACGCTGGGGCTCCTTACGCTTCCCACACTGATCCGCCGCGGCTACGACAAGGGGATCGCCTGCGGGGCGATCTGCGCCTCGGGCACGCTCGGCCAGATCATCCCACCGAGTCTCATCCTGATCCTGCTCTCCGACATCATGCAGTTGTCGGTCGGCACGCTCTTTGCCGCAGCAGTCATGCCCGGGCTCCTGCTCGCAGCGCTCTACATCGCGTACCTGCTGCTGCGTGGTGCGCTCGCGCCCTCGCTCATGCCACCGATTCCGGTCGAGGAGCGGATGCGGGTAAGCCGGGGCGAATTGCTGGGCCGTTTCTGGCGCGTCGTGGTGCCGCCAGTCCTCTTGGTGGTCTGCGTACTCGGGGCAATCGTGGGAGGGGTGGCCGCCCCCACTGAGGCCGCGTCGATGGGTGCGGTGGGTTCGGTGCTCGTGGCACTCGGCGCCCGGCGACTATCCATGAAGGTCCTCGGCCAGGTTGCGCTCGAGACCTCCAGGATCACTGCGATCATGATGCTGATCCTCATGGCGGCTCAGGTCTTCGCGCTGAGTTTCCGAGGTCTTCAGGGCGAGGACCTCATCACCCGGATGTTCGACCTGATCCCGGGCGGAGTGAACAGCGACATCTGGTTCATGATGCTGCTCATCTTCGTGCTCGGCTTCTTCATCGAGTGGATCGAGATCAGCTACATCGCGGTGCCGCTCTTCATGCCGGTGCTGCTCAAGCAGGGCGTTGATCCGGTGTGGCTTGCGATGCTGATCACGGTGAACCTTCAATCCTCCTTCCTCACCCCGCCCTTTGGCTGGTCGCTCTTCTACCTCAAGGGCGTGGCGCCCCCTGAGGTCTCGATCACCGACATCTACCGCGGCGTGGTTCCGTTCATCGTCCTGCAGGGACTCGGGCTGGTGCTGGTCTTCCTCTTTCCGGAGATTGCGCTCTGGTTGCCCCGCGTGATCGGATGGTAATCACCGGGGTTCACTGCGCCGACCCGCCCTCAGCGCGCCTTCAGCAATGCCTCCACCTCGAGCAGAAGGAACTCGTTGTCGTCTGCCCGGTTGGGATCCTGGATCCGCATCAGGTCCACGAATCCTATCTTGCGTACCGAGGCGTTCGCATTCGCGTCGTTCATTTCTATTTTCACGACTCTCTTGAATCTGGCGAGATCGTGGAAACAGTTCGGGGCAGGCCTTGCGTCGGGGCAGGCACGGTCCGCAGTACCTTCACCGTCGTCGCGTTCGATAACAAGGGCGGTCGTTGCGTCGATCATGTTGAAGTCACCGATCGCTGTGGCGCCCGGCGTGAGCGGGTACTTCCAGTGGCGCCCGGTCCAGCGTTCCTCCGCGACTGAGAACTCGAGCACCCGCAACACCAGCTGGCCGTCCAGTTTTTCCCAGTCCTTTGTTGAGCTATCCCAGAGTGGTCCTTCGAGCATGCCGTAGAGAAACCGCCCATCCTTGGAAGCGGCAAGTCCTTCGAAGCCGCGCGAGCGGCCAAGATTCACCGCAGCTGGGGCAGTCTGGCCCGGGATCGGGGCGACGATGCGGTAGTGATCCGGCGACATCACCGGTTTGCCGTCGGCCAGCGTCTCGAACACCGCCTCCACACGCCCGTCGCGGTCGGCACGGATCAGGAAGGGACCAAATTCCTCGCCGATCCAGAATTTGCCTCCCAGGATCTGGAAGCCCTCGGGGTCGAAGTCACCACCGGTGAGGTAGCGCTTTTCGGTGCCTTCATGGACGATGCGAAACGGGACTCTCTTGTCGGGGTCGTGCAGGAATACCGTGCGTACCCGGTCGATGCGCCCGGAATCCCAGTTGATCGTGTAGTGCGAAAGAAACAGGGCCGCATCCGGGGAATTGGCCTTGGTGCCAAACCCGTTGTCACTCAGCACCCAGAATGAGCCATCTTCCATCTTCTTGACGCCCGAGTGGCCTTGGACCGGCTGCCCCCGGAAGGGAAGCCGAACACCGGTGGGTCTTCCGGCGGAGCTACCCTCGAAACTTCCAACGGTCTCGTTACGCACGAGATTGTTGGTGAACTTGCCCGAGATGCGCAAATCCGCAGGTGCGTCGGCAGGCATTTCGAGAAAGGTTTCCGCAGGCAGGATCGCATGACCGGCAAGGCGTGCTGCGAATTCGGTCTGAGCAGGGAGTGCTCCGCTGAGCACGGTGGTGAAGACAACGCCAGCAAGCTTTTTCAACACGGGGACCTCGCGCGAGTTGACCTCGCGCGAGTAGTTATTAGGGCGCGCAGAGGGCGGCGCTCACTGCGCGGTGGCTTCGCAGGGGACGATGTCTCCGGCAGAAGCTCCTCGGAGCGTAGGTGATCCGAGTGACGCAGGCGTGACGGCTCAGAAGAAGAACTCGCCGGAGGGAGGACGCTCCCGCTCGCGCCGACGCTCCTCCTTGAGCCAGCGTTTGGTTGCCCCGACATCGTCGAGCATCCGGTTGATCTGCTGCTGCATCGTGATCTCGTTCCGGGCCGCATAGCTCATGTCCTTGAGCAGATCGCCCAGCCTTGCCGGATTGACTTTCAAGCCGGGATCGATCCCGAACTCGAGCATGAATCTCACCTCCTCCAACTCGATTTCGTCGCGCAGTTCCTCGAGCTGTTCGGCAAGAATCCTGTTGTAGTGCTTCACCTGGCGGGCGCTTGCGTTTGCGATGTGCTTTGCATCGATCTGTTCGATCTCCAGTTGCAGCTCGAGCAGACTGAGGAGGTCGTTGGCCGCATAGGCCTGATTCACCCGCTGCATCATCGCGGTCTTTTCGTTGCGCCGCACCGCGTCGGACTCCCGATCGGGATGGAGCGCGCTCGCGAGTTTTCGGTAGATCTCGCGGATCGATTGCGAAACAAGTTTCGCCTCCTGCTCCCGCCGTTGCTGGGCCTGCTCGGCGCGCTTTTGTGCCGCAGCGCCCCGATGGCCTTGCTGCACCCGCGCGCTGGCCTCGGCCTCCTGCGCCTGGATCTGCGCCTTGAAGCTTTTGTGCATTCGCCGAATGAAATCCTCCTGGGTGTTCAGGTCCTTGTCGTCGCCAAGGTCGACACCGGTGACCGCTTCGGTGAGGTCTTTCACCGACTTGAGGATGTTTTGACGATCGGTTTCGAAATCGACCCCAGCGTGCCTCTCAAAGAGCGCCTTCAGTTCCTCATCGTTGGCGTGTGCAACCAGGAGCTGGCTGGCGGCTTCGGCCACGATCTGGTTTGCGGTGGTGCGTTCGGCCTTGCTCCACTTGCCTGTGGCAAGCAGTGCATCGAGCTTGAACAGCCACGTCCTTGTCTCGCGGCCCGCCTCGACCTGGAGTGGCACGATCGTCTCGGTGTAGATCTGGCGAAAACTCAGGACGTTGTCCTTCCACGCGAGTAGCTTCCTGCGTGACTGCGCGATCTGCTGCGTGAGGGAGTTGAAGCGCTTATGGTCGGCGCTGAGCGTGTTACCCGCCTTGGCGGCGACGATGCGGAGCGAATGGGACGGAGGCATGAGGAACCTGCAGCTTGAGCGTTGAGGACTGCCCTGGCAAGCGCAGCCGCCAGGGGTCCTGCGGTGTGTCTGCGGAGCGGCGTGCCGAAGGATGCGCCAGAGATCTGCGGAGCGGCGTGCCGAAGTATCCGTTAACGCAACGGTAAGGTGCGCTTGCTGGATCTTAGGCGAAGAGTCCCCGTTCTTGGTAGCGTCATGCGCATGGAGCAGACTGCGGCTGCGATTCAATCAAGTACATTTTTGCTATGCGGAGGAGGCCATCGATGCTGCGAGTGACTTATCTGAGCAGGGAGTCATCACCGTTTACTTCCCGGGCACTGCTGGATCTGCTCGAGCAGTGCCGCCGCAACAACCCGCGCTGGGGCGTGACCGGGCTTTTGCTCTACGGCAACGGCACCTTCCTCCAGACGGTGGAGGGCGAGCAGGAAGCCGTCGAGGCGTTGCTCGACAGGATCGCCAGGGATCCTCGGCACACGGATTTTCGGATTCTTCGCCGGGAGGAGGAGGCGCTGAGGCGGCATGCCGACTGGAGCATGGGTTTTGAGCGGCTCACCGACGAGAGGCTTCGCGAGATCCCGGGTTTGCGCAACCTGTCGCTGCGGGAGTTCAACCCGGAATTCCTCAGTGGCAACAGCGGGGTTGTGGAGAACCTGCTCCAGCAGCATCGCTCGCGCCACTGGGATCCTCTCATCGGCGAGATCGACGCGCGCGACCGTCTGATCGAGGATCTGCGTCGCGCCCTGGGCACTTCCGAGCAGCGCATCGAGATGGTGGCCCTGCTGATCGAGTCGGTGATCGAGTCGGGCGGCGGGAAGGCTTTGGACGCGGCCCATATCGCGCTTTGCCGATCCACCCTGGCGGCTCTGCGCGCTGAACCCACTGCGCCCTAGTCTGATCCCGCTTTCCAGCCCCGGCGGCGCCGCAGGGCGGCGCGACTCTCCGGCGGCCCCGGTCTCGTTCTGGTGCCTTCAGCGCTGACCGGATCGAGACCTCCAGGCCGGTGTAGTGTTGTGATCCTTGAGTGCATCGGTGGCGCGCTAAGAAAGGAGCAACGCATGCCCGACAAGACCCACAATCCGTCGATCTACCAGCCAACCCAGCCGGGACTGATCTTCCCCGAACTTCCCGCGTTCGAATCGCATGCGGCAGAACGGCTGCATCGGAAGCAGCGCCTTGTCGCAGCCTGCCGGGCGTTTGCGATCGAAGGTTTTGACTATGGGTTCGCCGGGCACCTTACCGTACGCGACCCGGAAAGGCCTGAATTGTACTGGACCAACCCGATGTGCGTGCACTTCAACCAGGTACGGCTATCCAACCTTATCCTTGCCGACCACAAGGGAAAGGTCGTGGAAGGTGACTACGCGCTCAACCGTGCGGGCTTCGTGCTGCATGCGGCAGTGCACGAAGCGCATCCCGACATCGTGTCAATGTGCCATGCGCACACGGTATACGGCACAGCCTTTGCAGCGCTCGGGCGCGCGCTCGATCCGATTTCGCAGGACGCAGCCGCTTTCTTTGAGGACCATGTGGTGATCCGCAAGGAGGCGGGGCAGGTGGCGGTGGAGGAGCGCGCAGGACTTGCGGTGCGCGACTGGTTCAGGGGTGTGAAAGCGGCAATCCATCAGAACCACGGACTCCTCACCGCAAGCCGCCACAGCATCGACGCCGCGGCATTCTGGTTCATTGCGCTCGAGCGTTGTTGCAGGCAGCAGTTGCTCGTGGACGCAAGCGGCCACAAACCCATCCTGGTGTCGCCCGAGCGGTCGCGCTACAGCCGGGAGCATGTGGGATCCGAGTACATCGGCTGGCTCCATTTTCAGCCGATCTACCAGCACATTGCTGTGTCGCAACCGGATCTGTTCGGCTAGCGCAGCAGCGCGCAAGACTCTCATCACAGATAGAACATTGCTGAGGTTGGATTTCAGTATCCGAAAGAAGCGTACGCTGTGGGAGTTGTTGCGGATGTAAACGAATATGAGCGAATGTTAGCGACATTGACGCGCATTAACGGACATTAACGGGCATTAACGGACACGAGCGGACACGAACGGATGCAGGAGGATCCGGGCACTTCTGATCAAGCTTGCCAGGTCGGGTCAGCGGCCATGCCCGATCTGCACGCGCGCCGGAGCAGTGTGTTTGCGAGGGAGCGCGCTACGCGTTGACTTACCACTGCGGATACGGATAATCCGCCGGGCCGATCATGGGCCGCGGAAGTGGATTGCAGGACTGGAGGATTCCGCGTGGGCTCAGAGGCGGGTTTTCGAACTTCAACCTTTGCGAGGTGCCTGTGGCGATTCTGATCCAATATTGTTCGCATTGAGGTTACAAGTCAGAAGCCCTCCGTGTGAAGGCTAGGCTTGAGAGTCTGGGCAAAGGCCCGGTCACCCTGCAGTCCGGCAAGGCCGGGCAGTTCGATGTGTCGAGGGACGGTACGCTTTTGTACTCAAAGGCGCTTACCGGAAGATTCCCGGGCAACGATGAGATCAGCGGGTTCTTCGCCCTGAAATCCTGAACCCGGAGGCCTCAGGGTCTCACGCAAGTTCCGGTGCATAACCCGGGTATCGATACCGCAACCGACGGCGTCCAGTCCCGCAGAGGTCCGCCCCGATTACGCTCTGGAGCAACAGGGGGCCATCAATGCAACCGCGCGAGCACCCGATGCTGCCACGCAATGTGGCCTCGGTCGACAATACGTTTCTGAACCACGGCGCGGGCCCGTGCGATTTCACCCGCGTGCTCGAGTGCATCCAGGTAGATCAGGTCAAAAAGATCGCGCTGGGCGTGGCTGCCACCCACTTCCTGTAGCCTTGACATAACCGGCTTGAGTTCGCTTACTGCCTGTGCATGCCGGCCGAGCCCTGCGGCTGCGAGTCCACGCGCGGCGGGAACAGTTACCTCGGTCCAGGTGCGGCGAACGTAGGGGTCGACGGAGTGAGCGTCGGATTGCAGCCTCGCGAGCTTTTCCCGTACGCCGGCTTCCTCGCCCGCGCGCGCCAGACCGTAGACGTAGTGCAGATCATTGAAGGGCCACACCGACTCGTTTACCCGCGCCTTGAGAAACACTCCCAGTTCGGCCCAGCGGTTCCCTACGTCCACGCCGCGCAGTTCGAGCCGAGCGAGCAGCGCGACTGCCCCGATCTGATCCTGCGAATACTCCTTCCATACTCCCCAGACCCTCTGGTCGTAGAGCGCAAGCGCCTCCCCGGCTTCATCGCGATCGATGTGATAGAGCGCCACATGCCACCAGTTGTGCGTGAGCATGAACGAGTTGCAGTGCTCCCAGGTATCTGCGTGACTGCGCATGAAGGCGATCCCTTCGTCGAGACGGCCCTGGGTCTCCTGGGTATGGGCGAAGGCGTGCTGCGCCCAGGGGTCCCCGCGTTCGAGCGAAAGCGCCTTGAGCGCTGCCTCCTCGGCCTCCGGGATACGATGGTTCTGCTCGAGCGCGAAAGCGTGCATCCCGTGGGCGAATCCCACATCGGAGGCCGCACCGATCGCATGGTTGGAGAGTCTGAGCATGCCCTCGAAGTCGCCAAGAAGAAAGTGGAGCGTCTGTCCCAACTTGAGCGCCATCAGGTCCCGCGGGTAACGCTGGACGATCTCGCCAAGTTTCAGAACCATCGCCTCCGGGTGTCCCTCCACCCAGGCCTTTGTGGCCTCGATGTAGAGTGCCTCGCGGGTGCTTGGCGCTGGCGCTGCGCAGGCCGCATCAAGGAAGGGCCGTGCCAGCTCGGGCGCATTGCCAGTCTCCATGAACATCATGAGCGATGCAGCGTAGGCATTGGCCAGTGCACAGGAGGGCGCAGCGCCCGCCGCAGCAAAGATGCCCGCAGACTGATTGCCGTACCCGAGTACTTCGCGCAGAAAATGGTTGATGGCCCCGATCGTCGCGGGATCTTCGGTTGTTACAGTGTTGCCAAAGAGATCGTGCTGCATGCCTGCCTCGAACGGTGATTCCGGCTGAGGATAGCTTGCGTGATCATCGAAGGCAAGTCCTTTCGGGGTGTCTTTGCGCCGCAGGTCGACGGTTGCCTCGACCATCTTGCGCAACCGCGATGGGCTTGCACTGGAGGGTGGGGTTGCGTCGATGTACGAAGCTTGCATCAAGGGGTGTTCCATTCCTGGAGATTGATCGTGCTGGGCAATTTGGGGATTGCCGAGATCGCGACAGAAGATGAGTCTTGCCTGAACGCCCAGCGGCGCAGGCTTGTGCGCAACCTCGGATGGCTTTCGCTCGCCAGCCCAGTGCGCGATGCGTTGGCGCAGGCGGCTCAGCGCCAGCCCGCAGTGCGCGAATTCGAGATCGTCGCGCAGGAATCGAAGATCGGCTTTCGCTACCAGGCAGCAGGGTTCGGCGAACTTTCGGCGCGTTTCACCCGTTTCGAGGGAACGATCCGGCTTCGTGACGACGCGACCGATGTGGGTGCGCCGTCTGGCCCTACTGCAGAGGTCACAGTGATCATCGCGACCGACTCGGTTGACACCGGCAATCCTTTGCTCGACCGTATCGTGATGGGCGCCTCGCTCTTTGATACAGCGCGATTTGCGCAGGCACGCTTTGCCATGCGCCCAAAGCGTATCCCCGCGGGCTATGTGAACTCTCCGGGTACTCAACGCGCCAGTGGGTCGGTTGAAAGGAATTCGACCTTCGCGCTCGAAGGCGCACTGAGGATCCGCGATCAGGAGCGCGAAATCTCGCTCGCCATCGCAGCCATGTCGATCGCCATCCCAGTCGGCAGCAGCGGTCCTGCACCGGAGAGTCGGCAGACCGCAGCGCTCTACGCGCAGGCCCTGAACGCAGAAGCCCATACCCGGATCAGCCGCAGCGCGTTTGGGGTGGCAGGCTTTGCAGCACTGGTCCGCGATCCCATCGACATCGACCTGCGCATCGTTGCCCGCCGCATGTCTTGATACCGTCCGTCGGTCGCGTGCGTCGTGGCTCCTTGCCCCGCTCCCGCTGCGACCCTGAGGATCCACTGCGACCGCGAGCGCCGACTGCGACCGCGAGCGCCGACTGCGACCGCGAGCGCCGACTGCGACCGAAATGGCGCGCCTCGTACGCAACTGCAGTTACAGCCCCTTACCCTGAATCGTCTGGGCTTGGGTATCGTCACTCTGAATTTGCAGCAACAGCCGCAGCTGCATCCACAAACTCTCTGGGGCAGATCATGACCGGAATGACATCACCGTTGGTATTGAAATCGTGGTCGGAAGCGCCACGGCAGCCGGAGATGCCACCGCAGCCGAAACCAACGGGGTGGCGCGTCGTGCATGCACGCCATTTCGGGTCGCTTAAGCCGATGCACCGCTCAGCCGTCCGGCTCGCGATGCTTGCCCTCGCAGGGCTTGCTGCTCCGACGGGGGCGTGGGCACAAGTCGGCCCTGTCGAGATGGTTGATCAGTTCGAGGCCACAAGCGGAAAGTTTGCCGGCTATCGCCGCTCCGGAGCAAAGGGGATCTGCGCCGAGGGCACTTTTGTGGGCAGCGAATCCGGGCGGAGCCTTTCGCTCGCAAGCGCCTTCAGCGGCAATCCGGTGCCCGCGATCGTGCGTTTCTCGGTGGGCGGTGCGAATCCCGGAGCCCCCGACAATGCACGCTCGCAGCGCAACCTTGCCATGCAGTTCGATCTCCCGGACGGTGAGGTCTGGCATTTCGGCAACATCTCGGCTCCGATATTTGGTGCTGCTTCACCGGAGCAGTTGTTTGGTCGCTTGCAGTCCCTGCAGCCCGACCCCACCACGAAGGCGCCCGATCCGGCAAAGGTGAAGGCCTTTCTGGACGCTAACCCAGAGGTCTTGCTCCAGGGACGCTACTTTGCCTCGCAGCCTGTGCCCGCCAGTTTCGCGACTGTGAACTATTGGGGCGTCCATGGATTCGGCTTCACGAACACGCGTGGCGAAAAGACCTGGGGCAAGTGGGTGTTCGAGCCGGTTGGCGGAACGCAGAGCCTTTCCGACGAGGAGGCCAAAGCCAAGGGTCCCAACTTCCTCTTCAACGATCTGAGGGAGCGGGTACGCAGCGGGCCGGTGTCTTTCCTCTTCAATCTTGAAGTTGCCGAGCCGGGGGATCAGCTTGACCGCGCGACAGTGCCACTGCCCGCAGGCCGAAGAAAAGTCACCCTCGGCGTCCTCACGATCAACGCTGTGGCTCCCGACGGTGGCGGCTCTTGCCTCAACATCAACTTTGACCCCAACCGCATGCCAAAGGGCGTGGAAGGGGCTGCCGATCCAACGCTGACCGGGCGAACCGCGCCCTATGCGATTTCGCTCGCGCGGCGACTCGTGGAGGGACCCAAGCAGCAGTAAGCCGCCTTCAGCACTCCGGGCGGTACAAGGCTGTCGTGCGCAGGGTCCTTGCCGCAATGCTGCTCTGGGCCTCAACGCCTTGCATCGCATTCCGCCGGGCTCCGTCGGAGCCTGGAGCGTTCCTTCGCGCGCCAACAGGGGGTGCGTGCCTGAGCAGGGTTTGGGGTGACTTCAACCTGTTCCCCCAGGGTCGAGCATCTGCCGAAGGATCGGGTGGGCAAAACGTCTGCGCATGGTGATCGCGTAGAAGTTCTCGCTGATCTGGGGGATGCTGCAGCGCTCCACGAGCACGCCGCTGGCCAGTTCGTCGCGCACCACAACGGGCGGCACAAGCGCGAGAGCCCCCGTCTCACGGGCAAGCAGGCGAAGCATCGCCATATCGTCGATCTCGGCGAGCACCTGAGGTCGAACGCCTGCCTCCTCGAGCAGAAGGTCGAAGGCGGGGCGGATAGCGCTGTCCTCGCCTGGCAGCAGCAGCGGCTGCCCATCGAGGTCGTGCGGGAACCTGAAAGGCGCTGGCCTTTTCGCCTTGCGGCCGGCTGGCGCTGCCACAAGGCTGAGAGCTTGCTGCGCAATCCGTCGGCTCACCCATCCGGCTGATCTGTCGCGCGGGGCGGCTTCGTTGGCGAGCACCACATCCAGCGAGTGCACCGAGAGTTGGGCCATCAATTCACGCATCTGACCTGAAACGAGCCGAATCTGCACCTCGCTTGCCTGCAGCAAGGGGGCAATCCACGCCAGCTGGAAATTCCTCGACAGCGTTGCCACTGCGCCCACCCGCAGGGTAGAGCGCGTTTAACTTGGTGGCATCGTATCCGTCGATCATCAGCGCCCCTTAGTCCACCCCTTCGATGGGTGCCAGGCCAGCCGGCGAAGGGAACCCGGTTTTCGGCCTCGGGGTCAGCCCGAGGCTAGGCGTGGCGAATGAGTCAGGTCGTCGGCGTCATACCGCGGCCCGAATCGGGACCACGTTGTCTTGGCGCCAGGGCTCGCCGGCCTCGCAGGCCACCACGAAAGACGCCCATGTTTCGAGCGCCGCCCGACGTTCGGTCATGTAGTCGTGCTGGTCGTAGACGGCCAGCAGACCACCCAGCGAGTGGTTGAGGCATCGTTCTGCGACGATGACGTTGACGCCTAGCCCCGCAAGGTGACTGCGCGCCGTGGATCGCAGGTCGTGCGGGGTGAAGCGCCGCACTTTGTCGCCCAGCGCATCGCACAGCTTGTGCAGCCAGACGTTCAGCGTGCGCTGCTCGAACGGCACTTCCGCGCCGCCGTGCTTGCGGGTGCGCCAGATCTGGCGCGCGGGCAGCACGAACCGCGAACCGCAGGCCAGCGGCTTCAGCGCCGCAAAGCACGCCAGCGCGGCCGGCGCAAGCGGCACCGTGAAGCCCCGGCCGGTCTTGGAACTGGCGTCCGGCACGAACCATTCGGCCCGCTCGAAATCAACATGCGCCCACTCGGCCTTTGTCAGTTCGCCGATGCGGGTGCAGGTCAGCAGCAGCAACTTGACGGCTAGCGCGTTGTGGGCGCCGGCGGTGGGCAGCGCCGGCAGCACCGCGCGCAGCTCGACTTCGGTTAGCTTCAGCCGCTGCCGGTGCGGCTCGGCCTTGCCGATGATCGCCGCCACCGACACGCCAGCGCAGGGGTTCGCGGTCACGGCATGCCGGGCCACGCCGTGCTTGAAGATCTGCGACAGCGTCATGAAGATCATTTTGATGACGGCTGGCGTCTTGGTGCGGTTCAGGGCTTCAACGAACCGCACCACGTCGGCGGTGGTGACTTCACGCGCGGGCATGTTGCCCAGCCTCGGGCCGATGACGCCCTCGATATGCTGGCGCCGCTGCTCCACGGTAGTGTCGGCTAGCGTCGGAAACACCTTTCCCATGTAGTCGACGGCCAGTTGCTTGAAGCTCCTGGCGGCCGCTAATTCGATCTTCTCTCGCTGCCGCTCGCGCGCCACGTCGGCCCCGGCCTGCACCTGGGC
>Ga0194129_10003220_pt1 | contig 22975 bp, 27 predicted proteins | sample TA2KigCa35mmetaG_FD_150862 | JGI IMG/M metagenome (GOLD analysis project Ga0194129, IMG submission 150862) | Freshwater microbial communities from Lake Tanganyika, Tanzania - TA2015038 Kigoma Deep Cast 35m | ecosystem: Environmental > Aquatic > Freshwater > Lake | place: Tanzania: Lake...
CGGTCCATGCGGGCCGCCACCTCGGCTGTCAGGGGCACCTGCTGCAGCTGGCGCACCAAGGCAGTGAGGGGCATGGGCAACACGAGCGAAGGTCCGATCTTCGCAACTGGTCTGCAGCAGCTGCCGCCTGGGCCTGATCGGCTCGTCAGACTGGAGCAGCTGCTGCAGCGCTGCCTTGGCGATCCAACGCGGCCCGCTAGGCCCTCTGGTGACTGGCTTGATCGTGGCGGGCGCCCTCTGGGCGGCTGGGCGCCAACGCCCCGAGCCCCAGTCTGCGCCGCCGTCGCTGAGCTCGGCTCCGCTGAGCTCGGTTCCGTTGGCGATGGCGTCACCCCAGGTCGAAACCAACGTGCTGCAGCAGTTGGCGATCGCCGATCAACAGTGGCGTCCCCAAGCCCAGCCCCTGCCCGGCGGGGGGACCCGCTACGTCTATCGCAAACGCCCGGGCGACCCTGACCTGAGCATCGATCAGATCAAGGCGTTGATGCACAACCCGCCTACCTTTGCCGCGGAACGGCGCGTGATTCGCCACCTCTGGCGCCGCCTGTCCGAGCTGGGGATCGCGCTGGAACTGACCCAGCCCCGCAAGCCAGGGGCGGCCGGCGAATGGGATCCCTCACGGCGCACCCTGCGCATCAAGCCCACGGTGGTGGACAAGGGCAGCAGCGAATTTGCACGGGTGCTCAACCACGAGGCGATCCACGTGGCCCAGAGCTGCGCCGCCGGGGGCATTGGGGCGAGTCCCCGCCTGCTGGGTTTGCCCCAGCACTTGCCGAGCCATCTGCAGACCGTGTTGCAGGACCGCACCTACGCCTCAGCCGGCGAACGGGAACGGCAGCTCGAGCGTGAGGCCTATGCCAGCCAGGCCCAGCTCGAGCTGGGCCTGAGCTTGCTCAACCTGCACTGCTGATGGCGACGACGTCGATCAGGGCCGACTCGAGCAGCATGTTGAACTCCAACAGTTGGGCATCGCTCAGTTGTTGGCGGCTGCTGCGGGCGAAATGGCTCTCCAGCAGCCGCCGTCCCTGGCCGGCATCCCACTGCAGCTGGCCCAGCAGCTGGTCGCACTGCTGCAACAGGTCGCTGCGCCGCAGTGGAATGGGGCTATGGGCCGGGTCGGCCCCGGGGCCCAGTGACTCCAGTGACCGCAGATAGGCCAGCAGGTCGCCGTAGCGGGTGAGCCGCGAGCGGCTGCCGTGGCCGAAAGCCCGTTGCAGATACAGCGATTCCTGGTCCCGGCTCCAGCCCAACCGCTTGAGCTGCAGTTCCAATTGGGCCAGTTCGCTGCTCCAGTCTTCAGGGTCGGTTGCCGGTTCGCCGCCCGGGGGCTCGTCTGGAACGTCTGCTGCGCTGGGCGCAGCTGGGGCTGTCACCGGCGCCGCTGTGGTTGTCTCTGGCGCCGCCGCTCGCCGCCGCGGGCTGCGTTGGATCGGGTCTGCTGAGTCAGCCGTGGCCACCTCCAGCAGAGCCACCAACCGCTGACGAGCGCGGTCCTCGGCTTCTTCGGCTGTGCTGCCTTCCCCCAGGGTTGAACCCAGGCAGGTGCCGTCGCGATGGGCGCTGGCCAGCACCACCCGTTGGCCGTTGTCGGCATGCACCAGTTGGACCTCCACCTGCATGGGCCGAAGCGGCATGGGGCTGTGGTTTCTAGAGTGCCTGCTTTACGGCTCCGCTGCAGCGGCACGCACCGGCATGGAAGCCGAGTCGATTCAGTCGCTGCTGCCCCTGTTGCACGGTGCCGACCAATGGGGTGAGCTGCTGCTGCTCTTGCCCTTGCTGGTGGCGCTTGAGGCGGTGCTCTCTGCAGACAATGCAATCGCCCTGGCAGCCATCAGCCGCGGGGTGGGCGACCGCAGTCGTCAGGAGCTGGCGCTCAATCTGGGGCTGGCTTTGGCGCTGGTGTTTCGCCTCGGGCTGATCGTCGCGGCCCGTTGGGTTCTCAATCTGTGGCCCCTGCAGCTAGCAGCAGCGCTGTATCTGCTGTGGCTCTGCGGTCAGCATCTGCTGGGCCTGTGGCGCCAGTCCCACGGGGGGCAAGCCGGCCTTGGCGAGCCGGGGACTGAGGCATCCCCGCCCGCCGCTCGCTCCCTGGCCGCCGTGGTCGGCACCCTGGCGCTCACCGATCTGGCCTTCTCGATCGACAGTGTGGCGGCTGCCATTGCCGTGAGCGATCGACTCGTGCTGGTGATGGCCGGAGGTGTCATTGGCGTGATCGCCCTGCGGCTCACGGCCGAGCTCTTCATTCGCTGGCTTGAGGTGTATCGCCATCTCGAGACCGCCGGCTTTCTGGCGGTGGGTCTGGTGGGGGTGCGCTTGCTGGTGCGCTTGGGCCTGCCCCAGTTGGTCCCCCCCGAATGGCTGCTGCTGCTGCTCGTCGCCTCGCTGTTTGTCTGGGGCTTCTCGGTCCGCAATCCGCTTGACGTCAATCCATGAACGTGGAGCTCAGGCAGAGCGGCAGCGGCCAGTTGATCGATCGACTCGAGGTGGATGATCTGGTCGATGTTCCCCAGCCAGGGCGGTGGTTTTTGGCTGCGGGGCAAAGTTTTCTGGTGCTCCAGCGCAGCCATCGCTATCACTATCGGGCCGGTCGCTACCAGTTGGCGGTCGTCTCCTTGCAGGTCAAGGCCCAGGACCGCCCCGCCGATGCCCGTCGCTGGCAGAACCAGTGGGTGATTGGCGATCCCAGTTGTCGCTACAACGCCCGCAGTCCTCTGCTGCGTTGTGCTGTGTTGCCCGATGGCCCCTGCGAGCGCTGCAGCCATTACGACGGCGACGCGCGCATCAGCCGCGAGGCCTGAGCGATGCAGAACGGCCTGCAGTGGCACGAGGCGCGACGCGTTCGCGGCTATGGCGTGGCCTCGGGACAGGCCAGTGATTCACCCTATCCGGCTGGCACGATCGCCTTGCAAGCTCCCCTGTTTGCCGAGCGGGGTATTGATCTCAGCCCCTATTACGCCGGCACTCTGAATCTGGCGTTCAGCGACAGCCGCTGGCAGCTGCAACACCCCGATGCCCAGGTGGTGCAGTTGCGCTGGACCGATCGCCATCCTGCGGAGACGTTTTCGTTTTGGCGGGTCGCCCTGCGCTGGCAGGGGGGTGGCCCTGCGCTCGCCGCTCTGCTGTATTGGCCCCATCCCGAAACCAAGCAGCGTCACCACCACCACAGCGACCGGCTCGAGGTGCTCGCTCCCTGGATCCCAGAGATCGACCAGCTGCAGCGGTTCGAGCTGGGGGTTGATCCACGCCGCTGCCGCCGCGTGCAGCCGTTGCGGTTGCAGGCACGCCTCCTCGAAGCGCTCAAGTTCAGGGTGCTGGCCTCCCAGGAGGCGTTTTATCGCGCCTTTGACCTCGATCCCGAGAGTCTGCTGAGCGATTCGCCCTCAACGCTGGCGCTGCGCAGCTGGCTGGCCTCCGTTCTGCCGGGGGCCCTCGATCTGACCGACCGCGAGCTGCTTGAGGTTCTGAACAACGCCTGGCGTCTCTACGGCGACGGGTTCAGTTGATCCAGGCCTTGGCCAGAGCGGCGCCTGGTTTGGCAACAATGGCGACACAACCATCGCGCTGTCTGGGTTGCGATGGCATCGTCACAGCCCGTGCCATGCCCTACGAACCCGGATCCAGCGAATGCCGTGTCTTGATCGATTGCAAGGGCCAGGTTGAGTCGATGTTGCTGGCCCTGTCCCGCATCGAGAACAGCGCATCGGTCCGCGAGCAGTTGCTGTCGGTGTACAACCAGCTCGAAACCCTGCACAGCCATTACCGGCGCGGCAGCAGCGGCAACAAATCCGATGCCGCTGCCTGCGGTTGATCAGCCAGGGCCTGCAACACGTCCATGTCGAGGGCCTGGCAGGCCGCATAGGCGCTGGCCAGGGTCGCCACAGGCCGCTGCCCTTGGGGGTGTTGGTGGTGGTTCACCACATAGCGGCCCGAGGTTTCGCGGTAGATGAGGCAACCATGGCCGGTTTGACCCACATAGGACAGATCACCCATGCTCAAGATGCGACGGCTGTCCTCTCTCTAGCCGCGTTTGCTGGACGCGTCTATGTTCGTGAGTCCACACATCACGCAACGTCACCTAAACGCCCAGCCGGTCGCCGCAGCTGGCCCCCAACTGCTGCAGCAATGCTTGACCGCTGCTGGGTTTGCGTCCTTCCAGCTGGGCCTGGCGCAGCAACAGAGGGCAGCCCTCCGTGGCGACCACCAGTCCGAGAGCGGGTTCTGCGGCCAGCACCGTGCCAGGTGTTGCTGACCCGCCCGGCCAGCGTCCCAGCAGCGGCTGCACCTCGGGACTCAACTGATCGCCCAGGCGCGCAATCAGGGGTTCGCTGGCCAGCACCTTGAGTCGCTGTCCGCGCCACAGGCTGACGGCAGCTGGATACAACCCCATCACGCGCCTGTGAATGGTCAGGGCTGGAGCGTGCCAGTCGATTGACGCATCGGCCTTGTTCAGCAGGCGGGCATAGGTCAGGCCTTCGTCCCGTTGGCGCCGAACGCCCAGCCGGGCCAAGCGCTCGGCCTCGGGTCCTGGGCCTGCAGCCGCAATCTGCGGCAACGCCTCGACCAGCAGGGTGGCGGTCAGATGGCTGAGCCGCTCGCCCAGGGAGGCGGCGTTATCGAGCAGCTGGATCGGGGTGGCCCTCTCGAGCAGCACCGGTCCGGTGTCGAGGCCTTCCTCCATCGCCATAATCCCGACGCCGGTCTGGTCGTCGCCCTCGATCAGGCTCCATTGAATGGGTGCTGCGCCGCGCCAGCGCGGCAGCAGCGAACCATGCCCGTTCCAGCATCCCAACGGCGGTTGGGCCAGCACGGCCTTGGGCAGGATCTGTCCGAATGCCACCACCACGGAGATGTCCGCTGCCAACGCGGCGAGCTGATGCTGGATGTCGGGCTCGTTGCGAATGCGCTCAGGCGTGAACACGGGCAGGCCCAGCTCCTGGGCCCTGGCCTTGACGGCCGATGGCATCAGGGCCTTGCCGCGCCCCCTGCGCCGGTCGGGCTGGCTGACCACGCCCACCAGCTCATGCCCCGCTGCCACAAGAGCATCGAGGCTGGGCACGGCGTAGGCCGGGGTTCCCCAGAACAGAACGCGCATCGCTACGGATCAGGCTTCGCCGGTGATCGAGAGCCCCTCGACCCAGACCCAGGGGCAAACGCCATCAGGGGTCACCTTGGCTGAGCCCTCAAAGCCGATCAGCGTGTTGAGAAGCTGGCGAATGTCACCGGCCACCGTCGCGGCTTCGATCGAGACGCGTTCGCCGCCCCGGATCAGCCAACCATCAAACGGAAGGGAGAAGGATCCTTGGCTGGCTTTCACACCGGCGTGAAGTGCCGACAGGGAATCGATCACCACCAAGGGGCCGTCATGGTGGTTCTGGTCCAGGCCGGCGACTCCTGCCGTGGCTGGATCACCGCTGCCCGCTGGCCCGATCTCGAAGTAGTCGGGTCCGACCGAAACCTTGGCTCCCATGCCGGCGTGACCGCTGGGGCTCACCCCGAAGGCACGGGCGGTGGCTTCGGAGTGCAGGAAATGGGTGAGGATTCCTCGCTCCACCAGGGGCAATCGCTGCGTTGGTGTGCCCTCGCCATCAAAGTTCGAGGCGCCGATGTTGCCTGGGTGCAGGCCGTTGTCGACGATGCTCAGAAATGGAACGGCGAGCGCTTGTCCCAGCGATTCGCGCGTGCTCAGGCTGATGCCGTCCAGCACGGCACGGGCATTGAACAGGCTGCTGAAGGCGCCGATCAGATCAAGAAAGGCCTCGGGGCTGAACACACAGGTGTAGTGCCCTGTGGCGATCGGGGCGTAGGCAAGGTGGCTAATGGTGCGCTCGGCAGCCTCATCGATGCAGCCAGCCACGTCGAGCTCTGTGGAGCCATAGGCCACACGCACGGCTCCGGCACTGCGTGGTTTGCGCCCCGTTTCCACGGCTCGAGCATACAGATACAGCGAGGCGGTGCTCAACGCCTGTTGGCGACAGGCTCCGGCACTGTTCAGATACAGGCGCTCGCTGCTGCGCTGCGCCAGGCCGTTGTAGGGCACAGTGCCGATGGCGACATGGCGCTCGAGCAATTGCCGTTCGGCATCCTTGAGCGTGTCGAGCAGGTTGAGGATGTTGACCGGCTCATGCCAGGGCTGTTGCAGGGGTTGCACTGGGGCCGTGGCCAGGGGAGAGAAGGCGGGAATGTCGTCGGGGTTGCCGAAGCCACTGGCCTCTTTCGCCCCGGACAGGGCCTTGCTCAATCCCTCGGGCGAGAGGTCAGAGGTGCTGGTGATGCCCACCAGCCCGGCCTCGTTCCAGACCCGCACGGTGATGGCACTGCGCTGGGCCGCCTTGATCTGCTTGGGTTCGCCACGGTCGACCTGCACCGAGGTGTCGCTGCTACAGGACGCCCCCAGATCCCACTGCTGGATCCCTTGCTGGCGGGCCAACTGGGCCAATTGATCGCGCAACGGTTCAGCTTTGAGGACAGCTTCGCCCATCAGCGGCCTCCCACGGTGATCGAATCAACTTTGATGTGGGGTTGCCCCACGGTCACAAAAATGCTGCCACTGACGGAGCCACAGAAGCCGGCGGCCAGTTCCAGATCATTGGCACACATTGAGATGCGAGGCATCACTTCTTTGGCTTCGCCGATCAAGGTGGCACCCTTGACCGGTTTGGTGAGGGTTCCGTTTTCGATTAAGTAGGCCTCGTCGACGGCAAAATTGAATTGACCGGTGGGTCCCACGCTGCCGCCGCCCATCGATTTGCAATACAGGCCTCGATCGACTGATGCGATCAGGGCTTCGGGGCGATGGGGACCAGCTGCGATGAAGGTGTTGCGCATGCGACTGGCTGCGGCGAAGCCATGGCTCTGGCGACGGCCACTGCCGGTGCGGCGATGGCCAGTGCGCAATTCACCGGCTCGATCGCTCAAAAAACACTGCAGGACCCCGTCCTTGATCAACACGGTGCGCTGGGGCTCCATGCCTTCGTCATCCATGCTCAAAGAGCCGAACGCCGCCTGGCTCAGGCCCTCATCGATGGCGGTGACTGCGGGGTGGGCGATCAGCTGCCCCACCTTGTCGCTGAACGGTGTGGTGCCGCGCTCGACCTGTGTGGTTTCGAGCAGATGGCCACAGGCTTCGTGAAAGATCACGCCACCAAAGCGGTTGGCCAACACAGCTGGCATCTGCCCAGCCTCGACATAGTCGGCGTAAAGCATGGTGCCGACGCTGTCGGTCAATTCGAGTGCCGATGCTTCGGCGTCCCAGCGGCGCAGGTCATCGGGGCTATCGCTGGTGCCGTAACGGCGCCCCAGACTGGCGCGATGGTCTCCATCGGCAGCCAACACGTTGAGGCCGAGGGATTGGTGCAGTCGGATGTCGTGCCCATAGGTGCCATCGCTGGCCGCCACCAACACCTCCTGCCAGTCGCGGGCATAGCTACCGCGTCGCACCTGCAGGTGTTGACCATGCTGCTCGAGCCGAGCTGTGCCTTCGAGCAACTTGTGCGATGCCTCCGCCAGGGTGGGGCATCGCTCGAGCCAATCGCGTTTGCTGTCTGCAAAGCTGCGCAGCGGCACCAGACCTTCGAAGCCACTGGAGCCACTGGATCCGGCAACCAGGCCCAGCATCCCCAGAGCTTGATCGAGGGCCATCAGCAAACCTGATTCACTCAGGTCATTGGTGCTGACGAAGCCATCCTGTTGATCGCGGAACACTCGGATGCCGGCGCCAAGCCCAAACGCGGGGCTGACGCTGGTGATGCGGTCCTGTTCGGCGAGCACACCGATGTGTTCGGTGCGCTCAACAAACACTTCGACCAGGTCGGCCCCTGCCCTGCGGCCATGGGCCAACAGGTGCTCGAGACGAGGGGTCCAGCCATCGGCCAGGCTGACGGAACGGGTGGTGGTCAAGGCAGGTGGTCTCCGATCAGCGCACGGCTGGCTGGAAGCGGTCGCTGCGGATCGGCGCCGTCAGGAACAACTTGGCCATTTCAGCGGCATTGGCTGCCCAGAAAGGCAGCTTGCGAATCACCTTGATCGGTGCTGGTGCGGCCGATGCATCGGCATCACTGAGAGCATGGTTGTTGCGAACGATGCTCTCGAGGCGACTATAGAACTTGGGGTGATCGACGTTGAGAACCACAGGAAACACACGTGCGGATGTTTCGTTGGTTTTTGCAATCACGTATTTGTCGTACTCGCGTGCGTCGAGACCCAGTGCTTCGTAAAACTCCTTACGAGCCACATCGCGCACATACATGGTGGCGAACACGGCGAGCAGGAAGAAGCGACACCACAGTCGCGCCTGAAGCCCCCTGACAGTATCGGGTTGGGCCTTCATCAGGGCGTCAAAGAAATCGCCATGGCGATTTTCATCTTGACACCAGTTTTCAAAGAAGTTAAAAATCGGGAAAATTTTGCTTTCAGGATTCTTCTCGAGGTGACGGTAAATAGCGATATAACGCCAGTAGCCAATCTTTTCGGAGAGATAGGTTGCGTAGAAGATGAATTTGGGCTTGAAGAAGGTGTAAGCCTTGTTGGCTGTTAGAAAGCCAAGATCCAACTGCAGGCCGAAATCGGCCATCGACTTGTTGAGAAAACCAGCATGGCGGGCTTCATCGCGCGCCATGTGTGCAAAGCATTCGGCCAGCAGGGGGTTCTTCTGCTTGATGCGACGGCTCAATTCCTTGTACAGCAGGAAGCCAGAGAATTCGGATGTGCAGCTCTGTTCGAGAAATTCAATGAACACCCTGCGGGTTTCGGGATCGAGCTTCTCGGCTGCCCCCTCGAATTCCTCGCTGCGCACAAAGTGGTGGCGGTTGTAGTCCTTGCGGAATTCTTCGCAGATGGCTTCCAGTTCCTGCTCGTTGGGCCGCAGATCCATCGCCGCCATGGCGTCGAAATCCGTGGTGTAGAAGCGTGGGGTCAGGATCGTGTCCTTGACGGGATCCTTGATCGCTGGCGCATCCGGGGTCCCAACCGGCTGGGTGCCGGAGGCAGTCGAGGTGGGTGCGGCTACAGCGCTGGGAGGAACCATCGGATCAAACGCATGGCAGTGATCCCATCGTAGGAGCCGTGCCGGCGCTGCAGAGGGGTTGTGAAGCAGGCGCGGGCCAACGGTTTCAGTTGGGGCCGAGCCACTTCTGGCCGTTGAGCCGTTGCACCAGCCTCGAAACCAGCAACGGGAGTGTGATCTTCTTTTCGTCGATCAAAAACGACTCCAGCAGGCTCGGTGCGCCGGGGCCCTCTGCGAGGGCGATGGTCTTGGGGCTGTTGATGTCGTCGTTCAGAAAGCACAGCCAGAAGCGGCGCTCGCTGCCCAGGTCGCCTCGCACCATCCAGCAGGGGGCCTGGTTGACCGGCATGGGGCCCTGGGCAAACTCGAGCTCGATGGCGGGACCGCCGTAGTTGGCGATTTCGCGTTCCAGCGCCGGTATCAACAGCTCGGGCACAAAGCTGGAAAACGCTTGGTCCTCCGGAGCCGGGGGTTTGGCTTTGGCGGGGGTGCTTGCGCCGCCTGCTGGATCGGATGCGCTGGCCGGCACGGGCAGGATCAGAGACTGCGCCGACTTTAGGCGGGCCTGCCCAAGTCATTGGGCGGCTGGAGCCGAAGGCGCCCGACTAATCCCAGTGATCGTTGAGCGGCTGATCCCAGCCATCGCCCACGGCTTTGGCTGTGGCGGCTTCGGTCGCTGGTTCGGGCGTTGGCTTCGCTGGGCTGGCGCTGCCCCGGCGGATCACGCGGAAGGGGACTTCCACGGTGGGTGCGGGGTCCCCCGGTGACCGGCTTGGTCCGCTGGCGCCCGTGGTCGTTGAACCGGGTCGCCGGGGGGGCGGCTCGGCGCCGCCAGCCGCAGGGGCGATCGGCCGCTGCCCCGCGGCCGCCTGTTGGCGCAGCGCCAGCACGGTGGCCAGGGCGCTGAGTCCGGCACCGGTGGCGCCGGCGGCGGCGATCCAGCCGCCCAGCGGCAGGACCGGTGACGTCCAGATCAGCAGACGCAGGGCGACAGCTGGTCTGGGGTTGATCGCCCCCAGCAGCAGCACCGCCAGCAGTGGCGCCAGCAGCGGGATCAGCAGCAGTTGTTGCAGAGGATTCACGGCCGCTTCAAGGACTGCCGCTCCATCGGTTCAGGGGGGCCAGGTCGTCGCCGAGCACATCAAAGATCCGAACCACCAAAAAATCCACCATGTCTTCGATGCGCTGGGGGCGGTGGTACCAGGCCGGCACAGGCGGTGCGATCCGGGCACCCGCTTCGGCCAAAGCCGTCAGATTGCGCAGGTGCACCAGGTTCCAGGGTGTTTCGCGCGGGCAGAGCACCAGTGGCCGCGCCTCCTTGAGGTGCACATCGGCGGCACGTTCGAGCAGGTCGGTGGCAACGCCGGCGGCAATCCTGCCCACGCAGCCCATGCTGGCGGGCAGGATCACCATGCCCCTGGTGCGGTAGCTGCCACTGGCGATGGTGGCGGCCTGATCATTCCAGCGGTGGCAACGCAGCACCCCCTTGCTGCTCCCGGTGCGTTCGCGCCAGAACTGTTCTTGTGCCTCGGGTTCACCGGGCACCTTGAGACCCAGCTCCGCTTGCCAGACCGTCAGGGCACCGCGGCTGGTGATCAACTCAATGGTGTTGCCGGCCTCGAGCAGCAGCTCGAGAGCCCGTTGGGCCAACGGTTGGGCCGAGGCACCGGAGATGCCCAACACCAGTGGTGCGCGCTCCCCGGCCATGGTCACGGTTCCGTGCCGGTGTCATCGGCTGGGTCGGTGGCCGTTCCGATGGCTGGGTCGTGTTGGTCCTCGCAGTGCTCATCCCCCTCGGGCAACACCACCGCCAGGTCCACCTGGTGGCGCAGCGGATCGACCTTCTCGATGATCACCTCGACGCTGTCGCCCAGCATGTAGGTGCGACGGTTCTTGCGGCCGACCAGGCGATTTTGGCGCGAACGGTATTCGTACCAGTCGTCTTTCAGGGAGCTGACGTGCACCAACCCTTCCACCTGAGAGGGAGGAACCTCGACAAAGAACCCGTAGCTCTGCACGCCGCTGATCACTCCTTGCAGGGGCTGGCCCACCAGTGGTTCGGCTTGCCTGGCCTGGGCCATCGCAACCAGGTCAGCACTGAACTCACGCAGTTCGCGCTCCCGCTGGTTCAACTTGTCGGCCAAGCCATGGGCGAGGTCATCGCTGTAGGGAAGCAGCACCCCGGCCGTCAGGATGGGCCAGTCGATCGCGCCGTGGCAGCGGTCCGAGGCCAGATCCACACAGGTCTTGTGGCGCACGCTCGGACGGTTCTTGCCTTCCAGCAGCAGGGTGAGCAGCAGTTGCTGGTTCCAGATGTCGGCGTAGTGCAAGGTCGCAGAACACCAGGGTGCGACAGCCGTTGACTCGCCGGCGAGGGCATGGGGTGCGGCATCCGGCTTGAGCACGACCGGCTGCAGGGTCGCGCGCAGTTGTTGCTGCAGGGGGCGCTGGCGGTCGGTCCGGGCAAAGCGCTGGGCCAGGTCGGCGGCGCTGGGATCGCCGTCCTCACTCAATTCCAGTGGAATGTCGAGGGCCAGGGCCGCCTTGACGACTTCGTGCAGATCGGCGCTCGAGGCGGATGGGTTGGACGCAAACAGGCCGGGCAGCCCCAGGGCTGCCAAATGTCGACCGAGGGCGCGGTCGGCGACCACCACGCACTCGCGCACGATCGCGTGCGGATGGTGCGCGGGCAGTTCGATCATCCAGCCGTCACCCGAACCTTCTGGTGCAGGACTGCGCAGATCACCCAGCAGCTCCAAGGGCGGCAGGGGCAGATCCAGATCGATCGAGCCGGCAGCGAGGCGCTGCTGGCGCAGGCAGGTGCCAAGGGCCACCAGTTGCTCGAGCAGGGTCAGGTGTTCTTTGAGTCCCTTGAGCGCAGCGGGGGTGGTGCGGCTTTTGGGCTTGCGTTCGGCCAGGGCCTCCATGGCCGCCACTCCGGCGCAACCTCCAACCTTGATGCGGCTGCGGCAAAAGCTGTAATGCTCCAGAGCCCCCTGGGCATCCAGCTCGAGGCACACCGAGAGGGCATCTTGGCTCTCGCCGCTCTTGAAGGCACAGGCTTTGCTGAGCGCCGGGCTCAGCAGCGGTTGCCATTGATCTCCGAGGCAGAGGGCGTGCCCCTGTTGCCTCAGCCATTGATCGGTGCTGCTGCCTGGCGCGACTCGCTCAGCCACGCTGGGGGCATGCACCCACAGACGCCAACCGTTGTCCTCGCGCAACTCGAGCGAGAGGGCCACGAGCGGGGGGGCATCGTTGCCACTCCAGGCCTCGAGCAGCACGGTGGGCAGGTTGGTGAGATCGTTGCGCCCGCTGTCGCTCGTGGCACGCGGGTTGACCCGCGGCGCTGCTGGACGGTTGTGAAGGCGATGTTTGGTGAGCAGCAGGTCCAGGTCTGCCGCCTCCCCACCGTGGATGGGTAGAACCCTGGCCACATGTCCGCTGGCTGTGTGCTGGGCCACCGGGTACCGGTCGATCAGGACCTCGACCACGGCCTGCTCACCGTCATGCAGGTGCTGACTGTCGTCGGTGGGCAGTTCAATGCTGGTCAACAGCCGGTCGTCGAGGGGCTGGGCCAACACCTTCTCGCCCTGCTGCTCCAGCTGGGCCAGCAGGCTGGTGGTCTGGCGCTGCAGGATGCATTGCACCCCCCCCTCGGGTGAACGGCGCCGGCCGCCCTCGCGCGTGATGCGGACCAGGACCCGATCGCCGTTCCAGGCGTGGTTGAGCTGGTGATCACGGATGTAGATGTCCTCACCGCCGTCCTCGCGCAGGGCAAAGCAGAACCCCTTGCTCGAGCAACGCAGCCGCGCCGCAATCAGTTCGTCGTTCTGACGCCGTTGCACTCCGCTGTCGAACTGTTCGACCAGTCCGAGCCGCGTGAGCGCTTCCAGGCCGATTCGGAGCTGCTCTTTCTCAAGTTTTTGGCTGAGGCTCAGAGCCTTCTCCAACTTGGTCAGGGGCAGCGGTTCGCTGTCGGGAAGCTGGTCGAGCAGGTCAGCGACCGTGAACTTCATAGTGGTTCAGGCAAATGGCGGGCGGCGATGCAGCGGTCGCCCGGACAGAGGTGGCCGACGCAGCGACGCTTCAAGCTCAGGCGGTGCGGTCAGGTTGAAACGGACATCCGGTTGGGCCGGTGATGTGTTCCAGACCGCTGTGCCTGACTCGCAGAACGGGTCGTGAAACGAAGCAGAGCTGGCAGCTGTGCCCGTTTCGGCGTGCCTTGTCGTTCCTTCAATCTTAGGTCTCTGAGGACCCGTCGCCCACCGCCGCTGATGTGATGGGATTGTCCTCGGACGGCGAGGCAGGTTTCAAGCTCCTGGCGATCAGTCGGCCGCCGATCAGCAGAAACCCCAACGACGCGGCGAGTTGCAGCAGGTTCGTCGGGATCAGGCTGGACAGAGAGCCTCCGGCCGCCGCTCCCACCAGGCTGGCCAGCACCAGGGCGGTGGCACTGCCGGCGAACACGGCGCCAGGCCTGGTCGAGGTGCCACTGATCGTGACGATGGCGAGCTGGGTCTTGTCTCCCAGTTCAGCCAGAAACACCGTGGCGAAGGTCGAGGCCAGCAGGCCCAGCGGCAGGGCCATGGAGGGCAGGGTCATGAGGGGAGCGCGCCTGAGCCCGCAAAGATCGGCAGGGTGACCATGGCCTGACGGCCCAGCCACAGGCCCAGCACCACCATCAAGATTCCGGCGAGGCGTTCAAGCAGTTCGCCGGGAAGCAGGCGGGCCAACCAGCGGCCCAGCACCACCCCCACCAGGCTGGAGCTGATCAAGGCCAGTGAAGCTCCGATGAAGACCACCAGCGGACGACCCGATTGGGCCGAGAGGAGCAGGGCGGCCAGCTGGGTTTTGTCACCCAATTCGGCCAGAAACACGGTGGTCGCCGTGCTCAGGAACACAGCACCCCAGCCGCCGGCCGCATTCTGGGAGTCCTTTGCCTCACCCATCACTGCGATCGGATCGCCCGCAAGAATCGTCTCATCACTTTGCCTCGGCCGCCGTACTCGCTGCGGATCTGCTGCAGACAGCAGCCAATCGCAAACTGATCACCGTCGGCATGACCCAGTTCGGCAGGGCCGAACAAGCGCACCAGATTCTGGACCTGACAGAAGTCGGGCCGATCGTTGTAGATGCGGCAACGCCTGCCACCGGTGTCGTAGTGGCGACACCAGCCGTCATCGCCCACCAACTCCAGGTAGCGCCGTTGCTGCTGCGGATCCAGGGCGTCCAGGGCCTCCTGCCTCAGGCTGGGATCCAGGCGACAACAGGCCCCGCAGCCGCTGATGCACTGCCAGTGCTCAGACCTGGACATGGTGGGGTGTTGCGCGCATGCCCGCTCAGCATGACAAGCCATCACAGCCCTGCTGCTCGGGCTCAAGCTCTGTGGGTTGAGCTTCTAGGCTGAGAACTGAGGCACGTCCTGATCCAGGCTGCTCGATTGCATCCCGATTCACCGAGTCCGACCGATCCCGATGGATTTCCACCTGATCGCCAACTTCGCAGCCCTGGCCCTGATCACTCTGGCCGGTCCCGCTGTGATCTTCATCCTCTTCTACCGCCGCGGCGCACTCTGAGCGTTCAATGCCTGAGCCCTAGGGCCAACGCCGCCTGATCGAGCAATCCCCGGACGTAGGGATGATCGAGTTGTGGCTGGCCAGGCGCAGCTCCTGCAGGGCTGATCGCCTGGCGCAGTTCATCGCCCGCGGCGTTGCGAACCACCAGGTCCTTGCCATCCTGCCGGCACCAATACAGGCGATCGCAGCGTTGCAACAACACTGCTCCGTTCGAGGCGGCCGCTGGTCTGAGCCCAACAAGCTCGAGTTGAAGCCGCTCACGGTCTTGCCAGCGGTCCATGACCACCCGGTAGGCCACATCCACAAGCTCTGGAAGCGTTCCACCGCCCTGCCAGCGCCATCCCATGGCGCGCAACTGAGTCTCGTTCTGTCCCAGCATCAGTTGCAGGTGGCCGCCACGCAGGCAGGTCTGCTCGAGCACACGGCACTGACGGCTCCAAAAAATGGGTGCCTGGTGACCCACGCCATAGGGGCCCAACCGCACCAGCTGCTGCCAGAACAGCCGATCGATGCGCTCCAGTGGCAGCAGGGCTTCTGGCTCAACCGGTAAGCCGTCGCCCTGGCGTTCCAACCAGAGTGAGGCCCGTTGGTTGAGCTCGTCGTGCAGGGCCGCAAGCTCTTCGGCGCGCACGCTGAAGCCTCCGGCGGCAGGGTGACCGCCGAACCGTTCCAGGCGATGCGCGCTGGCGGCCAGGGCCGCATCGACGGCGAAGCCCCTCGGTGCGCGCACCGAGGCGCGCAGGCGCCCGTGGCCTTCACCGGCCAACAGGGCGACGGGGCGGCCGAACCGCTCCACCAGACGGGCGGCGACGATGCCGATCACGCCGTGATGCCAGTGGTTCTGGGCCAGCAACAGAAATGAACTGCGCTGATCACCATCGGCCTCGAGCAGGGCGAGGGCTTCGGCCTCGATCGCGTCGCAAAGCTCGCGCCGTTGGCGGTTGAGGGCCTCGCATTGGCGCGCCAGCTCCATCGCCCTGGCGTCGTCGGGTGTGGTCAGCAGCTCCACCACCAGGGCCGGATCACCCAGACGACCGACCGCATTGATGCGCGGCGCCAGCTGGAACCCCACCGCCTCGGCACCGACCGACTGCCCGTCAAGCCCGGCCAGTTGCTGCAGGGCTTTCAGCCCCGGTAACGGGGTCTTGTGCAGCTGCGGCAGGCCATCCATCAGCCAGCGCCGGTTGACCCCCTGCAACGGGGCCATGTCGGCAATGGTGCCAATGCAGAACAGATGCAGGGCGATGGCCAGCCCTTGCCGGTCCTGCATCGCGTCGGCCAGAGCGGCCGCCAGGACATAGGCGAGCCCCACGCCCGCTAGACCGCGAAACGGCGAATCGAGGGGTGTCACGCCTGGGTGCAGCAGCGCCAGGTGCGGGGGCAGCTGCGGCGGCAGGGTGTGGTGGTCGGTGAGGATCACCTCCACCCCCAGCTCCTGAGCCTTGATCAGGGCGTTGCGGGCGCTGACGCCGTTGTCGACCGTGACCAGCAGGGCGATCCCCTCGGCTGCGAGCCGCTCGACCATGGAGGTGTTGAGCCCATATCCGTCGTCCATGCGGCTGGGAATCGCCGCCTGGGGGGACGCCCCCAGCCGTTGCAACACCCCCACCAACAGGGCCGTGCTGGTCATGCCATCGGCGTCGTAGTCGCCGCAGATGGCCACCGCTTCACCCCGCCGGCAGGCGGCCACCAGCCGCTCAACCGCCTGGGGCAGGTCGGCGAAGTGCTCGGACGCTGCTGGTGGCGCTGCGGGTGCGAGCAGGGCCTCGATGGCTGCGGCATCGCTGTGACCCCGCCGCAGCAGCACGCTCACCAGTTCGCGGCACAGATTGGTGGCGCTTGCCAGGGAGTCGAGAGACCCAGCCCCTGCGAGCGGCAGCGGTTGGGGCAACAGCCAGCGTTGCTGGTCAATCGGGGGCAGCACCAGCAATGAGCATCAACCTGCCCATTGTGCGGGCTGTGGCCATCGCCAGTTGTGGTCCGCCATGGCAGCGTGGGGTCGGCTGCACAGAAGGCGGATTGACGCTGCGGGCGTTGCTGTGGGATGTCGACGGCACCTTGGCCGAGACCGAGCGGGATGGCCATCGGCGTGCCTTCAATCGTGCCTTTGCCGATGCTGGCCTGCCGATCCATTGGGACGCCCACGGCTATGGCCGTTGGCTTCGCATCAGCGGTGGACGTGAACGCATCGCTGCCCAGCTGCAAGAACTCGAAGGAACGGTGGCCGATCCCGCCCGGGTCGAGGGCTTGCAACGGGCCAAACAGCACCACTACAACGCCTTGATGACCACTGGTCAGCTGGCGTTGCGACCTGGCGTTGAGGCCCTGCTGCGCCAGGCCCACGGGGCCGGACTGGCCCAGGCAATCGTCACCACCAGCAGTCGCTCGGCGGTCAACGCCCTGAATCAGCATCTGCTCGCCGCTCTGCCGCCGCTGTTTGCCTTCTGGGTTTGCGGCGAGGACGTTGAGCGCAAGAAACCCGATCCCCAGGCTTATCAGCTGGCGTTGACCCAGCTGCTCGATCGGGGGCTTGTCACCAGTGCTGACGAGGTGTTGGTGATCGAAGACACCTCGGTGGGGCTGATGGCTGCCCGCGGGGCCTCGCTGGCCTGTGTGTTGACCCTGAGCCACTACAGCCGCATCGCGTTGGCGAGCCGCAGCGGGCTGCGCGCTCCCTTGCCGGCTGCGGCGGTCGTCAGCCAGCTGGGTGCTGGGTCTGAGGTGCTGCAGGGCCCGCCTTGCCAGATGGGCGAGATCGCGCTCTCCTATCTGCAGGCTCTGTTGAGCTGAGCATTGCCATGACCCGTCTGCCGCTGCAGCAAACCCGTTACAACCGCTGCCTGGCGACGCTCGGACAGTCGGTCGGCGGCCTAGTGGGACGCAACTGGCGCCAGAGCAGCCTGCTGATTCTGGCGATGTTGCTGGGGTATTACATCGGCAGCAATCTCACCGTCTACGTCAATGCCCGCATTCCCGGCGGCCGCCCTGCAGCGGTGCTGCTGATGGTGGCGGTGGTGGAGCTGCTGATCCGGCTGCGCAGCCGATTGGTTCAGGGGCGTCCCAGCCTGGCCTGGATGTTGACCGACAACCTCCGCATGGGCGCGGTCTATTCGGTGGTGCTCGACGCGTTCAAGATCGGCACCTGAGGCTGATGGGCGACCATCGATGAGCGGTGTCTCTCTGCTCGCGCGGCTCGGTGTCACCGATCCCCAGGCCTGGCAGCAGCGCTGGCAGGCCCGACTTGCACAGCAGGCCTCGCCCATCGACTGCGACGCAGCATTGCTGTGGGGGTTGGTTGCACCCATGCTCACCTGGCTTGAGAGCCAACGGGCCCAGGGAAGCCGTCAACCGGTCCTCGGCCTGCAGGCTCCGGTTGGTGCCGGCAAGACCACGCTGGCGGGGCAGGTGCAGCGGTTGGCCTGCAGTCTGGGCTGGGAGCTGGCCGTCGCATCGATCGATGACGCTTATCTGGAGTGGGACGAGCGCCAAGTTCAGCTGGCGGGCAACCCGTTCGGAGTCAACCGCGTGCCACCGGGCAGCCATGACCCGCTGCTGCTGTTGCAGGCGATCGAACACTGGCGACGCTCTCAGATTCTGCGCCTGCCCCGTTTTGATAAAACCCTGCGCCAAGGTCAGGGTGACCGCAGTGGCTGGGTCGAGCAACCGGCGCAGGCCCTGCTGCTCGAAGGATGATTGCTGGGTTATGCCCCGGTGTCAGGCTCAACGTTGTCGCAGTGGCTGCAACAAGGGGATCATGACCTGAATGCCCAGGAGCAGGCCTGGATGCCCCGCTGGAATGCAGCGCTCGCCAACTATCAGCCGTTGTGGGCAGCTTGCGGCAGCATCTGGGTGATCGAACCCCAGACCTGGAGCTCGGTGCGTCATTGGCGACTGGAGGCCGAAGCCTCACAACGCCGTCGAGGCAGCGCTGCCATGGACAGGTCTGACGTCGAGGCGATGGTCAGAGCAAGCCTCGCCTCTTTGCCACCCATGCTCTACCAACCGAAGCTGCGCTGTCAGGCCATGGCAGTGGCCGAACTCGATGGCCTGCGCCGCTGCCTACAGGTCACACCGCCACTGTGAGGATCGTTCACGGTGACGGATCAGCAGCTGTGACAGGTCAGCAGTCAGCAGCTTGCGGCAGATCAGATCCCGCCATTGCAGGGCTCAGTCCTCGCTGTCGTCGTCCTTCACCGGATAGACGAAGCCCTGGGACCGGCCGCTGAGCACAGCCTTGCCGATGGAGAGGGCCTTCTGGGCGGCTACGGCTGCCTTGGCTTTCCAATGGGCATGGCGCTGGTTGCGCTTGCCTTTGGATGTTTTCTTCTTGGGAACCGCCATCGCGCGACCTGACTTGCCAAACGGAAATCATCTTTTGCCGACTCGCCTTTCGTCAAATCGCTAAGCTCGACCCGAATTGAGAGCTCAGTGGGCGCAAGCACTCCTGCTCCTCCCCTCGCGATCGTCGCCACCCGTCCCGCCCCTGAGCAGCGGTTGCCAGCGGTTGGGCAACCCTCGTACAGCCAGTTGCTGCGCGATGTGCGCAGTGGCAAGGTCGCTGAGCTGGACCTGGCGCCGCAACGGCGCGAACTGTCGGTCACGTACAAGGATGGGCGACGGGCTCAGGTCAGCGTCTTCAGCAACGATCAGATGCTGTTGCAGACCGCCCAGGCTGCACGGGTCCCGCTCACGGTGCGCGATGAACGTCAGGAGACCGCGATGGCCTCGCTGGTCTCTAACGGTCTCCTGGTTCTGGTGCTGCTGCTGGGGCTGGGCTTGCTGCTGCGACGGTCGGCACAGGTTGCCAACAAGGCTCTGGGCTTCGGGCGCTCCCAGCCCAGGGTGCAGGAAGACAACGCCACACCGGTTCACTTCGACGATGTGGCAGGAATCGCCGAGGCCAAGGAAGAACTCTCTGAAGTGGTCACGTTCCTGAAATCCCCGGAGCGTTACACCGCTGTGGGCGCAAAAATCCCCAAGGGTGTGCTGATGGTCGGCCCACCCGGAACCGGAAAGACGCTATTGGCCAGGGCCATTGCCGGCGAGGCCGGGGTTCCTTTTTTCTCGATGGCCGCCTCTGAATTTGTCGAGCTGTTTGTCGGCGTGGGTGCCAGCCGCGTCCGCGACCTGTTTCGCAAGGCCAAGGCCAAAGCCCCTTGCATCATCTTTATCGATGAGATCGATGCCGTGGGTCGTCAGCGGGGTGCCGGCATCGGCGGCGGCAACGATGAACGGGAGCAGACGCTCAATCAGCTGCTCACCGAGATGGATGGCTTCGAAGACAATTCGGGCGTCATCCTGTTGGCAGCCACCAATCGCCCGGATGTGCTCGACGCGGCCCTGATGCGTCCTGGCCGTTTTGACCGGCGCATCACGGTCGACTTACCTGACCGCCGTGGCCGTGAAGAGATCCTGTCTGTCCATGCCCGCACCAGGCCATTGGACCCTGCAGTCAATCTGTCCGAGTGGGCTGCGCGGACCCCGGGGTTCTCGGGCGCTGACCTGGCGAATCTGCTCAATGAGGGTGCAATCCTGACGGCTCGCCGCGAGCAGCAGCAGATTGATGATGCGGCGCTCAACGATGCACTCGAGCACATCACCATGGGTCTGACGGCGGCGCCGCTCCAGGACAGTGCCAAGAAGCGGTTGATTGCTTACCACGAGATCGGCCATGCGCTGGTCACGACGCTGATGCCGGCTGCCGACAAGTTGGACAAGGTCACCTTGTTGCCCAGGGCCGGTGGCGTCGGTGGATTCGCCCGCACGATGCCCGATGAGGAGATCCTCGATTCAGGCCTGATCACCCGGGCCTCCCTGAAGGCTCGCCTGGTGGTGGCCCTGGCCGGACGGGCCGCCGAGCTGGTCGTGTTCGGCCCCAGCGAAGTCACCCAGGGTGCTGCTGGCGATCTGGATCTGGTGGCCCGCATCGGACGCGAAATGGTGACGCGCTACGGCTTCTCGACCCTGGGGCCGCTCGCTCTCGAGAGCGAGGCTGGTGAGGTGTTTCTGGGGCGTGATTGGTTGCGCGGCGATGCGCCCTACTCGGAACAAACAGGGCGGCAGATCGATGCCCAGGTGCGTCAATTGGCGATTGATGCCTTGGCCCAGGCGGTCGACCTGCTGGCGCAGCGTCGCGCGCTCATCGATCGCTTGGTCGAGCTGTTGATTCAGGAGGAATCCATCGAGGGTGATCGCTTTCGTGCTTTGGTCGATCGCCATGAAGTAACTCAGGCGTCTTCACCACAACGGCCTGACCAATCCCTGGTCTCGGCCTAGTCTGGATTTGAAACCCTGATCCCATTGGATTAGATCTCCGAGCGAGATCTTGATGCAATCCCGATCCTCCCTGCCCTGGTGAAACGGCGATCATCGATAGGCCAAGCGCCGCGCTCCGGTGCGCTGCTGATGGCGGGTGTGCTGTGGATCGGGGCATGGTGGGGACCCATGCCCTCGTTGCTGGTAGTGGTGGTGGCAGCTAGCGACGATGGCGCCAAAGTTGGTCGCATCGCCAAGGCGATCACCGTCAAGATCAAGGGCTCCCAGGGCGGTTCTGGGGTGATCGTGGAGAAGGTTGGCCGCCGTTACACCGTATTGACCGCCTGGCATGTGATCGGCAGCAACCGACCTGGCGAGGAGGTCGCGATCACGACATCCGACAGCCAGGAGCACATCGCCGACAGCCGCACCATGCAACGGCTGGCATCCGATGTCGATCTGGGGGTCATTACCTTTGAGTCATCCCAGAACTACACGGTTGCAGCCGTCGGTGACAGCCGCCAGGTCGAGATGGGTCAGAGCATTTATGTCGCTGGTTTTCCGCTGCCCACCTCAGCTGTTCCAGTCAGAAGCCTGCGTCTGCTCAAGGGCGACGTGCAGGCCAATGCCTCAGTGGCGATTCCCAACGGCTACCAGTTGCTTTACTCCAACCCGACGCTGGAGGGCATGAGCGGTGGGGCGGTCCTCAACAGCGCCGGAGAGCTGGTAGGGATCCACGGCCAGGGAGAGACCGTCGACAAGCCGACCGAGCAGGAGAACGTCTTCATCAAGACAGGCACCAACCAGGCCGTGCCGATCGCCTTTTTCCAGGAGTTTCAACGGGCTGCGGCCCTGCTGGCCAGAGCGGCCACGGCCATGCCCAAGGCGGCAGTTCGGCCGGTGGCCGATGCCGTGGCCGCTCTGGCCAAGAGCGCATCCAAGCCGGCTGTGGCCGCCAGACCTATCGCTCCTACCGTCGCTGCACCGGCACCCGCACCCAAGCCTGCGCCTGCGCCGAGCTTCAAGCCCGCACCAGCGGTGGTTGCCCCCGTTGCCGTTGCTGTCGCCAGACCCCAACAGGAGCCGGCCGCCCCTGCCCCGGCGCCCAAGCTCTCACCGCAAGTGGTGGCCAAGGCAAGCACCGCTCCGCCGCTGCAGCCGCTCGATCCGATCATGCCGGTGCCGTCGCCGTCGAAGCTGATGCATCAGACCCGGCCTGACACTGCCGATGACTACTTGGCGCTGGCACGTCAATTGTTCAACAAGCGCGGCAATGAAAAGCAGATTATCAACTTAATGCGCGATTCCATTGCGCTCAAACCGACGGCACTTGCCTATTTCTATCGCGCCAAGGCAAAGCATGACAGCGGCGATGTGGTCGGTGCCATGAACGATTACAACGAGGCCCTCAGGCTCAACCCCAGCTTTGGAACCAAGGTCAAGCAGCGCGGCCGCAGCACTGGGGAGTCCATTTCAGACCGAGCCATGGCAATGCGTCTGGCGATGGAAAAGCTGCCCATGGGGGCAGCTGTGATCAACAAAAGTTGCCAGGAGATCAAGATGGGACCTGACAACTACAAGTACCGCTGCACGGTGGAATTCACCAACGAAGGTTTGTAATCTGCCGCGGCTAATTTAGTCCGCCGAGGCGAAGCGAATGTCGAGACTGCGCAGGTAGGTTTTGAGGCCGGCGTCCTGAATCGGCAGCAGGTAAGCGCAGCGCTTACCCTCGTTGACATGGGCATGCCAATGGCCTGGAGGTGTGATGAAGGCTCCGCCCGCGTTCCAGTCGATCCGCTTCGGGTTGCGAATGCTGCCGTCGCTGTTGAGCTCGGTGCCCACCAAGGTGTAACAGCCTTCAGGGCAGTCAATGATCAGGTCGAGGGCGACCGATTGATGGCGGTGCGGTGCCTGGGTCGCTCCGGCGGGCACCATTCCGTACATGGCCCAGAGCACGTGGGTCACCGTGCGAGTTTGGGGCAGCTCGCGATTGCCGAGCAGCAGGCTGAGCCGGTTGCTGCGCTCGCTGCCCGGTTCAGCGGCAAGCCGTGACAGTTCCTGTTTCAGCCAAGTTCCCGGGTAAAGGGTGATGTCAAAGCGCGCTGTGCTCGGCTTTGCACCCAGGTACTGCAGCAGCGGTGCG